>ERZ812616.1916-NODE-1916-length-19882-cov-2.832552_pt1 | contig 19882 bp, 20 predicted proteins | sample MGYA00376249_ERZ812616 | MGnify/ENA primary metagenome ERZ812616 (study PRJEB26924, sample SAMEA4378265) | human gut metagenome | biome: human gut; feature: human-associated habitat; material: faeces | place: China | collected 2013 ... | reverse complement strand
CAGAGGCAAGCAAGCCTCTTTTCCGCTCGTAGGATTTAGAACTTGACAGGGTTAGCGGAGAGATATTTCTTTACCATAAGAGCTATCTTGAAGATGATAGCGTGGTCGAACTCTCTCAGGTCAAGACCCGTGAGCTTTTTGATCTTTTCAAGTCTGTACACAAGAGTATTTCTGTGAACAAACAGTTTTCTTGAAGTTTCAGAAACGTTCAGATTGTTTTCAAAGAACTTCTGGAAAAGTGTTTCATGATCCAGCGACTCGATAGAGCCTTTCTTGAAAACTTCCTTAAGGAATGTTTCGCAAAGTGTTGTAGGCAGGTGATAGATAAGTCTTGCGATACCAAGATTGTCATAAGAAACGATATTCTTGTCAGTATCGAACACCTTTCCTACCTCGAGAGCTATCTGTGCTTCCTTGAAGCTTCTTGCCAGATCCTTTACGCCCTCTACTACTGTTCCTATACCTACAGTGACTCTTGTATAGAATTCACTTGAAAGGGTATCGGAAATAGAACGTGCCAGCTTTTCCAGATCCTTAGACTCAACGCCGTTTGCCACTTCCTTAACAAGCACGATATCGCTCTCAGTGATGTTGAAAACGAAGTCCTTGGACTTGTCAGGGAAAAGGTTCTGGATAACATCGTAAGCTGAAACGTCATTTGTGGAGAGTATTCTGATAAGCAGCACGACTCTTGAAATGTCAGCGCTGAAATGCAGTTCTCTAGCTTTAACATGAACGTCGCCCGGCAGCACGTTGTCAAGCACTACGTTCTTGATGAAATTGTTTCTGTCGTATTTTTCGTCATAATACTGCTTTATGCTGGAAAGAGTAATGGCAAGTATGCTTGCATACTTTGCTGCCACCTCGTCTGTTCCCTCAACGAAAACAGCATAGTCAGGTTTCATATGAGCACCGAATGGCTTATAGGTATAACCGTCTCTAACAAAAATGTCGTGTGAATCGCCCAGATCTAACGAAACAAATTCGTTAGTCGTTCCGACCTGTGAAAGCTCAGAGCAGGCAATGATAGTTGCGTTCTCATCTATTACGCCTATGACGCAGTCGATAGTGTCACGCATCTGATGAACAACGCTCTGAAATAATCTGTTTGACATAAGTTATTCCCCTCTACTTGCAAAAATTTTCGACCTAAGTTCTGCCATGGGCATAATTACCCCATAAGGGCAGATGTCTGCACATTGTTATTATAACAAAAAACGATATGTTTTGCAAGTGTTTTATAGTGAAAATATGCAAAAAAACTTTTATACCGCAGTTTCAAGCACTGGTCTGCGGTCTGATATATTACAAATTGTAACACATTTTGCTCTCTTATGTGTGAATTTTTTGTTAAATCACAGGTTTTCATGGTGATTTTGTACAAAAGAGGGGCGTAAAGTTCGTTTTGAGTAACCGAATTGTAATTAATAAACTTTTTGTAAATATCCTGAGCTATGTGCATAACAGCGTAGTTAAAGCGTTGCAAAGGGTAAAAAAATATGTTACAATCTATAAAAAGAAAGCTGTAAGATTTGTTATCGGGAGGTAATCAAAATGGACGTAAAAAAATATCTTGAAGCAGGAAAGATAGTATCGGTGTTCGGCATAAAGGGCGAGATAAAAGTACAGCCATGGTGTGATGGACCTGAATTTCTCTGCGGATTTGACACACTATATTATAAGAGCGGTACTCCTGTGGAGATAGAGCGTTCGAGAGTTGCAAAGAATATCGTTGTAATGAAAGTCAAGGGCGTTGACACTGTGGAGGAGGCTCAGAAGCTTCGCAACAGGGTGCTTTATATCGACCGTGACGATGTGGAGCTTGATGAGGGCTGTTATTTTGTTCAGGATCTTATAGGTCTTGAAGTGGTCGACGCTGACAGCGGTGAAAGCTACGGCAAGATAACAGACGTAAGTCAGACAGGCGCAAACGATGTTTATCACATCACTGATGAAAAGGGAAACGTTAAGCTTATCCCTGCCATACCTGAAGTTGTGGCTGAAACTGATATCGAGGGTGGCGTGATGAAGATAACTCCGCTGGAGGGGCTTTTTGATTAATGAAGTTCTGCAAATACGAGGACTTGGAAAGGCTTGTCAGAGATTATTCTGACGGAATGTTCAGCCTGATATTTCCAAAGCTCAACAGCCGTGGAAAGTCGCTGAAATGTATCGAAAAAGTCTTTACAGCATACATAGACGAAAGCCCACGGCTGAAAAGTCCGAGGGCTGAGGAAAAATGGCTCATAAAAAGGCTGAGAAAAGAGAGCGGATTCAACAGGCTTGCCAACACATATGAGGGCGAGGGGCTGAGCTTTATGGAGCTTGACAATATGCTCACAAGTCTGAGGGTATACTATAATAACGAGGGCAACAAGCCGAAGAAGCGCAGGTCTGCTTTGTGGAGCTTATTTGTGGTGATAATAATCGCCATTGTGGTGACTATCGGTGTTGTGCAGGGCATAGGATACTATGAAAAAAGCGGCGGCTCTGTGCAGGAGCATTTGAACAGTGCTGCGGAAAACTGGGCTTACCAGCCTTTTGACATGATATGGAGGAATTGATTTGAACATAGATATTGCAACGCTTTTTCCTGAAATGCTTGAGAATTATCTTTCTGAAAGCGTAGTAGGCAGGGCAAGGGCTAAGAATATTTTCACGGTAACGTGTCATAATATCAGGGACTACACTCAGGACAAGCACCGCAGAGTAGACGATACCCCTTACAGCGAAAGACAGGGTATGCTCATGCAGTGCGAGCCTATTTACAACTGCTACAAGTCGGTAACAGCTGGAAAGGCAAAGCCTCACGTTATCTATATGTCCCCACAGGGAAAAACGCTGACCCAGAAGCGTGCAAAGGAACTTTCTCGGCTTGACAGCATATTTATATTATGCGGTCATTATGAGGGAGTGGACAGCAGGGTCATTGACGAAATAGTCGATGAAGAAATATCCGTGGGGGATTATGTGCTTACCGGCGGAGAGCTTCCTGCGCTGGTGCTGGTGGACTGCGTTGTGAGAATGCTGGATGGAACGCTTTCGCAGGCGGATTGCTATGAGGACGAGAGCCACTATAATGGTCTGCTGGAATATCCACAGTACACACGTCCTGAGGTGTGGCACGACAGGGAAGTGCCTAAAGTGCTTCTATCAGGCAATCATGCTGAGATAGCGAAATGGCGCCGTGAGGAGGCTGTAAAAGCCACCTATTTGAAGCGTCCTGAGCTGTTGGAAAGAAGTCCGCTGACGGAAAAAGATTTGGCTATTATACACAAATTAGAAGAAAAAGAGGATAAAAAGTGATATTGGTTTTCAACACTTTTCACATAATTGTTAAATGAATTTGTACAAAGTGATATAATGTAAAAATCTGTGTTGTTGATATATCACAAGTTTAATTGCAAAAGTTGCAAAGTTTAGAGCATTGTGCTGAAAATTGAGGGTTTTTCGCTTGTTTGTCTAAAATTTGCGTTGACTAAGGCAGACTTGTCGAGTATAATAAATATATCAAATAACCTGAGGGTATCTTGAAAAAGTCCCTTAATTAGGGAGTTTAACAGCATTATAATGAATGGGAGAGATCAGTATGTTCGTAAAAGACGTAGTAGTACAGAATCAGGTAGGACTTCACGCACGCCCTGCAACATTTTTCATCCAGAAGGCAAATGAATTCAAGTCATCTATCTGGGTAGAGAAAGAGGAGAGAAGAGTAAACGCAAAGAGCCTTCTTGGAATCCTTTCACTTGGCATCGTAGGCGGCACAACTATCAGGATCATTGCAGACGGTCCAGATGAGGAAGCAGCAGTAAAGGGTCTTGTTGATCTTGTTGACAGCGGCTTTGCTGAGGGTGCAAGATAATCGCTCCCTGAATATAACTAAATAGAATAGTTTGATTTAAGCGGAATGTCCTGTGTGGGGCGTTCCGCTTTTTTTGCGTTGCTTAGATTTCCATTTATTGAATATGTTTTGTTGCAAAAAAATAACTGATATGATATAATTAAAAAAAATCAAAACTTTTTAAGGTGAACTAAATGCCACTGACAATAGCAATATGCGACGATAACGAAAATCAAATAAAAGAAATGCGTCGGCTTCTCGCAGAATGGTCTGCCGACAAGCCTTTTGCGCTTGATATTGACGAATACATAAGTGCAGAAAGCTTCTTGTTTTCCTATCCCGATAAGCCTTGCGACCTTATCCTGCTGGATATTGAAATGAAGCGGCTGAACGGTATGGAGCTTGCCCGAAAGCTGCGTTCGGACGGGAATATGCTGCCGATAATTTTCATCACAGGATATTCCGACTATATGAGCGACGGCTACGAGGTAGAAGCTCTTCATTATCTGCTGAAACCCGTTGACAACTCAAAGCTTTTTGCGGTACTTGACCGGTATATAAAGCGGCATACTCCCGAAAATGATATAATGCTCAACTGCGATGATGGCAGTATGCACATTTCTCCCGAAATGATAGTTTACTGTGAGGCGGTGGGCAAGAAAACTCATGTACATTTGCAGGATAAAACCCTTGTCTGCAATATGGGTATAAGCAGTATGAAAAATATTCTGCCCGAGGAATTTATTTTTTGCCATCGCTCATATATTGTAAATCTGCGGTTTATGCGGAGTATCGGCAAGGCAAATATCACTATTGACAGCGGAGATAATTTACCGCTGTCTCGGCGACTTTACAAAGATGTAAATGAGAAATTTATTCAGTTCTATACGAAAGGATAAAGTTATGGAAAACGCAATAACAGATATAAATATAGTCGAAAGAAAATTATTAGCTAACATTAAACGACATCCCGGTATGTATATTGGTAAAATGTCATTGGAGTTCTTACAAAACTTTTTCAACGGTTACAACTGTGCAGCTAAATTGCATTTCAATGATGAAAAACACCATATTTTGCCTGAGGATTTTAACGATTTTGTTGCTGTCAAGTTGCTTGGTCATAACAAGACCGTATTGAATTATTGTTCATTGATTTACGAAACTGAAGGTGACGAAGATAAAGCTGTTAATATGTTTTTTGAACTACTTAATGAATGTCTAATAAGTCAAGGGTTTGAACCTATAAGTGATTGTGAGGACTAATATGAAAATAGCAATCATAATAGGTGCGGTAATCTTATTTTCAGCACTCTGCGTTGTAGGATTATTCCTAATCCGCCGCACCCTATATAACATGATAGACCGCCGAATAGAGCGCTTTCAGAGCGAGCTTATCGAAAAGCAGGTGCGTGAGATACAGAATATGTACCGTCATGTGCGTGGCTGGCGGCACGATTACCGCAACCATATCAACAATATGAAAATTCAGCTCTCAGAGGGCAATTATGATAAGCTGTCTGACTATCTCAACGAGCTTGCGGACGATCTTGACACTGTGGATACTGTAATAAAGACGGGCAATGTTATGGCGGATGCTATCCTCAACAGCAAGCTGAATGTTGCGGAGAAAATGAACATAAAGCTTAACGTAAAAGCGAATGTTCCCGACAAACTGCCTATGAGCGATGTTGAGCTTTGTTCTATGCTTGGAAATATACTGGATAACGCAGTCGAAGCCTGTGGCACGCTTCCTGAAGAGGAACGATTTATGCGTGTGTATATCGGCAAGCTGAAAGGACAGTTGTATCTTTCTGTGCAGAACTCCGCAGGCAAAGTGCGCAAGTCGAAAAATACATATCTCTCCACCAAAGAGGGTGAACACGGCTACGGCTTATTCCGAATCGACAGAGTTGCGAAAAGGTACGGCGGATATGTTAATCGTCAGAATGAAGAGGGCGTGTTTGCCACCGAAATAATGGTGCCGCTCAATAGTTAATAGTTGATGGTGAATAGTTAATAGTTATGAGGTGACATATGAAAGCATCAGTTCCGATTGCATCGAGCTAATAAAGATACTCACATCAATAATAAAATCAACAAAATCCAACTACTAACTACTCACTATTCACTATTAACCATAAACTGTAAACTATATTGCCATTCGTGCCGTATTTTGACCGTTCGTGCAGAAATCAACACGGGCGGTCTTTTTTGCTGTATGATGAATGTGAGGTGAGGATATGAAACGTGTAAAAATTGCAAAGTATACAAAAGAAAAACGCCAGAAAGCGCGTGACGAGTACAACAAAGAGCAAAGCAAGATAAAGTACAAGACCTTTGAAAATATGCGGTATACCCTTTATGAGCTTTGGAAAAGCCAGCCGATAATGCTGATGTTGATCGTATTGCATATATTTTCAAACGTTGCCGCCACGCTTTTTGATACGTTCACAAGCAAATATGTTGTTGAGCTTGCTCTGGGAACATCATCACGCATAAGGCTTGCTGTCATATGTCTGCTGCTTATAGTCGGCGAATTTATGTCAAAGTACATTGAAAATGAAACGAAAGATTACCGTGGATATGTGGGCTACTTTAAGTTTGTTCACCATATGACGAGAAAAATGCTCCGCAAGCATATGTCAACTGATTATGAAAACAACGAAAGTTGTGATAACAACAACCTAATGCAAAAAGCTCGGACAGGTTCAGACTACATAACCTATCAGACGGTTGATACTATTGAAGGCTTTCTTATGGCGCTGATACAGCTCGCAGCATATGGCGGTATACTTTCAATGCTTGACCCTATAATGATACTTATCGTCGGAGTTCCCGCCATTACGGTTTATTATCTTGAGCGGCACAAAATGAAATGGATATGGAACATGGCAGATAATTGGCAGCAGTATGATCGTGAGCTTGATTATATCGGCGACGCAGGCAGAGATTTTTCATCGGCAAAAGATGTACGCATTTTCGGAATGGACAAATGGTTCACAAAGATTTTCGACCGCTCATATGCAAACCGCTTGAATTGGTATGAACAGCAGGACGAATGGACATTTCGCCACAATGTGGTGTCAACTATCATCTTGCAGCTTGCAGATCTTGCCGCCTATGCTTATGTTATTTATATGGTAGTTAAAGGCAATATCGGCGCAGGCGACTTTGTGCTGTATTTCAATTCCTTATGGAATTTCGGTCATTCTGTCAGAGTTGCTTTTGACAAGTTCTCAGGTTTCAAATGGCTATCAAACAATACTTCCTATGCAAGACAATATCTCGATATGCCCGATAAAACAAATCGTGGCAAGGGCGAAAAACTTCCGACAGGGGAGTGCGAGCTTGAATTTAGGAACGTCAGCTACAAATATTCAGGCGCTGAAAAGCCGACTATCCAAAATATTTCATTTATTTTGCATAAGGGCGAAAAGCTTGCACTTGTGGGACTTAACGGCGCAGGAAAGACCACGCTTATAAAGCTTATGTGCGGACTTTATGACCCTACAGAGGGCGAGATACTTCTTAACGGAAAGCCTGTGAACAGCTATAATCGTGATGAATATTTCACACTTTTCGGCGCTGTTTTTCAGGATATCGCCCTGCTTGCGGTGACTATCGCTGAAAATATCGCAGGTGCAGATGCAGATAATTTTGACCGTGAAAGAGTCTATGACTGCCTAAAAAAGGCAGGGCTTTACGATAAAGTTATGAGCCTGCCCGAAAAGGAAAACACACGGCTTGTGAAGTCAGTTTTTGAAAATGCCACCGAGCTTTCAGGCGGTCAGACGCAAAAACTTGCTCTTGCAAGGGCATTGTATAAGGACGCACCGATACTTCTTCTTGACGAGCCCACCGCCGCCCTTGACCCTATCGCAGAGCAGGAGATGTATTTGAAATACGCCGATTTCACTAAAGGCAAATCAAGCGTTTTTATATCACACCGCCTTGCCTCAACAAGGTTCTGCGACAGGATAATAATGATAGAAAACGGCACTTTAACAGAAACAGGCACTCACGCTCAGCTTATGGTGCAGGGCGGAAAATACGCCGAGCTTTTTGAGCTTCAAAGTTCCTATTATAATGATAAGGGGGGTGCAGATAAATGAGTAAAAATAATAATAACAACGAAGAAAAGCTTTCCGCAAAGGAAAAACGTGAGATAATAAAGCGAACGCTGAAAGCAGTAAGGGTCGCCGACAGCGGTTATCTCATTAGAGATACTATTGAGTATGTGCTGGGGCTTGCCACGGAATTTGTCTTTATATATCTGTCTGCCCTTGTTATCGACGGGATTACGCAGTCAAAACCTGTTGGAACGCTGCTTTCTTATGCGGCGATAGTTGTTGGCGTGCAGGCTGTGATATTTATGATAAAGATGTTTCTTTTTAGGCGTTCAAGTTCTCAGACTTTTGCCAGAAGTACCAATCTGCATAAAAATCTTTGGCAGAAAGTAATGACAATGGATTTTGTCCGCCTTGAAAATACAGACACACAAAACAGATTTTCAAACGCAGATAATCAGGTCGAGAATAATAACGCAGGCATACCGGCATTGTGCAAATATGTCACATATTCTATCGGCGGACTATTTTTGATAATCACAGGTGTTATACTTATCATACCAATGGTTTTTGTAAAGCCTGTCACCACAGCAGGCTTCAGCGGTTTCATTCAGTCTATATGGGGCTTTCTTGCGGTAGTTATAATAACTGTTTTGCTTGAAATGCTCAAATCTTTGGTCATAAACCCTAAAGCGATACTTGGTTTTGAAAAGGTACAAAATGACAAAAAGGTCATTCAGGCAAACCGTGCAGATGGCTTTTTCAGTAATTACATTCTCCGCAATTATCGAAACGGCAAAGAGATAAGAATATATTCCCAGCAAGATCTTATTGATAAAGAGCTTGATAAAGCACGAGATGAGATAGCAGAGGGTTGGTTCAAAGCTTATAAGTCAGCTATGCTGCCGAATTTTCTTTGTCAGGTGGTCAATATCCTCACAAAGGCACTTATGTACGGCTTTGCGGTCATGAGGGCGGCAAGCGGAATGTTATCTCCAGGCGAGGTGATAGCTTTTGCACTGTACTTTGAAAAGATATCCGCAGGCGTTTCAGATCTTTCAGACTTTTACGGACTGCTGAAAATAACGCCGACTTTCTGCAAGAAATATTTTGACTTTCTTGATATTCCCGACGAAAAGTACAAGGGCACTATCCCTACGGAAAAGCGTGATGATAACGAATATGAATTTGAGTTCAAGCATGTCTGGTTCAAATATCCCGACAGCGAGGAATATACTCTTAAAGACATAAATCTGAAATGGCGAATTGGCGAGAAAATGGCTCTTGTGGGCAAGAACGGCTGCGGAAAATCGACGCTTGTTAAGCTGCTTTGCAGGCTGTACGATCCCACCGAGGGCGAGATAACGCTCAACGGAATTGATATCAGAAAATATAAATACGAAGAGTATATGGAGCTTTTCTCGGTGGTGTTTCAGGACAGCAAGCTGTTTTCGTTCAGCCTTGCGGAGAATGTTGCTGCCGATACGGAATATGACCCCGAGCGTGTGACAGACTGTGTTATCCGTGCTGGACTTGGCGACCGTCTTAAAACTATGGAGAACGGCATTGAAACCTGTCTTTACAAGGATTTTGATGAGAACGGTGTGGAAATTTCGGGCGGAGAGGCACAGAAGCTGTGTCTTGCAAGGGCGATATACAAAGGCTCGCCGTTTATAGTCCTTGACGAACCCACCGCAGCACTCGACCCTATATCTGAATATGACATCTACACAAAATTTAACAGCATTGTTGGAACAAGAACGGCTATCTACATTTCACATCGTCTGTCCTCCTGCCGTTTCTGCGATGATATAACAGTTCTTGACAATGGCCACATAATAGAGCGTGGCAGCCATGAAAAGCTTATCGCCAAAGGCGGAATATATACAGCAATGTGGGCGGCACAGGCGGAGTATTATAAAGATACGGCAGGGGAACTGTTTGCGTAATTTGGTTGAAAAGCCAATGCAAAGTAAAAGGCTCACCGAGCGAAGCGAGCAAAAGGTCCAGGGGTGAAACCCATTGCAGGGTCTAGGGACAGAGTCCCTAGCGGAGTAAATTTCTTGTTCGACTTCGCTCACAAGAAATGGGCAGAGCCTCAATAGGCGCAAGCCTACTAAGCGGCGTAGAAAGCAATAGAAGAATTGCAAATGAAAAATCAATCACAAAGCGGTGTCGGAGTGTAAATTCTGCACCGCTTTTGTAGTTTGTTTTACAAACTTTTCCTGCGATATCCTCGACAGGACAAAAAAACACCCACAGAAAACTGTGGGTGCCAAAAAATAAAAAATTATAGGGGAGAAGCTAGTAGAAATTAATCTACAAGCTGTATATATGAAGGCTTGGGGTAAAAGCCTACATACCAAAATCAACTGCCGCTCTCGGAACTTTCCTCGGTGGGTCTTGTCCCTTGCGACAAATATATAATACCCTGCCCGTATGTACTGCGTATGAAAGTTTTGTGTTAGTTATGTGAACTTTGTTGAACAATTTTTGAAGGTGTGGTATACTATACCAAGAAGCGACGGAAGCGTCGTGAAAGTGCGTAAAATCGTGATTTGAGATTGGAGGACAGTGCTTGACACTGGTTGGGAATATGCCTAGATTTTTTGTTGACAGCGTATCGGGAGATACGATAACTATCAGAGGTAATGACGCTTATCATATCGGCAGAAGTTTGCGTATGAGACTTGGAGATATCATCACTGTTTGTGCAGACAGGGTGGAATACAGAGCAAAAATTCTGTCCATTTCTGATAAGGAAGTGGTTTGTGATGTGCTTTCTGCTGAGAAAAGCGAAAACGAGCCTACTGTGAATGTGGTGCTTTATCAGGCGCTGCCTAAGTCTGATAAAATGGATCTTATAGTGCAAAAGGCTGTGGAGCTTGGAGTATACAAGATAGTGCCTGTTATTACGGCGAGGTGCGTTTCAAGACCTGCAAAAAGCGGCTATGAAAAGCGTGTGGAGAGATACAATAAGATAGCTTTGGAAGCGGCGAAACAGTCGGGCAGGGGATATGTGCCTGAGGTGACGAATTTTATCAGCTTCGAGGAATGCCTTGGCGAACTTAAAGAGTGCGACGAGAGTTTTATGTGTTACGAAAAGGGCGGCGTGAGCCTTAGCAAGACAGGCATTGCCCCTGTCAGCGAGGGCGAGGAAAAGACTATCGGCTTGTTTATTGGCTGTGAGGGCGGTTTCGAGAGTCATGAGGCGGAGAGCTGTAGTCAGGCAGGGGTCACTATAGTGAGTCTTGGACCTAGGATACTGCGGTGCGAGACAGCTCCGCTGGCGGCTCTTAGCGTGATAATGAGCCTTACGGGGAATATGTAGCAGTGGGCAATTTGTCAAAGCTTACTGAGATTTTTTGAGCAGGTTGTATAAAAAATCAGTATTTTTTGTAAACGTCTTGATTTTTTATAACAAATATGCTATACTGTAAATAATCTGAACGCAGTTCAGAGTGGAATATTCAGAAAAGGAGCGTTTTATTATGGCAAGCGGATTGAAAGTTATAGCTGCACTCGGTGCGATCGCTGCAGGAGCTGCTGCTATTTTTGCATTTAAAAAGCACAAGGAGCTTGAAAACTACGATTACGAAGATCTCGACGAGGATTTCGACGATTGCTGCGGCTGCGATGAGTGTTCTGACGAGGCTGATGAAGCTGATAAGGCAGAGGACGCTGAGAAGTCTGAGGAAAAGGCTGAAGAGCCAGCTGAGGACGAGGCTGCAACTGAGGAGGACGCTGACGTTGAAGTTCAGCTCGACGCTATCGAAGAGCCTGTTGAGGACGTTGACAAGGAATAATCGAGTATTGTTTATGAAAATAAAAAGGACAAGCCACTGTGGTTTGTCCTTTTTTTAGTTTGCCGATATTATTTGTGTCATTTGTATGTATTTAGGCTTTGCTCAGGCGGGTTTCTATAAAATCGAAAACCTCGTCTTGGGATATGCCCAGGACGGCTGAAAACTCGTCAAAGAGCAGATTTTCCGCATTCTTGAAAAAACGTTCGTCTAATGAATGGAGATGTCTGCCCTTCGCAATAAGATGTTTCTGTCTGAGATACAATGTTCTTACAAGCTGTGCAAGTCGCTTTCTGTCACCGCTTTCAAGTACCTGTGAATAAAGCTCGGCACGCTCGCTGCTGCTTTCTTTCCAAAGGGAGCTCTCCTCGGGCATTTCTTTTATGATCTCCTCTATCTCATCGCCTGTGAGCAGAGGTTTGAACTTTGTTTTAAGCTCGTCATTATCCAGTGGCACATACAAGGTGGAATTGATTTGGTGGACAGGCTTTAGAACTATGTAGCGCTTTTTCTGACCCTTGACGGTCTGTTCGCACTCGCCCTCGACTTTGCACACTCCTGTTGTACCGTATGATATGACGTCGCCTTTTTTTAGCATTTTTAACGCTCCTTCCACATTAAATCGTGAATACAACTTCATTTTGTTTCTTATATACATTATAACACTTTTTTTCTAAAAATGTCATAGGCAATTTTAACAAATCCTACATAGAAGAGGATTGTATAAATGTGTATGAAATGGGTTGCAAAAAAGCGGAAAGAGATGTTCTTTCCGCTTTACATATCTTTATAGTAGGTCTTGTTTTTGGTTAGTCCCAGAAGATAGTCTACATTTGTTTTGTGATATTCAGCTAGGGCTATGAGGATATCCGTGGGAATATCACGCTGTCCTAGTTCGTAGTTGCTGTAAGCTTGCTGTGAGCAATGGAGTATTTTTGCCATATCGTTTTGTTTAAGGTCTGCGTCTTCTCGCATATCTCGTATTCTTTGAAAAACCATGCGGCGCTCCATTCCTTTCTGATAGTCTATATTTAATATATCATACAACATTATGTTGTGCTTTTCTTACTACATTATGTTGTAAAAACACTATGGCTGTTTGTGGGTATTTAACAAAATATTTATAAATGTCGAAAATATTGTTGACTTGCATAGGAGAATGTTGTAAAATAAATTTATTAAAGAAATATGGAGGTAACATTATGAAAAAAATATCTGCTCTTTTATTGGCAGTGGTAATGGCTTTTGGCATGGCAGGCTGTTCTGACAGTGGGTCTTCCGACAGTGATAAGGAAAGCTCGGCTGCGGCTGTGCAGACGGAAAGCAGTGCCGCTGACTCTTCGGAAGATACAACAGAAACAACGACGACCACTACAACTGCTCCTGCGGTAACGGAATCGTCACAGGCTGAGGCGGTTGACACAAGCACAGCTGACGAAAACAAGCCTGCAAGCGGTGACAGCAATGATATTGCGGCTAGTGCTATAGAGCCGTCTGAAACAAGCGAGGAAAATCTTGCGCCTATCGGTCAGTGGATAAAGACTACCATATACTGTCCTACAGATAAAATTTATCACACTATTTATACAAGGATAACAAAGGTAGTTAGCAAGAGCGAGGACGCAGATTATGTAAACAAAGCTATCGAGCTTAACAACTCTGTTGGCAGTGATTTTTATAAGATAGACGAGAGCGAGCTGAAAATACCTGATGACTGTGAGCTTTGCGTTATGGAATATGAGGTCTATGTTCCTGAGGATTTCCCTAGCGATGAATGGGGCATAATCTCTCCTGATGTAAACTATTCTGCTTCCAACAAGGGCGGCGGAGGAATACCTTCTGCTGACGGAGCTTCTACTTATATCGGCATGGGCGGAACTACTGAGCTTCTTACACAGAAAAAGAACGAATATTTTGTTGGAAATACATACAAGTATGTAAACCTTTTCCTTATGGTAAAGGGCTACAAGGATTATAAGTTCACATTCAGCTCTTATCCAGAGGGAACAACTTCTGACAGCTCTGATGACGCTGTAACGGCATATATCAGCGCAGAATAACATATGATTTTTGGGCAGGCACGTTGTGTCTGCCTTTTTTCTTTGCGGAGAAATTGACAATGTGGGGCAAGCGTGTTATAATAAAGTATTATGGAAAAGTATACTTGTCTGAGAGAGGAAAAACAGTAAATGAACGAAAATAATATACGAAATTTCTGCATTATAGCTCATATAGACCACGGCAAATCTACTCTTGCCGACAGAATTTTGGAGCTTACGGATACTGTGAAGCTGAGAGATATGGAAGATCAGCTTCTCGATAATATGGATATCGAGCGTGAAAGAGGTATCACTATCAAGGCTCGTGCGGTGCGCCTTAATTATCACGCTGACGACGGGCAGGATTATGTTTTCAACCTTATCGACACCCCAGGTCACGTTGACTTCAACTATGAGGTGTCACGTTCTCTTGCTGCCTGCGAGGGTGCATTGCTTATCGTTGACGCTTCCCAGGGTATAGAAGCGCAGACCCTTGCAAACACTTATCTTGCTATCGAACATGACCTCGAGGTAGTGCCTGTTATAAACAAGATAGACCTGCCGTCCGCTGACCCTGAAAGGGCTTGCACAGAGGTAGAGAACGTTATAGGCATTCCTGCTATGGACGCTCCGAGGATATCAGCTAAAATGGGTACGAACGTCAAAGAGGTGCTTGAACGTGTTGTAAAGGATATACCATGCCCAAAGGGCGACGAGAACGCTCCGCTTAAGGCTCTTATTTTCGACAGCTATTATGACCAGTACAAGGGAGTTATAATATACTGCCGTGTGAAAGAGGGGCATATCAAGGCTGGAGATACCATCAAGCTTATGGCTACGGGGGCTGAATTTCAGACGGTGGAGATAGGCTATATGGGAGCAACTGACCTTGTGCCTGTGGGCGAGCTTCATGCAGGCGAGGTAGGATATATCGCTGCTTCTATCAAGGATATCGGCGACACTCGTGTGGGCGATACTGTGACAAATGCGGCTGAGCCTTGCGCTGAGGCACTCCCCGGATATAAGAAAGTAAACCCTATGGTATACTGCGGAATCTATCCTGCGGACGGAGCAAAATATCCTGACCTTCGTGACGCTTTGGAAAAGCTCATGCTCAATGACGCTTCACTGTCCTTCGAGCCTGAAACTTCAATTGCACTGGGCTTTGGTTTCAGATGTGGCTTCCTCGGACTTCTGCACATGGAGATAATTCAGGAGCGTTTGGAGAGAGAATATAATCTCGACCTTATCACAACTGCGCCGTCAGTTATTTATAAGGTAAATCTTACTAACGGCGAAACTGTGTTTATAGATAACCCGACAAATTATCCTGATGTGGCAAATATTGCTTCGGCAGAGGAACCGATAGTTAATGCACATATTTATACGCCGTCTGAATATGTTGGAAATATAATGGAGCTTTGTCAGGACAGACGTGGCGTATACAAGGATATGAAGTATATAGACGAAACTAGAGTTGACCTGCATTATCAGCTTCCACTCAACGAGATAGTTTATGACTTCTTTGACGCATTGAAATCACGCACAAAGGGCTATGCTTCATTTGACTATGAGATGATGGGCTATGCGAAGTCTAAGCTTGTGAAGCTTGATATACTCCTTAACGGCGAGGTGGTGGACGCACTTTCATTCATCGTACACGAGGATAAGGCGTATTCAAGGGGCAGAAGACTGACGGAGAAGCTTAAAGAGAATATACCAAGACAGCTTTTTGAGATACCTGTGCAGGCGGCTATCGGCGGAAAGATAATAGCCAGAGAAACTATCAAGGCTATGAGAAAAGACGTTCTTGCTAAGTGTTATGGTGGAGATATCACAAGAAAGAAGAAGCTGTTGGAGAAGCAAAAAGAAGGAAAGAAGCGAATGAGACAGCTTGGATCTGTGTCAGTGCCGCAGGAAGCGTTTATGTCGGTGCTGAAGCTGGACGAGTAGAGAGTTTCAGTGAGGAGTGAGGAATGGCGGAGCCATGCCGAGCAAATCACCAATACAAAGTAGAGAAAACACCGAGCGGAGTAATTTTGGCGTAGGGGCTGGCGCCCTTGACAGCCCGTTCGGAGAGTGGATAGGTTTTGGTTTATACAAATATATCAACATTTTTTTGAAAGGAGCAGCTATGCCTGATATACAAAAGTCTATGAAATTGTCGCTGGCTTTCGGGCTGAGCGGTGCGGTGATATTGCCTGTGCTTTATGAGGTGTATGCCAATATTTCCGCGGCGGCTGGGCTTGTGCTTATCGCTGTGTGGGCGGTGTGTGCAGGAGCTAAATTCTCGGCACTCAAATTCAAGGAAGCTTTTATGGGCATGGTATGCACACTTGCTTATGCAGGTATTCTTGGCGTTATCTGCTATATCGTTATCCACCCCAAAGTTTCCGATATGCTAAACAGGCGGTCGGTGTATTTTCAGCTAAGTTTGAAGCAGCAGGCTTATTTTGTGCTTTATGCGGTGCTTATAAGCCTTTGTATGTTCCTTGTGTGGGGCGGCATATTTGGTGTGAAAAAGGCGATAGAGAGATTTCGGCTCAACCGTGAAAAAACAGGAGAGTATATCGACAAGGCTTTTGATGATGACGAGGATATGCTATGACGGGAATTTATATCCATGTGCCTTTCTGTAAAAGAAAATGCCCTTACTGTGACTTCTATTCCGTTTGCAGGCCTGAGCTTTATGAGGACTACACGCAGGCTGTGTGCCGCAATATAGAGGCTTTCAAGGGCAGGGACATAAAATGCGATACTATCTACTTCGGTGGCGGTACGCCCTCTGTGCTGTCGGCTGAACAGGTGGACAGGATAATAGATACGGCAGGAAAGTGCTTTGATCTTTGCCAGTCTGAAATAACCTTGGAGGCTAATCCCAGCTCTGTGGACAGGGAGAAGATGTCAGGGTGGAGAAAATCAGGGGTAACAAGGCTTTCTTTTGGCGTTCAATCGGCTAATGACAGGGAGCTTGGCTTCTTGGGCAGGCTTCATGACTTTTCTCAGGCAAAGTCGGCTGTGGAAACGGCGGCTCAGGTTGGATTTAGGCACATCTCATGCGACATCATGCTCGGGGTAAAGGGTCAGACCCTTGAAAGCCTTTGGGATAGCATAGAGAGCCTTACGGCACTCCCTGTTGATCATATTTCGGCTTATATGCTGAAAATAGAAAAGGGTACGGCTTTTGATTGTGATGAGATGAGAAACGCTGTAGCTGATGACGATATGCTGTGCGATATGTATTTGCAAACTGTGGGACAGCTTGCAAGCAAGGGCTTCTTACAGTATGAGATATCAAATTTTGCCAAAGAGGGCGGAAAATCACGGCACAATCTTAAATATTGGCACGGGGAAGAATATATAGGCATTGGCCCGTCGGCACATTCTTTCTTTGATAATGAGAGATATTACTGCAAGAGCGATGTTGGGGAGTTTATTTCTGACAAGGTGCAGAGCATGGTGGTGCTTGAGGACGACCCTGACAAGGCAGAGGAGTATGTCATGCTGGGGTTAAGGCTCACGGAGGGCATTGACATAGACAAAGCCGAGGAGCTTGGTGGTAAAGAGCTTGGGGAGAATATCCGCAAGAAGGCGGCTTTGTTTCAGAAACAGGGGCTTTGCGTGGTCGAAAAGGGTGTTTTAAGGCTTACGCCTGCGGGATTTCTGGCTTCAAACTCTATTATCGGTGAACTGCTGTGGTAAACCTGTATAAATATAGGCAGACAGTGTTGTGCAGTTATACAATAGATATACGATATGTAGGGGATAAGCTTGAAAAATGACGGAAAATGTGGTATAATTCACTGCGGCGGAGTGTGTCCGCAGTTTTATATTACCGAGAGGGCTTTTTTATGAAAAGTATAAGATTTATTGCTTTGATCTCAGCAGCGGCAATGTGTTTCGGACTTTGCGCCTGCGGAAAGTCGGAGAAAAAAGACGAGATAGCTGTGCCTATTCTTGAAACTAAGGATATAACATATAAGACGGTAAAAGCTGAGATAGGAGATATCTCTCAGGAGTATCATCAGGAGGGTGTTTATGATTACCCTTACAGTGAAACTGTCACCTTTAAGGCAAGCGGTCAGATAAAGTCTATAGATGTGGAGTCGCCTTGTGATGTGAAAAAGGGTGACCTGCTTTGCACACTTTATTCTGACGATGTGGACGAACAGATAGAAGAGGAAGAAATAAGGCTCAATCAGGCGAAGCAGACGGTTGCTACATTGCAGGCGAACGGTGCTGACTACAGTGAGATACAGCTTTCTCAGTATGATTTACAGATAGAACAGCTCAAATATGACAGTCTTGTGGCGTCCTTGGAGGATTATAAGGTTTACGCTCCATGTGACGGACAGTTTGATCTTGCAGACAGACGTGGTCAGGAGCTGACAGCGTTCATGCCGGTGAATAAGGGCGAGGTGCTTGGGTATACTTCCGATAAATCACAAAAGGCTCTTTGCGTGTCTGTGTTTGATAACGCGCTCACAAACGTCAATTTTGGCACTGCAGTGCAGATAGTACAGGGTGCCAATACGATGGGCGGCACTGTGACGGATATAATCTACAATGAGAGCGGAGATTTCTCGGCATATGTTTATGTTATAACCCCTGACGAGGAGAACGATATGCTGGATCTTGGCGGCATAGAGGTTGTCTTTGACGTGTATTCAAGGCTTGATACTGTGATAGTTCCGCAGAAGGCGGTGAAGAAGCTTGATGGACGCAACTATGTGAACCTGCTTGTGGACGGCGTAAAGATAGAGCAGGATGTAGAGCTTGGCATCGAGGACAACGACAACGTTGAGATACTTTCGGGACTCAGCGGCGGTGAAGAGATAATACTCAATTGATGGCATTCAGCCAATTAAATACTATTTGATATGTCTGATTTGTGTTTTAAGAAAAAATAAAGAAATAAAGCACTTGATTTTTTGCGTAATTTCGTGTAAAATAAAAGAACAGAGTGTCTAGGGAGGACTAAAAATGAAGGATTTTTTATCTAACGTATGGGTAAAGCGAGCGGTATCAGTTTTCAATGTCGCTTACTTTGCTGTAATAACTCTGCTCACCTATGCAACGTTCCTGTATGATCTGGAGTTTGCGGCAGGCAGAGAAAAATCGTTTTTCACAGTGTATGTGGTGATTAACGTAGTTTTTATGGGACTTATGCTCTTTTCAAGACGTGAGCTTGTGACGGAGATACTGAGCATACTCATGCTTCCGGTCGTGTTCTGCATGATACTTTTCAACATGGGCGACTGGATATTGATAGTTCCGCCGTTCATTGTTGCTATCATAATGTTCTTTGCGGCAGGCACGAACGAAACTGTAAAGGTTATAATGGGTACGATATACCTGCTTATGTATGTTCTTGGAATAGTTGCTTACTTTGTGCTTAATATTCTTTTCGGCGGAACGTCTGTTGAAACTGTGCTGAATTCTGATCTTGACACATCTTCAAGCGTTTATGCTCTCTACAGAGATAACTTCAAGAAGCTCACTGAAGTAACGTCAGAATCAAATACCATATCGCCAGACGGCCAGTATCAGATAATACTTTACGATGTAAAGGACAGCGACAAGGGTGCTGTTAAGATATGCGTAGTGCCATACAATCAGGATATCGAGCTTAAATTCTTTACTCTTAAGCAGAAAGGTATCAAAAAGACAATTTCCAACAAGGGCATAAGAGGAACAGTTCCTGATGTTGGCTGGGTAGAGGAGGACGGAGTTCTCAAGGTGCAGTACAGACTTTCGGAGGCTGACGATCTGAGAGCCACTTCTGTCACAACAATGCCGGATAAGCAGTATTTCCAGTTCCTTGGTATTCAATAAGATCGCAAGACCGTCTGAGAAGGCGGTCTTTTTTTGTTAAAAATGGCTGTCAATAAGAGTTTATTCATAAAAAGCGTGTGGCTATTTTGGTGAAAACGCTTAGTTTGTATTACAAAACAGTTACATTATATGAAAAATTGTATGGTACGCTTGACAGTTTTGTTAAAAAGGTGTAAAATATTAATAGTGTTTTATAGCGTTTCGATACTTGTGTGAACGACTATGTAAGCGTTTACATATAATAGTATCAAGGGAGGATAAGAATTAAGATGAGATCAAAGGGAATACTTGGCATGG
>ERZ812616.1911-NODE-1911-length-19941-cov-17.143870_pt1 | contig 19941 bp, 20 predicted proteins | sample MGYA00376249_ERZ812616 | MGnify/ENA primary metagenome ERZ812616 (study PRJEB26924, sample SAMEA4378265) | human gut metagenome | biome: human gut; feature: human-associated habitat; material: faeces | place: China | collected 2013 ... | reverse complement strand
TGTTAGGCGCGCCGCCAGCGTTCGTCCTGAGCCAGGATCAAACTCTTTATAAATGATATTTATCACTTAAAAAGTGTTAAATCTCTCTTCGCTCAGCACGCAATCGCTTGCGTCCTGTGTGAATTACTTTGTTTGGAATTGTTTAACGTGTTTTTCCAACACGAAAATAGGTTCCGTTACAAGTTTTTCGATATTGTTCAATTTTCAAGGTCCTGTAGCGCCTCAGCCAAGCGGCTGACAGCTTACTTATTTTACCACCGAAGCTCCAGATTGTCAAGCACTTTTTTGAAGATTTTTTGAAGTTCTTAGGAGAACCAATCGACCTTCGTGCTTTTCCTGTCACTTTTTTGGAGGTGTCTGTGCCAGACGTCCGCCTGACAGTAATGTATTTTAGCACAGGCCCCCTCAAAAAGCAAGTCCTTTTTTCACTTTTTTTGAATTATTTTGCGGTTCGTCCTTTTGCCCAGTTTTTTCTCTCAGATTTGGCCGCTCTGTCCATCATTCGTCCAACAGCCTGTCCCGCATCACCTTTAATATCTTGCGCTCCCGCCGGGAGATCTGTACCTGCGTGGTATGGAGCAGTTTTGCCGTATCGCTCTGGGTCTTGCCCCCATAAAAGCGAAGCTGGATAATAAGCCTGTCCTCTTCGGGCAGGCTCTTCAATACCTCCGCCAGACCTATCTTATCCGCAAGCTCTTCCTCCGGCGACTCTACCGGAATATCCATCTGACGGTCGCTCTCTTCCCGGTTCTCCGGAGTCAGACTCAACGCAGGCTGCGCCGCCTGGATAGCCAGCGTGATATTCTCCACGCTTTCTCCCAGCTCCTCTGCCAGCTGCGACAGAGTAGGCTCTGCTCCGCAAAGCTTGCTGTGATGCTCCCGGGCCGCATTGATGCGCAGGCTCAGTTCTTTGAGTGACCGGCTCACCTTTACGGTGCCGCCGTCCCGGAACAGCTTTTTGATCTCGCCCAGAATGACCGGCACGGCGTAGGTGGAAAAACAGACGCCACGCGACTCATCAAACCCGTCATACGCTTTTACCAGCCCCATACACCCGGCGCTGTAGAGGTCGTCGTATTCAATGCCTCTCCCCCGGAACCGTCCGGCACAGGAATGCACCAGTCCCAGATTCTGCTCGATGAATGTGCTCCGCCGGGTCTTGTCCGTTACCATTGCGACGCCCTCTTTCTCTTTATTATGTAGAGCGCTCATCCAGACGCTTGGTCAGCACCACCCGCGTTCCTTTCCCGGGCTGAGAGGACACCTTAACCTTATCCATAAAGCTCTGCATCACCGCAAAGCCCAGACCGGAGCGCTCTTCCGGGTTGCCGGTGGTGAAGAGAGGCTCCATGGCCTTTTCGACGTCCGGGATGCCGATTCCCTTATCCGTCACCGTTATCTTCACCAGCCGCTCCGGGTAGACGGCGATGCTCAGGGTCACAGGACCGATGGCATCCGGGTAGGCATGGACGATGCAGTTGGTCACTGCCTCGGACACCACCGTCTTGATGTCGGCCAGCTGCGGCACGGTGGGGTCATACCGAGCCAGAAAGGCCGCCGCTGCGCCCCGGGCAAAAGCCTCGTTTGCACTGAGCGAATCAAATTGGATCTTCGCACTGTTTTCCGCTTTCATTTATATCCCTCCTGATACTTCCCCGCCCGGCTCGGTGCAGGGGATGCTTGCAAGCTGTAAGACCCGCCGGAGCTGTTCCGGTGCGTGCTGGATGCGCAGACTGCCACCCAGCGTCCGGGCGCAGCGCTGCCGCCCCAATATCAGCCCGATGCCCGACGAATCCATGAACCCCACTCCGCCGAGGTCCATCACCAGAATGCGCGGGCTGCGGGTGAGCAGGGCGTCGTCTAGCTGGATGCGAAGCCCCTGCGCCGCGTCGTGGTCGATCTCGCCGGCCAGATAGGCGTAGAGCACATCGTCTGCCGCGCTGAAGGTCACTGTCGCCATATCCTCATCTCCTTTTTTCTGGCATAAAGAAAAGACCTGTACACCTTTTCAGTGTACAGGTCTTTCGGGTTATTTTTTAGAGAACGGTGTCGCTCAGCGGTTCTCCAGCAGCTTCTCAGAAGCTATTTCGTAAGCGGGGTGCACCGAATGACGAGAATTTTTGCCCGCAGACAAGGCGATTTTCCGCTGCAATCCTTGGTGGATTGCAAGGGAAATCAACGCAGTATGCAGGCAAAAAGACCGTTCAGACGGTGTGCAATGCTTATGAAAATAGTTTCAGGGCCTCGAGGGCGATGGCCTCACTGCCGCAGACCAGCAGGCCGCGGCGGCTGTTGGCTTTCGCCTGCTCCACGGCCTCGGCCAGCGTCGGGCAGAACACCGCGTCGAAGTGATACCGTGCCTTTTCGGTCAGGCGCTCTGCCAGCGCCGCTTCCGTTCCCGCCGGGGCGACAAGGAAGACTTTGTCGAAGGGGTTTTCGCCCATGCCGGGCATAGTGCTCTTGTCCTTCTTCTGCTCTTCTGAAGTCAGTCCGGTCTCCAGTGCGGCAAGGAACGACTCCGCGCCTTCCTCCTCAGTCAGGCCGATAACGGCGCTCATATGGCGTACTTTCGCCATATTGAGGACGCGCAGAAGGGCTGCAGCCTGCTGCGGAGTACGGCAGGCGTCGAGGATGATGAGGGGCTTCTGGGACAGGACGCGGATGCTGCTGCGGTTCTCCACAGCGGCAAGGCCCGCCAGAATGGCCTCATCGGGGATCTCAAAGCCCTTGCGCCAGAGGGCCAATGCCAGCTCGACCGCGACGGCAGCATTGCCCGCCGCGTGACGGCCCAGGAAGGCCAGCGGGGCGGTGTATCCGCCGTAGTCCACCTTGCTGGTGAACTTTTCCGCCTCGAGGAAGGTGATGTCCTCGGCGTCGGGGACGACGAGCTCACACTCGGCCTTGGCCGCCGCCACCACCAGCTCACTCAGAACAGCCTTCGGCTGCTCCGGCGCGGTGACGCAGACGGCGCCTTTCCGCATGACGCCTGCGGCCAGTGCGGCCAAACGCTCCACTGAGCGGCTCACGCCGTCCGGGCCGATGGCCGTGACGGCGCAGACCGGCATCTGGGGCAGAGCCGATGCCAGACCGGCATCCGGCAGCTCCACCACAGCCAGCTTGCAACCCGCCGCACCAAAGCAGCGGGCCGCAGCCGCCAGCTCTGCCGCCTCACGGGGCAGAGCCTTTGCGGCACTGAGAGCCTCGGCAGCCTGACAAAGCAGCACCGGGTCCACCGACACGCCGCCGATGGCGATGCGGGCCGACAGCGGCTCACAGCCGGCGCGGTAGAAGCCGGTGTGGAACGCCGCCTCCCGCAGGATAGCCGCCAGCAGACCGGCAGCAGCGGTCTTGCCCGCCGTGCCGGCCACACCGACGAACTGCACCTTCTGGACATCCGCCGTCAGGGCAGCGCGCAGCTCCTCCGCCGGGGCAAAGCCCTCGGGCAGAGAAGAAAAATATTCGTTTGCCTGTTCGATGGTCATTGCGTCAATCCTCGTTTCGATGTTTGTAGAGCAGCCAGCACATCCTGCACAGGGCCAGACAGAACAACCCCACCAGAATACCGGCCATCGCGCCCGAAAGATCCAGCCAGACGTCGGTGAGCTGGCTGCTCCGGCCATCGCTGAACATCTGGATGGTCTCGTCCGTCAGAGCCGTGAGCAGACCGCCCAGGATCGGCCACGAGATGTGAACGAAAAAGTGCCGGGTGTAGACCCGCAGGCAGAGGGTGAGCAGGAAGCCTTCCAGCGCATACTCGCAGAAATGTGCCAGCTTGCGCACAAAGTGCATAGTCAGATGGTTCGCCACGCCGGGCATTCCCAGACGGGTAAACACCTTTTTCATCAGGAGCAATACTCGTCCGCTTGCCGATTCCGAGACGTCACCGATCTGCATGGAGTTGGAAAAGATGAAGACGATGCAGGCAATGAGCGCAAAGGTAAAGATGACTCGTGCCGCAATGAGCCAGGGAGAAGTTTTTTGCATATCAGGACCCGTTTTCCGCATCAGCCCAGGGCCTTGATGCTCTGCTCAATGTTGGCAAGCTTATCCTGGCTCTTGGCGTGCTTATTGCGGATGTCCTCCACCAGAGCGGCGGGAGCGCGCTCGACGAACTTGGGGTTGTTGAGCTGGTTCTCGAACATGGCCAGTTCCTTCTCGGCCTTGGCCTTTTCCTTGTTCAGACGGGCCAGCTCCTTGTCGCGGTCGATGAGCTCCATCATGGGGATGAAACCGCGGGCGGCGTGGGTGGACACCTGCACCATGCCGTCGGTGCTGCCCTCATACTTTTCGGTGAAGGTCACATCGGTGGCGAAGGCGAACTTTGCCAGATAGACCTCGGCGCTCTGGAAGGGAGCCGGGTCAGCCGTCTCGATGATCATGCTGGTCTTCTTGGCGGGGTGGACGTTCATCTCGGTACGCATGGTACGCACAGCCTTGATGTAGTCCATCACCTTCTCGAAAGCTTCCTCTTCGTCGGCCCAGTTGTGAGTTTCATCGAAGGTGGGCCAGCTCTGGGTCATGATGGTCTCGGCAGAGCCGGGCAGAGCCTGATACAGCTCCTCGGTGATGAAGGGCATAAAGGGGTGCAGCAGCTTGAGGGCCTTGTCCAGCACATACACCAGCACGCGGCGGGCAGTGTCGGCCTGCTCGGCGTCGCCGGAGTTCAGGCGGGGCTTTGCGATTTCGATGAACCAGTCGCAGTAGACGTCCCAGATGAAGCTGTTGATCTTGGCAGCGGCCAGACCCATCTCGTAGTGGTCGAGGTTGTCGCTCATGGCGCCGGCCACCTGATTCAGCTTGGTCAGCACCCACTTATCGCTCATGTCCAGCTTCTCCTCGCTGGGCAGGCCGGGCTGGAAGTCCTCGGGCAGGTTCATCAGCACGAAGCGGGTAGCGTTCCACAGCTTGTTTGCAAAGTTGCGGGCAGCCTCCACCTTCTTCTCGCTGTAGCGCATGTCGTTGCCCGGGGTAGAGCCGTCCACCAGCATGAAGCGCAGTGCGTCAGCGCCGTACTGGGCGATGACTTCCAGCGGGTCGATGCCGTTGCCGAGGCTCTTGGACATCTTGCGGCCCTGGCTGTCGCGGACGATGCCGTGGATGCAGACGGTGTCGAAGGGAGCCTTGCCGGTGTAAGCCAGACCGGAGAAGATCATGCGGCTGACCCAGAAGCCGATGATGTCGTAGCCGGTGACGAGGGTGTTGGTGGGATAGAAATACTTGAGGTCTTCGCTCTCCTCATTGGGCCAGCCCAGAGTGCTGAAGGGCCACAGAGCGGAAGAGAACCAGGTGTCGAGGGTATCGGGGTCCTGGGTGAGCCTGGTGCCGCCGCACTTGGGGCAGGTGCAGGGTGCGCTCTTGGCGACCACAGTCTCGCCGCAGTCGTCGCAGTACCAGGCCGGGATCTGGTGGCCCCACCACAGCTGGCGGCTGATGCACCAGTCGCGGGTGTTCTTCATCCAGTTCATATAGTTCTTGGTGAAGCGCTCCGGCACGAACTTGATGTCGCCCTTCTCCACGCTCTCGATGGCGGGCTTGGCCAGAGGCTCCATCTTGACGAACCACTGCTTGGACACCATGGGCTCGATGGTGGAGTGGCAGCGGTAGCAGGTGCCGACTTCGTGCTTCAGAGGCTCGATCTCCTTCAGGAAGCCGCCCTCCTTCAGGTCAGCGAGGATGGCCTTGCGGGCCTCGAGGGTGGTCATGCCGGCATACTTGCCGCAGTCCAGCACATGAGGCTCGTTGACGGTGTTCTTGCCTGCAGCAAACAGAGCGTCGGCAGCAGCCTTGTCGGCGGCGCCGGTCATGCGGCCGTCGTAGGTGAAGACGCGGACGATGGGCAGGTCATGGCGCAGGCCGACCTCAAAGTCGTTGGGGTCGTGGGCCGGGGTGATCTTCACGACACCGGTACCCTTGGTCATGTCGGCGTGCTCGTCGCAGACGATGGGGATCTCCTTGTTCAGCAGGGGCAGGATGACATGGCAGCCGTGCAGATGAGCATAGCGGGGGTCATCGCCGTTGATGGCAACAGCGGTATCGCCCAGCATGGTCTCGGGACGGGTGGTAGCCAGTTCCAGCATCTCGCCGGTCTCCTTGACCGGGTAGAGCAGATGCCAGAAGCTGCCGTCCTTTTCCTCATACTCCACCTCGGCGTCGGAAATGGAGGTGTTGCAGTGGGGGCACCAGTTGACCATGCGGTTGCCGCGGTAGATGAGGCCCTTGTCGTACAGGCGGACAAAGACTTCCTTGACAGCCTCAGAGCAGCCCTCGTCCATGGTGAAGCGCTCACGCTCCCAGTCGCAGCTGCTGCCCAACTTCTTGAGCTGGCTGACGATGCGGTTGCCATACTTGGTCTTCCAGGCCCAGGCGCGCTCCAGAAAGCCGTCGCGGCCCACCATTTCCTTGGTCAGGCCCTCAGCACGCATGGCCTCCACGACCTTGGCCTCCGTAGCGATGGAAGCGTGGTCCGTGCCAGGCACCCACAGGGCGGCATAGCCCTGCATCCGCTTGGTGCGGATGAGGATGTCCTGCATGGTGTTGTCCACGGCGTGGCCCATGTGGAGCTGGCCGGTGACGTTCGGAGGGGGCATCACAATGGTGTAAGGCTTCTTGTCGGGGTCGGCCTTGGTGTGGAAGTAGCCGCCATCCAGCCAGAACTGGTAGATGCGGTCTTCCACCTGGCTCGGATCATACTGTTTTGCGAGTTCTTTCATAGTATCCTCCCAGATGAATAAATAGAAGTTGTTTTCGTAAGCAGGGCGCGCCGGATGACGAGAATTTTTGTCCGCAGACAAGGCGATTTTCCGCAGCAATCCTGGGCGGATTGCAAGGGAAATCAACGCAGTATGCGGGCAAAAAGGCCGTTCAGACGGTGTGCAATGCTTATGAAAACGGCTTCTTGTGCGTGGGACGAAAAAAGCCGCCCCACGGAGCGTTCCATGGGACGGCTGTAATATAACCGCGGTACCACCCAAATTGCACACGGCTTTCTGCCGTATGCCCCTTGATGCCCCGATAACGTGGGGCAGACCCGGAGGCGACTACTCTTGTTTCCCCGCCTCTGCTCAAAAGCGACAGCACGCCGCACCGCCATACCGGGTTTTCAGCAGCCCCCGGCTCTCTGGATGGCAAAAACAGCGCACACTCTTTTTCCTTGCATTTATAAAAAGAATATAGCGTTTTTTGTGCGTTTTGTCAATCTCTTTTTGCTCTGGATAAAATTTTTCGCAGCCGTCCATGGATTCCTCTGCCCCCCCCCCCGAATTTTCAGGGCCAAGTGGTAAAGTGCGGGCGACAGGCGGAACAGCGCCACCTTTGCCTTTTCGGTGCGGTGTCCCGGCACCCGGAGCAGCCGGTCGATAAGGCGGTCAGCCCGCTCTGTCACCTGCGCGAGGGCCTGCCGTTCCTCAGGCGTGCCGCCCTTTGCAAAAACGATGCGGCCCAGTGCGCCGTTGCAGGAGGCGAACGCGAGACTGCACACCTCGTGTTCCAGCGCAAAATCTGCCCGCTCCAGCATTCCCGCAGCGCCTTCCACCCGCTTCCGGACAGGCTCCGTGTGCATGATGCTGCCGTCCCGCTGGACGTAGTAATACATCGCCTCTTTTACAATGGCCACCCTCTCACACTGCCAGTAGAACAGGTGGGCCGTGTACTCGTCCTCGTGGAGTTTTCCCACCGGGAAGCGGACAGCGTCAAAGAGCTTTTTCTGGTAAAGACGGTTCCATGCAGTGATATAGTACCAGTTCTGTGGTCCTGCCAGACGTTCCATCATCTGTATCCCGCTCAGAACTTCATTCTTCGTGATGGGAGAAGTGCGGGGGATGGGCTTTCCGTCCGGTGTCACATATGTAAAGCTGCATACCGCCATCTGCGCTCCCTGCTCTGCCGCTGCACGGTAGAGCCGCTCGTACATCTCCGGGGCCACGTAATCGTCGGAGTCCAGAAAACCGATCCACTCGCCCCGTGCTGCCTCCACACCTGCATTCCGGGCCGCGCTCAGACCGCCGTTCTTCTGCCGGATGAGCCGGACGCGGCTGTCCCGCCGGGCGTATTCCTGCATGATGTCCCAGCTGTTGTCCGGGGAGCCGTCGTCCACCACGATGATCTCAAGCTCCTGCCACGTCTGGGCCAGCAGGCTGTCCAGACACTTCGGCAGATACTTTTCGACGTTATAGACCGGAACGACCACCGAGATAAGGGGTTTCTTCTCCCGCCCTGCCATTTAGCTTTCCCTCCTTTTCAAAACAGCCGTGACACGGCCCTTGAGCTGATTGAACTCCGGCGCGTTCCGGTGGAGCACCACCATGACAGCCCCGAACAGCAGCGTATACAGCACACCGTCCAGCAGGAACCAGCCGATGTTCTTCGCCGGGCAGAAGCTCACCCATCCGTAGGACACAGCGGCCAGCACTGCGACGACAGCGGCGCGTTCGGCGTAGCGGACAAAGTAGTCTTTCAGCTTGCCCTGCCAGTCTTCCCGGATGCCGTAGCGCATCAGGATGTAAGGCTCCATCCAGAGGCAGGTCGTCACGGTGCTGATGATCGTTCCTCCCAGAATGCCGGCCACGCCGAACTTCTGCACCAATAGCAGCGACGCCGCCAGATTGATGGCCGACTCGAACAGCGGCTTGTACCGGTCGTACCAGAACAGGCCCTTGGCCTCACGGAAGAGCAGGTTGACCTTCCGCTGGCCCGAAATATAAAACTCCGTCACGAGGACGGCCACCGTCGCCGTGGAAAAACAGTATTCCGCGCCGAAGCAGAGGGTGATAAAGGCGTTGAACAGCGCAAACAATCCCGCTGTCCAATAGGCGTAGATGACGAAGAAGAGCAAATCCAGTTCCCGGTAGATGCTGTACACCCGCGTCTCGTCCTCGATGGCGCCCAGATTGCCCAGACTTCCGGCAAAGGCATTCGAGAATTTGTTCAACAGGTTGTCGATGCCGGACAAGATGAGCTTATAATTGGAGTAGATACCCACCGACAAAAGGCCCACAAAGCTGGACATCAGCAGGCTGTCCGTGTTCCGGACGATGACCGTTCCCAGCTTGTGGAAGCTCATGGCACCGATGTTCCGCAGGATGCCGTGAAATTTTTCTTTTTCCGGCAGCTCCCTGCATTCTTTCAGGTAGGGAAATTCCTTATCCACCTTGACCGATACGATGATATTCGGGATAAACTGCATCACGAACTGCACCGCCAGATAAAGGATAAAGTTTCCAGTCAGCACGATGAGGACGATCTGGAGCAGCGTCTTGACCGCGTCGCAGAGCTGCGCCCAGAGGTTGCGGACATAGGCTTTCTGGTAGGCCAGATAGATGGAGTTTTTATAGCTCAGCAGATAGGAGCAGACCGAGTTTGCCACATACATCAGATAGATGAGCCGCAGATGCTCGATGCCGCTGCTGTCCTTGATGAAAAAGCCCAGAAACGGCATCAGTGCAAGGCCCACGAGCAGCACCACGACCGCCACGATACGGTAGAGGAGCCGATAAAGGTTCATCAGCTGCGCCAGCCGATGCTCGTCATTCTTCGCAGCCGGCTCATACAGGCTGTATATCATCGCCGTGCCGATGCCAAGCTCTGCAAAGTTCAGGATGCCCAGCACATCGGTGAACAGTCCGTTGACACCCAGATATGCCGCCGACAGGTAGTGGATGAACACCATCCGGCTGATGAACAGCAGCACCTGATTCATGAGCTGTCCACCCACATTGACGACCATATTGATAAGGGTATACCGTGTCCGCATTTTTCCTTATGCCCCTTTCTTTTCGGGCCTGGCCTGCTGCATCGTCATGGCACACAGAAGGCCGAGATTTTTCGATTCATTGTTCTTTATTATAATATCATCTCATTGCGACGCCTTCAACGATTGATCTATATTTCAGCCTTCCGCGTCCAGAAGCTCCGTTTTCAGCCGGGCAATGAGCCGCTCCATCAGGGCCACACGGTTGAAGGGGGTCATGAGATAGAAGCCGTCGGCGTAGGGCAGAGCATCCCGGGCCATCTGCATCGACACCTCAAGGCCCAGCGCCTCGCCCTGCTCCCGGTCGAGGCTCGCGAAGCGCTGGATGATGTCCTCCTCCACATGGATGCCGTTGATCTCATTTTCCATAAAGATTGCGTTCCGCTGGCTGACCACGGGCATGATGCCGGCCAGAATTTTAGCCCGTTCGCCCAGTGTCTGCCGGGCCTTGCGGAGATTCTCCACCGCCTGTGCCGACAGCACCGGCTGGGTCAAAAAGCCCGACATCCCGTTTTCCAGCTTTTCCACAGCCCGGCGCAGCTCCACCTCAAAGTTCCGGGCGTTGAGATTCAGCGCACCAAAGACGGTCATGGCCGAGGGCATCTCCCGGCCCTCCCCGGCCAGCGAGACGATGTACTGGGCCAGTTTGCGGGAGTTAAACTGGTAGACATTCTTCACCTCGTCCCGCTCTGCGGTGGGGATGGGGTCGCCGGTGATGGCCAGCACCTCCCGCACGCCCTCGGCGTAAAGGCCCAGCAGAAGGGCCTTGGTGGCGTTGAGGTTACGGTCGCGGCAGGTCATGTGGGGCAGAGCGCACATTCCCAGTTCCTGGTGTACCCGGCAGGCCACGAGAGAAGAATCCATCCGGGCCTGTGCGATGGGGCAGTCGGCGATGGTCAGCAGGTCAGCGCCTGCGGCCTGCAGCCGCCGTGCGCCGTCCAGATAGCCGCTCAGGTCGGCCACCCGGGGCGAATCCAGTTCAATGGCGATGACCTTCTCACCTGCGTTCAGTTTCCGCAGGAAAGTGTCGTCTTTTTCCACCGCCGGTGCAGTCCCAGTGGAAAGTTTCGCTGCCGGAGCGGCTTCGGTCTGCTGGGGCAGGGCATCCAGCTCTGCACGCAGGGCCGCGATGTGGGCGGGCGTCGTGCCGCAGCAGCCGCCCAAAATACGGACGCCCGCAGCGGCGATCTGCCCCATCTCCCGGGCAAAATACTCAGGCTTGCCCTGATACAGCACCCGCGCCCGGGTGACCACCGGATAGCCCGCGTTGGGCATCACCGACAGGGGCAGCAGCGTCTTGCCAAGGCCCTGCACCAGTTTCTTCATCGCGCCGGGGGCCGAGACGCAGTTCAGTCCCGCGGCGTCCACCACGCCGCTCTGCTCCATCCGGCGCAGCAGGTCGCGGAACAGCAGGCCCTCGCGGGTGTAGCCGTCCGGCAGCACCGCGAAGGACACCATGACAAAGGCGTCCGGCACGGCCACACGCAGTGCCTTTACGGCCTCCACAATGCCCACATCGGAGCTGAGCGTCTCGAACAGAAAGTTCTTTGCACCCAGTGCGGCGAACTGCTGCGCCACAAGGCCGTAGGCGCTGCTGGCCGGGGCAGCTTCGGTGTCCGGGGCCGGGCCGAGGTCAGCAAAGACGGCGGCGTCCTTCTCGGCAGCGGCATCACAGGCCAGCTTCCAGCCCGCCTCGGCCAGCTCTTCCCAGCCCGGCATCTGGGCCGCCGCCATCCGGGGCAGACCGAAGGTGTTGGTTTTGATGGCCTGTGCGCCTGCGGCCAGATATTCCGCATGGACCTTCTTCACGCCCTCGGGGTCGGTGAGGTTGGCCATTTCGCAGTCCGCGCCCGGTGCCGCTTTATAATAGGTACCCATGCCGCCGTCGAACAAAAGCGGCTTGTGGGCAAGATACTCTCGGATGTCCGTCATAGAAAGGTTCTCCTTTTTTATTTTCCTTGATTTTATAAAGAAATTCAGGTATAATTTTCGTATGAAAGTGAGGTGCTTTTGGATGCCCAAGATTCGTTCCAGCGCAGACCTGCGCAACAACTACAATGAGATCTCCACCTTCTGCCACGACTACGCCGAGCCGGTGTTCATCACCAAAAACGGCAAAGGCGACCTTGCCGTGATGAGCATCGAGACCTACGAGGCCCTGACCGCCCGGTTCGATTTGTATGCGAAATTGCAGGAAGGTCTGGATGACGTGGCGGCGGGAAGAACGCGCCCGCTGGATGAGTTCATGCAGGAGCTGCAAAACAGAAGGAGTCTTCGATGAACTACTTTATCGATGTTGCCGCTTCTGCTCAGCGTGACCTTGCAGATGCCTTCGACTATATCGACCTGAACTTGAAAAATCCCTCTGCTGCCGACAAGCTGGTTGCCATCGCATGGAAGAAATTCCGTTCTCTCGACACCTTCCCACAGCGTTTTTCACTTGTGAATGACCCATTTCTTTCCGCTTTGGGAATCCGGCTCATTCCAGTTCAAAACTATCTTGCATTTTATAAAGTCGACTCTTCCACCCAGACCGTCCACATCCTCCGCTTCCTGTATGGTCACAGTGACTGGCAGGCTATCCTGCGGGCGGATGTTCTTCCAACCTGAGCATTCTCCCCGGCCCTTTGCCGGGGAGAATTTTTATGCAGTCATCTTCAGTTTAATGAAGTTTGCGCACTTGTCAAGCATTTTTGCCCCGAAGCAGCCCATTTTGCTTGCGCCGAAGCCGGTTTTGTGCTATTCTATGCATATTTACAATGGTTGGGAGGAATGTATCATGCGCCACGCCGGCACACAGGAAATCGAAACTCCGCGGCTGCTTCTGCGCCGCCTTATGCCGTCGGATGCCCCGATGATGTACGCAAACTGGGCCAACGACCCGGAGGTCACCCGCTGGCTGCGCTGGACGCCGCACAAGGATGTGGCCGAGACGCAGGAGCTTCTGAGCGCATGGGCGATGCTCTATCCCAACGAAGACTACTACCAGTGGGCCATCGTGGAAAAGGCCACCGGACAGGTGTTCGGCTCCATCAGCATCTACAACAGCCTGCTGGGAGAACCGGCACAGCGAAATGAATGGCCGGGATTTGACCTCTCCGAGGGCATCTGGGAGCCGGGCTACTGCATTGGCAGAGCATGGTGGGGCAAAGGCTGCACCACCGAAGCTCTGAAAGCTCTGGTAGAATACTGGTTCAAGAATACAGACAGTAATTGGCTTGCCTGCTCCCACGCCGTGGAGAACCCCGCCAGCGGCAAAGTCATGATGAAAGCAGGCTTTGTCTACGACCACGAGGCCGTCTACCATAAATTCGACGGTACAGCGATACCCTGCAAGTGCTATGCCCTGACGCGAGAACACTACGAATCGCTATATTCTCCAAACGAATAACAGAAAGGAATCATTTTGAGCGAACTTTACGATATTTTAGTCGAAACTCCCCCGACGAAGGTCATCCTTCTCGCCCTCGACCAGGGCCTGTGGGACTGCGAGCGCAGCCTTGCCGAGCTGGCCGCTCTGTGCGAGGCCAACCACATGGAGGCCGTGGCCGAAGTCACCCAGAAGCGCCAGACCCCTGAGACCGGCATCGTGCTGGGCAGCGGCAAGCTGGAAGAAGCCGCTGCTGCCGCAGCAGAGCTGGGGGCCGAGTGCGCCGTCTTCGACGGTGAGCTGACCGGCAGCCAGATCCGCAACATCTCCACGGCCCTCGGCGGCCTCGAGGTCATCGACCGCACCATGCTCATCCTCGAGATCTTCCGCAGCCGTGCCGTGACCAACGAAGGCAAGCTGCAGACCGAGCTGGCCCTCCTGCGCTACCGTCTGCCCCGCCTGCAGGGCATGGGCGAAAGCCTGAGCCGTCAGGGCGGCGGCGGTGGCGGCGGCGGTGGCGCCCGCCGTGGTGCCGGTGAAACGAAGCTCGAGCTTGACCGCCGCCACGTCCACGCCCGCATCGACGCACTGGCTGAGAAACTGGCCGAAATGGAAAAGCGCCGGGGCGAGAGCCGGAAAGCCCGCGCCAAGACCGGAATGCCGGTGGTCAGCCTCGTGGGCTACACCAATGTGGGCAAATCCAGCCTGATGAACGCTCTCTGCGGCCCCAGCGTCGCCGAAGCCGATATGCTCTTTGCCACCCTCGACCCCACCAGCCGGAAGCTCGTCCTGCCCAGCGGTATGGCCGTGCTGCTGGTGGACACCGTTGGCTTCGTCTCCCGTCTGCCCCACAATCTGGTGGAAGCATTCAAGTCCACGTTGGAAGAGGCCGCATGGTCGGACGTCATCGTCCGGGTGGCTGACGCCGGCGATGAGCAGCGGGAGGAGCAGCTGACTGTCACCGACGAAGTGTTGGACGGCCTCGACTGCGCCGACATTCCCCGCCTGACCGTCTACAACAAGTGCGACAAGCCCGGCGCGCTGAGCTTCGACCCCGACATCCTGCTCACCAGCGCCAAGACCGGCTACGGCCTCGACAAGCTGCTGGCCAAGCTGGACGAGACCCTCAGTGACCGCGTCCACACCATCCGCATTCTCCTGCCCTACGATAAGCTGGGCCTCGCCGCCCCCATGCGGGAGCGCGGCAGCGTCCAGCTCGAGGAGTACCGCGAAGACGGCCTCTACCTCGAAGGCATCGTCAAGACCGAAGACCTCCACTGCTTTGAGGGCTATCTGGTCTGAGGACCCGCATACGAAAAGAACCGGACTCCGCGGAGTCCGGTTCTTTTGTCTTTCACGGCATCAGCCTACGGCAGGAGGCGCTTCCTCTGCGCCCATCAGCTGGTCGTACCGGCCGGTGAACACCCGTTCCGGCAGGGCCGCCGTCAGGGCGAGGGCGGCGGTGAACCGCTCCTCATCGGTCAGTTCTTCCTCCACCGGCGGGAAATGTGCGAGCACTTCGTCCAGCTGCTTTTTGACCTCCCGGGCCACGAAGATGCCCCGGTCGGTGAGGTAGATCTTGCCGTAATATTCCTTGACGATCATCCCCCGCTCCATCAGCAGGTTCATCACCCGCACCACCGAGGGCTTGGTCACGCCCAGCTTCTCGGCGATGCTGCGGGAGCTGATGTCCAGATGGGTCTGCGAGACCTCATAGATGGCCAGCAGGTAGCGCAGGTGTGCGGACGTCAGTTCCATCTCGTATCACCCTCTTTTCGTTCTGTCACGCTAACTCTCGATTTTCAAAAGGGGGCGCGGGCCAAAGCCTTGACCCGCGCCCCCTTCTCTTCCATTATTGCTCAGTGGCAGCCGCCCTTACAGCTGCTGCAGCTTCCGCCGCAATCGCAGCCGCCGCTGCATCCACTGCAGCCACCATGCTTATGAGAGTGCCAGGTGATCCAGCCTACACCGCCAAACACGATGGCTCCGACGATGATCGTCGGCAGATTGAAATTAGCAGCCAGGAACTCCATCATAACAATGCACTCCTTTCAGCGTGTTTTGAGAAGTTTTTACTTGATCTTGGAAACGTCGATCCTGACCTCGTTGTCGTTCACATACTTGTTGGGACGGACCAGCAGGTAGATGAAGGCCACCAGGATGACAGCAGCCACGATGGTGAAGAAGTTGAAGCTCAGCTCGCCGGTGATGATGCCGCCCAGCTGGTACACGACCAGAGCGGAGCAGTAAGCCAGTGCGCACATATAGCCGATAGCGAATGCCGTCCACTTGCCGTTGTTCATCTCACGCTTGATCGCACCCATAGCAGCGAAGCAGGGAGCGCACAGCAGGTTGAAGATCATAAATGCGTAAGCGCTCAGCGCGGTATAATCAGCCGCAACGAGGCTCCAGATCTCATCACCGTTCTCAGACAGCTCTTCGCCGCCGAAGTGGTACAGGACGCCGAAGGTACCGACGACGTTCTCCTTTGCGATCAGACCGGTGACGGAAGCGACCGTTGCCTTCCAGTTGCCGAAGCCCAGAGGCGCAAAGATCCATGCGATCTTGGTAGCGATAGCAGCCAGGACGGAGTTGTCCTGATCCTCGACCATGCCGAAGACGCCATTCTCGAAGCCGAAGCCCTGCAGGAACCACAGGATGACGGTAGAAGCCAGAATGACGGAACCGGCACGCTTGATGAAGGACCAGCCGCGCTCCCAGGTAGCACGGAAGACATTGCCCCAGGCGGGGATGTGGTATGCGGGCAGCTCCATGACAAAGGGAGCAGGGTCGCCTGCAAAGGCCTTGGTCTTCTTCAGGATGATGCCGGAGCAGATGATGGCAGCCATGCCGATGAAGTAAGCGGAGACAGCCACCAGAGAAGAACCGCCGAACAGAGCACCTGCGATCAGGCCGATGATGGGCATCTTAGCGCCGCAGGGGATGAAGCAGGTGGTCATGATGGTCATGCGGCGGTCGCGCTCGTTCTCGATGGTACGAGAAGCCATGACGCCCGGGACGCCGCAGCCCGTGCCGACCAGCACGGGAATGAAGCTCTTACCGGACAGGCCGAACTTACGGAAGATACGGTCCATGATGAAGGCGACACGGGACATATAGCCGATGTCCTCCAGGATGGACAGCAGGAAGAACAGGACGAGCATCTGGGGAACGAAGCCCAGGACCGCGCCGACACCGGCGACGATGCCGTCCATGATCAGGCCGTACAGCCAGCCTGCCACGCCGATGCCCTCGAGGAAGCCGCCCAGAGCATCAGGAACGATCTCACCGAACAGGACGTCGTTGGTCCAGTCGGTCGCAAACGTACCGATGGCCCAGCCGCCGTCTGCGATGGAAGTACCCATGGACAGGGAGTACATCAGATACATGATGACTGCGAAGATGGGCAGAGCCAGCACACGGTTGGTGACGATCTGGTCGACCTTATCGGAAACGGTCAGGTGCTCGACGCGGGCCTTCTTCTTGACAGCCTTATCGACGACACCATTGATGTAGGCGTAACGCTGGTTGGTGATGATGCTCTCGGCGTCATCGTCCATCTCAGCCTCGCAGTCCTTGATATGCTGGTCGATGTGAGCCATCAGGTCGGAGGGCAGCTTCAGTTCCTCCTGGACCTTTCCGTCACGCTCAAACAGCTTGACGGCGTACCAGCGCAGGAAGCGGTCATCGACCTTGCCCTGAATGGACTCCTCGATGTGCGCGATGGCGTGCTCAACGCTGCCGGTAAAGACGTGGGGCAGCTCGCCGCCCTTGCCAGCCTTTGCAGCAGCCATAGCAGCCTTTGCAGCAGCCTCGGTGCCTTCGCCCTTCAGTGCGCTGATCTCAACAGCCTGACAGCCCAGCTCGGCGCTCAGCTTCTTCAGGTCGATCTTATCGCCGTTCTTGCGGACGAGGTCGATCATGTTGACAGCCATGACCACGGGGATGCCCAGCTCGATGAGCTGAGTGGTCAGGTACAGGTTACGCTCGATGTTGGTACCATCAATGATGTTCAGGATGGCATCGGGCTTCTCCTTGACCAGGTAAGTACGGGAGACGACTTCTTCCAGAGTGTACGGAGACAGGGAGTAGATACCGGGCAGGTCCTGGATGATGACATCCTTCTCGCCCTTCAGCTTGCCTTCCTTCTTTTCGACGGTAACGCCGGGCCAGTTGCCGACGTACTGGTTCGAGCCGGTCAGATTGTTGAACAGGGTAGTCTTACCACAGTTCGGGTTGCCGGCCAGTGCAATTTTGATACTCATTGCAGCTCCTTTCCTCTCGTTGCGATCAAACGACTTCGATCATTTCGGCGTCGGCCTTGCGCACGCTCAGCTCGTAGTTGCGCACAGTCAGCTCCATCGGGTCCCCCAGAGGGGCCACCTTGCGGACATAGATCTCGACACCCTTGGTGATCCCCATGTCCATGATGCGGCGCTTCACCGGGCCTTCGCCGTGCAGGCGCGCCACGGTGGCAGTCTCGCCGACCTTAACGTCTTTCAGAGTCTTCATAAAAAATCCTCCTCTGCTTGTCTTTCTATTCAGAGACTATCCAGTTTCGGAGCGTCTCCCAAACAGCGTTTTGCCGCTGCTCAGCCGATCATAATGCGGTTTGCCATCGTCTTGTCGAGGGCCAGACGGCTCTCCTTGACCTGAACGATGAGGTTGCCTGCGATCTCATTGACGATCGTCACCTGACTGTCCACCACAAAACCCAGCTCCGCCAGATGCAGACGCACTTCGTCCTTGCCGGTGATCTTCCGGATGGTGACGGTGTCGCCTGCTTTTGCCATAGTCAAAGGCATCATAATTGTTTCACTCCCATTCGTGCTCCCCATTCTGCAGGGAGCTTTTCAGTTCGCTTTTTTCGTCCTCGGGGATGGTCGCACCAGCCAGACGCCGCAACGCGCTCGCTCATGCCCGCGTCCCCCTCCGAAAAGCTACGGCAGTTAGTCAGTCGCAACTATCAGCATTGATAGTTTATACTTACTAACCCGCATTGTCAACCATTTTCCGGCTCAAAAAAGTTAGTTTGTATGAACAAACAAATTTTCTTCTCTTATTTCAAGAAGATTTTTACAGTTTCTATATGCTAACTTTGTTTGCACATATTTACGATTTTTCTCTTTTACACTCCCCGCAAATGACACAGCCGCCCGGTGCAGGGGGTATTCTGCAACGAGCGGCCGCGTGTCAAAAGGAGGATTCTTCCCGCCAGTGCGTGGTTTCGCTCTGGCGGGCGCCAGGATAAAAAGAGAGTATTTGGAAGAGAATGTCAAAATTCAGGAGCGTCAGGCTGCGACAGCCAGACGCTGGATGGGTGTGCCGCTGCGGAACAGACGGAGATACACTGCCGTACACTTGTTCAGCTGAGCAAAATGCCGCTGGGCGGCACTGGGATCACCATAGGCTTTCCAGCAGCCGCAGCAGGTGAAGTTGCGGCCCGCATTTTCGATAAAGCCCACCACATCGTGGAGCGGATAGCCCAGAAATACGCCGATCTCATGGGGGAAATCAGCCTCGCAGCAGAGCCGGCGGGACAGCTGCCGCAAAAGCGGCGCGTAGTCGTCCGACTGCTCAGGCAGAGTGTAGCCTTCCTTGCACAGGAAATCCCGCACCTGCGGCTGGGCCAGCACAGCGCGGAGCTTGCTCTCGCGGTAGACATACACCAGATACCGATGGGTCCGCACACAGCCCTTGAGAACGCGGACGCAGAGGCCCTTTTCGCCCAGCTGTTCGTTCCAGCTGCGGACGCGGCAGGCAAGGTCGGCGCAGTCGCTCGTCTCGTAGCGGAAAAGTCCCGCAGGCTTTAAGCTGGCCAGCACCGGGGCGCACTGTTCGATCATGACTGTCTCAAAGTTGCGTTCCATGTCTTCGGCCTCCCTGCCCGTTTTCCACTATTGTCTCCTGCCGTGTGGTGCTTATGCAGGAGATATAGTTAGAAAGAGCTAACTAAAACTTCAAAAAGAATGCGGCAGCTTGCCCATCTCGAGCTTCTTCCGCTTCTCAGTTAGTCGTTTCTAACGTGGCATTATCTTACCATAGGTCCGGCTCTGTGTCAACACCTTTTTTGCAAAAATATTTGCTCCATTTTCTCCGCCGTGCTATACTGAGCCAAAGCTGATAAAAAGGAATGGTATCCCCATGCATCTTATCGCACCCGAAGAGCTGGCCTCGGCCATCGCCGACCGTCTGGCCCGACAGTCCGCCGTCCTCGTCGCACTGGATGGCCGCTGCGGCAGCGGCAAAACGACGCTGGCCGCACAGCTGGCAGAGCGTTTTCCTCAAAGCATCACCGTCCACACCGACGACTTCTATCTCCCGCCATCCCGACGAGTCACAGGCTGGGAGAAGATTCCCTGCGCCAACATGGACATCCGGCGCCTGCGGAATGAGGTCGTCGCTCCCGCCCGGGCAGGGCAGGCATTCTCCTACCGGGCCTACTCCTGCCGCGAAGGTTCCTATCTGCCGCCGCGTCCCCTCAGCTCTGCGCCGCTGGTCATCGTGGAGGGAAGCTACAGCCATCATCCCAGCCTTGCACCCTATTATGATATAAGAATATTCGTCACCTGCTCTCCCGATGAGCAGGCCCGGCGGCTCCGCAAACGGGAGGGGGAGCTGTATTCGAATTTTGTGGAGCGGTGGATCCCGCTGGAAGAGGGGTATTTTGCGCAATACGGCATTGAAAAGAAAGCAGATTTTGAAATTGTTACTGATTGACGGCATCACGCGCCGGTGGCGCGGGGGGCAGAGCGCTCTTGCATTAAGGCTAATTGTTCTCTTTTGATGTCAAAAGAGAACCAGAAAACCACCAGCGATTTCGACG
>ERZ812616.1906-NODE-1906-length-19987-cov-2.946016_pt1 | contig 19987 bp, 20 predicted proteins | sample MGYA00376249_ERZ812616 | MGnify/ENA primary metagenome ERZ812616 (study PRJEB26924, sample SAMEA4378265) | human gut metagenome | biome: human gut; feature: human-associated habitat; material: faeces | place: China | collected 2013 ... | reverse complement strand
CGCTTCGTACAAGTGCCTCGACAGTATAACCGCCAACTCCGCCGATTCCAAATACGGCAACACGGGAGCCGGCCAGCTTCTCCATCGCCTCTTTGCCAAATAAAAGCTGTGTTCTGGAAAACTGATTCAACATTTATTTCTTAATCTCCTTCTCTTCCTTAGTTAATGTTTCATTCATGCTTCCTGTACGATATCCCAGAAGATCCAGAGTCACATAATCAAATCCATATTCCTTAAGCTGCTTCGCAATTCTGGTTCTGTTTTCTTCTTCTACAAGTCTTGCTATTTCCTCCGGCAGGACTTCAATTCTGGCGATATTTCCGTGAATACGTACACGGATCTGGTGGAAACCCATGTCCAGAAGAAGCTGTTCCGCCTGGTCCACCATTCCAAGTTTTTCCTCACTGATTGTTTCTCCATAAACAAAACGGGAAGAAAGACAGGCAAAAGACTGTTTGTCCCATGTAGGAAGTCCCATCTCTTTGGACAGTTCACGGATTTCTTCTTTATACAGCTCAGCCTGACGAAGCGGACTGCTGACACCAAGCTCTTTAACGGCAATCAGTCCCGGACGGTAGTCACCGTTATCATCCATATTGGAGCCCTCGGCTACTGCATTCATGCCGTTTTCTTTTGCAATCTGCCAGATTTTTTCAAACAGTTCATGCTTGCACAGATAGCAGCGGTTCTTCGGATTCTGTCGAAAGCCATCAATATCCAGCTCCTCTGATTTACAGATAATATGACGAACACCATTTTCTTTGCAGAATTCCGTCGCTTCTTTCAATTCTCTCTCCGGGAATGAACAGGAACTGGCCGTCACTGCGATTACTTTATCCTTTCCAAGCGCTTCCAGTGCCGCTTTCAAAAGAAAGGTAGAATCCACGCCACTTGAAAATGCAACTGCAACACTTCCCATATCTTTCAGGTTCTGCTGCAATACTTTATACTTATCATGAATACTCACTATAAAATCTCCTTTTCAACCTAGTAACCTAGTGTGTATTATAGCATAACGCCCCAGAGCGTACAATATAGAATTATCCTACAAACAAAAGCTGAGCTCAGCCTACTATATCAGTTTTAATTGATTGATATTCCAAGTCTCTCTTTAAATTGTTTTATATTTCTTGTCTCACATAAAAGGCCATGTCTCTTCACAGAAACATGACCTCTTATTATTAAATGATAGCATTTTGACTTACAAGTATATCTCTGGAGTTACGAATCAAAACTTCTTCGTTTATTCCTTCCTGATATTCAGAGGCCATAACTCCTGCTGCCTGCCCCGTTGCCATACACGTAATTGAAATTCTGCAAGATGCATTAGCTTCAAATGTAGAGCTTATGCATCTACCACCCATAAACAAATTTTTTATATGTTCTGACCACAAAGCACATGCTGGAATTCCATATCCCCTTAAAACTCTTTCATATTTCATTCCACTTCCCTGTTGATGTATATCCATAGGAAAAGCTCCTATTGCAACACTATCTTTGCATTTTTCTTCTGAAATAATATCTTGTCTGGTCAATACATATTTTCCCTTGACACGTCCACTTTCTCGAACTCCCACATACCCATTTTGAACTATTTTGGCATTTTTAAATGCTGGAATTTTCTCTCGAAAATATTGAAACAACTCATATACTTGCCTGGAGCCATCAAGCTGTGCTTTGCTCATTTCAAAAGCATCATATGGATTCGCACCCATTCTGGAAAAATTGAGTATAACCTCTCCAGGCACTGTTGATTCCATTAGATGCATTTCTTCTCTTTTTAAACTTAATTTTCCAGTTTCGTATCCTTCAGTCAAAGTTTTGCCAAATCCCCATAGATGTAAAAACTCTGCTTCCACATCCAGTTCATTATTAAAAGAAGTAAATTCATCCATATGAGTGCGAACATATTCTCTCAACTGTTCTTTATTTATATTTCCCCATTTTGTTAATACCGTAACTGGCTGACTGACTCCATTCTCATCTCCAAATAAAATGTCACAGCCAGAATAATAACCCAATGTTCCGCTCCCTGAGCAATCTACAAAAGACTTTGCATATACTGTAAGCCGTTCTCTTTTCGTTTGTATTTCTATACTGACAAGAACCTGATTTTTAACATTTGCCTCTACAAGCATTGTCTCCATCATAAGATCAACTTGATACTTATCCAGTAGACGTAACATTGCATATTTCATACATTCCGACTGGTACGGAATAATTTTATTACAATATCCTGTTGTATCATCTACATTTTCAGCCTGCCTATCCTGCGCTTTTATTAATTCAAGTAATTCATCAGCAATTCCGCCAATAACTTTCCGATCAGCATCATACTGCGTCATTAATGCCTCTAGCGGTCCCATTGTTACAACGCCACCCAGAAAAGTAGCACTTTCAATTAATAATGTCTTACTTCCATTTTTAGCAGCTGATGCTGCAGCTGATACACCAGCAATACCTCCACCAACTACTACCGTATCATATGTAATCTCTTTATTTTTCTGACAGTTTGTACGTCTTATAATCATGTGTATTCCCTCCTGTCAGCCAAATAGTATTCCAGGAAGAAAAGTTGTAAGCTGTGGAATAAAAGTAATCGCTAACAGAGCACCAAACATTACAATGTAAAATGGTACACTTGCTTTTACCAATTGCTCAATATTTCTTCCACTTATCGCACTGCATACATAGAGTAATACACCAAACGGTGGTGTCATAAGACCAATTCCAAGGTTAAAAATCATGATTACTCCAAGCTGAAGAGGTGTAACACCAACGGCTGCTACAATTGGAAGAATAATCGGCGTAATAATCAGAATGCTACAGATCATATCCATCAACGCACCCATAACCAGTAGCAGTAAATTAATTAATAACAACAAAACTATTTTATTCGAAGATATACTCATCATAAAATTAGTAAGTTTCATCGGTATACGTAAATAAGAAACTACCCATCCAAAAGCTGATGATACCCCGATTAAAGCCATTACCATTGCCAGCGTTTTAAGACTCTTCTTAAATACCCCAAACAGCTCTCTTATAGAAACAGATTTGTAAATAAACAATACGACAATAATAGAATAGACACATGCAATTGCTGCAGACTCTGTCGCTGTAAAAATCCCCGCAACTACACCTACTACTACAATAAGAATTGTGAGGATTCCCCAAATTCCATCAACAAATGCTTTTACTGCAATTTTAAGTGAAAACTTTTCACCTTTAGGATAATTTTTTTTCAATGCCACAAAATAGGAAAATACCATAAGCACGATTCCAAGAAATACACCTGGAATAATACCTCCCATGAACATCTGTCCAACAGAAACGCCTCCTGCTGCCATACAGTAAATAACCATATTATGACTTGGCGGTATTAGCAATCCCTGAATCGCACTGCTCATTGTAAGACCTGTGGAGAAATCCCTGTCATATCCTGATTTATCCATCATTTCTATTTCAATCGGGCCTAATGATGCTACATCTGCAGTTGGTGAGCCTGAAATTCCTCCAAAGAACATAGATGCCAGGACATTAACCATTGCCATACCACCCCGCATCCACCCGACTAGTGCATTTGCCAGGTTAACCAGTCGATCCGTTATTCCGCCTGCCGACATAATGTCACCCATCAGAATAAAAAATGGGACAGCCATCAGAGAAAAAGAGTTTAAACCTTTAACTGACTGCTGGGCAACTGTCATAAGTGGAACTTTTAAGTATAACAAAGTTAATAATGTAGAAATACCTATTGAAAAAATGATATGATTTCCTGCAAAGATCATAATAAAAAAACTTGCAAGAAGAATAATCGTTCCTACTGTTTCCGTTGACATACTTTCGCCCCCATTCTATAAACTAGCATAATTGCCATAAGTAATCCGCCCACACAAATTGATGCATATAGTATACCTGATGAAATTCCACTGCCTGGAAGTTTTGTTCTGGAAGTCTGTATGACTAATTTAGATCCTTCCCAAAAAAGTATTAAACTAAAAGCAATATTACAAATTGAAAATATGATATCTCGAATTTTAAGTGCTTTTTCTCCAAAAAATTTATCAAATACAGAAATTCTTACATGTGTGTTGTCTTTAATTGCCATGCTGGCTGTGAGAAAAGACATCCACACCATTAAAACTCTGGCAATTTCTTCAGACCACGTGGGAGTGTAACTGAATATGTATCTTCCAATAACGGCGATTGAAATAATAATTACCTGTCCACATAAACAAAGCGCACTGACAAATTCAATCAACTTATAAATTATTTCGAAAAATTTAATTTCATGTTTTTCATCTACCTGTTCTTTCCCCATATGAATACCTCCATTGCCTTAAGCTGCCTATCTGAAACAGCCCGGATGACTCAGTTCACATTCTGATTCACCCGGGCTGCACTTTCACAGATTATTTCTGACAATCTATAATTTCCTGAAGAAGATCTTCATTTCCCTCTGTAAATTCCGAATAGATAGTCTGCGCCGCATCTTTCCACTCCTGCGGATCATCAGGTGTAACAAATTCCATTCCTTTTTCTTCCAGCTGCGAACGATATCCTTCCAAAGCCTCGTCGGAAATCTGTTTGAAGTATTCAGCGCCTTCCTCCATAGCCTCATTAATCACTGCCTGATCTTCCTCACTTAAACTGTTGAAGAAATCAGAATTAATAATGATGACACTTGCTTCATACTGGTGAGGCATATCCAACACATATGAACCAACCTCATAAAAGCTCATATTTAAGATTCCCTTCAGCGGATTATCTGCTCCGTCAACAATGCCAGTCTGCAGCGAACTATATAATTCATTGTAAGAGATAGGGGTTGCAGATGCTCCAAGACTACTTACCATTTTAGTCGCAAGATCATTCGTCTGTACACGAATTTTTAATCCTGCAATATCCTTCAGATTCGCAACTTTTTTATTTTTAAAGAAAAAATAACGTCCTGATGGTTCAAGATAACCAAGTGCTTTTACCATTGTGTCGCTTTCTTCTACCTGATTAAGGATTTTCTGTCCAACATCGCTGTCCAGAACCTTGTTAGCACTATCCAGATCATCAAACACGAAAGGAAGCGCAAGAAGATTCATTGAAGAAACACCTGCATCTGCAAGCCATGATGGATTTGTTCTGGTCATCTGCATAGATCCAGACTGTACTGCCGTCAAAATATCTGTCATTTCTCCCATCTGTCCAGCCGGATATACCTGGACTTCAATTCGACCATCGCTTTTTTCATTAACTAATTCTGCAAATTTATATTCAAATTGTGTTTCAACATCATTTTCGGCCTGCACATCTGCAAGTTTAATCACAACATCTGCTGCAAAAACATTTGTCGTACATCCTGTTATTGCTAATCCTAATGTAGTAAGTAATGCTAATCCTTTCTTCATTTGCCTACTCCTTTCATGTATTTACAGAATACATTCAATATTATAAACTATTTTTCAAATTTTTCCAATATCTTTCAGAATACCAAGAGTTACTTTCATTTCTTCATCCGTCGGCGGTGCCAATGGCAGTCTTGCATTTCCAAGTTTGATTCCAGATACTGCTTCTATTGCCGGACGCATAATCGAGTTCGGAAGAATACGGCCATTCTGACCTGTACTCTTGCAGAAACGGTAAAGCGGTTCAAAAGTTTCTTTTGCTTTCTCATTCTCACCAGCCTCAAACGCATCAAAAATTGCACGAATTTCATGTCCAAAAATCTGTGCTCCACCAGACACAAGTCCCATAGCTCCCTGCACAATCGTTGGAAGAAGCATTACATCGTCTCCATTATAAATTGCAAAATCTGGATCAACATCTTTTGTTGCAAGGAAGAAGTCTGTAACCTGTGTTGGATTGATTCCAGCTTCATCTTTAATTCCAATAATATTAGGAATTTCTGCAAGTCTTCTGACTGTTTCCGGTTCCATATTCACACCAACAAAAATAGGTATATTATAAAGCATAATATTTACCTTTGTATTCTCAGCCAATTTCTTATAGTGCAGATAAATACCTTCCTGTGTAGGTTTATTATAAAATGGAACTACTACAAGACAGGTTTCTATTCCAAGTTCCTCTGCTTTCTGTGTCAGCGCAATAGTTTCTTTAGTACTTGCACAGCCAGTTCCTGCAATTACTGGCATTCGTCCTGCTGCCGCATTTATAGCTGTTTCCATCAACTTGACTCTTTCATCAAATGTTAAAAGACTTGCTTCTCCTGTTGTTCCTGTAACGATCAAAGAATCTCCTAATTTATTAGTAATGATATAATCAATCAATTTTTCGTACTGAACATAATCAACTTCTTCATTTTCTCCATAAGGTGTAATAAGCGGTACCAGGATCCTTCCATATTTAGCAACAAATTTGTTCATAACTCATTTCCTCCTTTAATCTTTACATTTTATTTTTACTTTGTGAATGTTTCACGAATTGCTTTCTTTTCTTCTTCTGGTAAATACGTAATTGGACTTCTACAATATCCACAATCACGCCCCAGACACTTCAATGCATATTTCATTTTGATTGGGAACTGGTTGCCTCCAAGAACCTGCCATTTTTTATATAAAGACTGTTGAATTTCCAGTCCACGTAAATGATCTCCTGTCTGCGCGCATTTCCACATTTCTACTGATTCTTTAGGGAATACTGACAAAATCGCCGAAATTGCACCTTTGGCCCCCAGATCAAAGCAAGAATAAATCATATCATCTGTAGCCGCATATACACGACCTTTCCCTTCAATTTCCATAAGGTCTGCGTACAGAGCCTGTATTCCTCCAACACTCTGCTTTATTCCCATAATATATTCCGTTTCGTTTAACAACCGATGGAACAAATCAGGATATATCGTATTTTGTGGAATCACATTATAAATAATTGTTGGAAGTTGAACTTCTTCAGAAATTGTATTATAAAAATCAAACATACCTTCTGCATTTGGTACCAGGACATTATAAGCAGTAGGTGTAACCATAATTGCATCTGCCCCTGCTTCCTTTGCAGTTTTTCCAGCTCTGACAGCATCTCTTGTACAAGTTCTCATTATTCCGCAGACAACCGTTTTATCTGATCCTTCTTTTACGTATTCTCTGGCTATTTTAATCAGTTGAGTCAGCTCTTCATCACGTAATGTCGGTCCTTCTCCGGTACTTCCGCCAACACTGATTCCATCAGCGCCTGCATCCAGACAGATTTCCATTTCACGCCTGATTTTTTCTTCATCAATTTCTCCACTTGCCGTGAATGGAGTAACAATCGGGGGAATTATCCCTTCATACTTTACACTCATATGTTTTCTCCTCTCTTTGTTATATTGTCTTATGTTTGATTGTTTGTTTGTAGGATTGTCTTACAATTTGTATATTAGTCTTTTTCTTTCATTTTGTCAACATGAAATATCATTTCTGTCATAATGTCTCTTTTTTTGTCACATTTTTTATGCATTTTGCATAATTCTACAATCATTTTATCAGCATCCAAAAATATTGTATAATGTCCTACAATGTACTTGACATATTTTTTTTTATCCTCTATGATAATTAAAACTGTATCTCGTCATAGTTTTAATAAAAAATGCAACAGGGAAGGGGGCCATATGTATGGAACCAATTAAACGTGTGCCACTCGTTCACCAAGTAGAAGAACGAATTAAAGATTTGATTAAAGAGGAAAAATTACAGCCTGGTACAAAATTACCTACAGAAAAGGAGCTCTGTACGAACTTAAATGTCAGTCGTGGAACTGTACGAGAAGCATTCCGTTTTCTTCAAGCTAAGGGAATTGTTGAATTAAAGACAGGAAAGGGCGCTTTTGTTGCAGAAAAAAAGGCAGAAAAACCATCTCCTGCCATCAACTGGCTTGTAGCTAACGAAACTGATCTTAGAAATGTTTTCGAATTAAGATACGCAATTGAACCCATTGCTGCAAAAATGACTGCTGAAAAAATTGATGAAGAAGGCATCATATGTTTAAAAAATATTCATAAAGAATTTTGCGATGCTGCTGCAAAAAATGATGCTAATAATCTTGCCCTCATGGACGAAAAATTTCACTCTGAAATTATAAAAAGATGTGGAAATAACTTAATGATTGATGTTATGGAACGATTAAATATGGGATTAAAGGATTTTAGAAATAATACTTTTTCAATTAAACAAAATGTCAAAGATACTATTGGACCTCACGAAAAAATTTTAAAAGCAATTATAACAAAGGATTCTGCAAAAGCAGAACGTGAAATGAAAAAACATATTGTGTTAATGGAAACCAATCTCACATTAAACATTGTAACATTAGAAGATGAATAGGCAAAACCTGCATATGCGTTGAAGTTTACAACACATATGCAGGTTTTACAATATTCAAAAATCAAATTTTGCCTTATATGTCTCGGGATTTTGGCAAAAAACATGCCAAAACACCTCGTGGGATAGTGCCGTGTGAACAGTTACCGATCATATCATTGTCATCAGTACAGTTCCTGCCGTGATCAGGACAACCCCTGTTGCAGATTTCCGTGTCAGTTTTTCGTGGAAAACAATCCAGGAAAAAGCAATTGTCACGAGGATACTCAGCTTATCGATAGGCACAACAACGCTCGCCGGGCCTTCCTGCAATGCCCGATAATAACACAGCCAGGATGCTCCGGTCGCAATTCCGGAAAGTCCGATAAAAAGAAGTTCTTTTTTCTCGATTTTTCCAACCTCATGCTGTTTTCCTTTCATAAATACCATCAGCCATGCCATTGCAAGAACAACTGTTGTACGGATCGCAGTACCCAGGCTTGAATCAATCCCGGAAATTCCAATCTTTCCAAGAATTGCTGTCAGACTTGCAAATACTGCCGACAGTACCGCATATATGAGCCAGCTCCCATCTTTCGCAGTTGTCTCATCTGTCGTTTCCTTTCTGGTTATCATCATCATGGTTCCGATTCCGATCAGACAAACACAGCCCGCTTTTGCCCAGGACAGGCCTTCATGAAGAAAAATCAGAGCCAGAAGAATCGTCAGGATCGTGCTTGATTTGTCAATCGGTACAACTTTATTGATGTCTCCTTTTTGCAATGCGTGGAAATAACAAAGCCAGGATGCTCCCGTTGCCAGACCGGAAAGCACAAGAAACAGCAAAGTCATTCCGCTTATGTCCTTTATTCCGGACATTGTTCCTGTTACAAATACCATCAGCCAGGAAAACAAAAGCACCACGATCGTCCTCACAGCTGTTGCCACATCAGAATCCGTTTTCTGAATTCCACACTTTGCAAGAATTGCTGTGATTCCTGCAAAAAACGAAGATCCCACCGCATACAGAATCCACATATAAATCCCCCTGGTAATTTTTCCTATTACATAAAAAGAGCAGGTTTACACCCGCTCCATTTATTTCTCAGTCTTCGTCAAAATTTGCTGCGTATACGCCTTCCGGAAGTCTCATGGTAAGAATTCCCAGATTAAATTCATGATCCATAATGGTAATGTGATATTCAAAGATCACATCATCCTCAAACTTGGACAGTAATACATAACTGCCATTTTCTTTTCCTTCAATCTGATCACAGATATCTTCGTAAACAGCCTGACCGGAAATCTCTCTCGGGTATCCTGCTGCCTTGATCTTCTCTTCAATTGCCTGGTATAATTCGTCCACGTGTGCGTCCTCCTTAATATCTTACCCCGAAACCTCGCTCTTCCTCATCAACCGGAAGACTGCGTTTTCGGATGTCATCAATCTCTATATAACGGTCATTGTAAAGTGCCTGCAGGATCTTGTCAATATCTTCTTCCAGTCCCTGCAATTCAGTGGAGACGGAGCCATCATATTCGTTTCTCGCCCAGCCGGTCACACTGTATTTCTCAGCCAGATATCTCAGCTTGTAGCGAAATCCGACTCCCTGGACTCTTCCATAGAAACATATGGATACTCTGATCTTGTGCATGTCGTTACCTCCATATCCATCTTATTCGCCTCCGTTCTTCATTCTGGAAAACTTATCTTCCAGAACCTTCACAAGCCGATATCCAAGATATCCGGCGATGATTCCAATTACCACACCACCAAGGACATCCGTTGGATAATGTACATACAGATATAATCTCGATACCGCGATCAGACAGGCGAGCACCAGTGCCGGTTTCCAGAGCTTCTTTTCCCCGGCAAAATACAGTGCAGCTGCAGAAGCAAACGATGCCGCTGTATGCCCAGACGGAAATGAATAATCGCGAAGTTTTGCAACCAGAAGCTGTATGCCTGTATTTACATCATACGGTCTGGTCCGCGCCACGAGATTTTTTAACAATACGTTGCATAATAATAAATCTATGATCAAGGCAGCCGCCATGACTACACCTGTTTTTCTCATCTTCGGTATCAAAAGAAACAGGACCGTCAATATGATCCAGAAAATCCCTGCATTTCCAAGCTTCGTAACAGATGTCATAAATTTGTCCAGCACAGGTGTATGCAGGGTCTGGAACCAGTCCAGAATCTTTAGCTCAATATTCATAGCTTTCATTCCATTCTTTCAGTCAGCGGAGCTTTCTCATTTCTCCATCAATCAGAAATACTTTGTCTCCCTCATTGATATCCAGTTCATATAACCGGGCATCTTTTTCCCGGACCGTCATTTCTTCCCCTGTATAATTACTTTTCAGAAGGACATTATCCTTCACTTCCATCCCGTCCGGACGCCCCTCACATCCGAAATCAGGCTCATCGATACGTAAAACATTGAATGTTTCAAGCATATATGTCTCCCCTTTTATTACCAAATATCAGACTTTCGTGTATACGTTACTCTTTTTCCCCTTCATTCGCATCCTCCATCGTGATGCATTCCTGCATCTGTGCCTCTGTATAATACAGGCGCAATACAGCCTGCGGACAGTTGATATTGACAACCGCCGTTTTATTTTTCTCTTCACCGGCTTTGCGGATCAGTCCAAGAAGTTCATTCAAAACCTCTCTGGTCAGATAACCGCCTCTCCAGTGAAAGGTCAGTGTTTTTCCTTTTTTGGCTGCCTGAAGTGAACGTTTATACACATCTTCTGTCTTTGTGAATGACAGTTTCTTTTCTTTGTAATAAAAGTGATCATGGTCTGTACAGTGCGGTGCTGCTGCGATCAGTGGCTCATGATCTTTGAAAATCTGTTTGTCATCCAGATTAAAGTAATCATAACGAATATCTTCGACTTTGTCACTCTTGCCAAGTGTATTATCAAATGTTGCATCCAGATGATAGTATGTACCGCCGATCCGGACAATGTTCCAGGTATGACGGTATTTGATCCCTTTTTCCGGATTATTCCCGCATATTGCGATCACACACCAGACTCCCAGCGCATCGAGAAGAACTTTCACTGCTTTTGCAATGCCTTCACAGACTCCCACGCCCTGTCCCAGAGGACCAATGATCTCATGGGAATATGCCTTCTTGAGCTTATCATAATGTACATTCTGACAGATAAAGTCATGTACATATTTCTCCTTTTCCCACTCGGAAAGGCTCTGTACCGGGCGCACCAGCTTCTCTACTCTGGATTTCATTGCCTTTTGATGCTCTTTTATTTTTCCCTTATCAAACAGATATTCCGGGATAAAAATAATGTTCGGTGAATCTTTATAATAACGATATTTATATCCCGTCGCCCAGAAAATCTCCGGATGATCCAGCCGCAGCTGAAAGAAAACATTGTACAAATCTTCTCCGTCCAGTGCCGGAATCTGAAACTCATCCGCCAGTCCGGAAATCCCCTGAAGGATTCCATGATAAGCAGCCTGTTCCTGTTTATTCATATGGTTGTAGTAATACTGCTCCATTATACTTCTCCTGGGGTTATTTCATAGAATACTGCATCATTTCATAATGTAAGATACAGCCCTCATAGATTTCTATCGGAAGAAGCGCCCTCGCAACCAGCTTCAGTTCCTCCTCCGGGCGGTCGATTCTCTGCAGATGTGCATAATCTCCATCAATCTGTTTCACTTCATAATCACATTCTAACATCGGTATTTTCCTTTCTCGTAATCTTGATTTTGTTGTTTCATAATTTATTGTTACTGCATTCTTATCAAAATAGTAATTTCTCTTTATCATAACACAAGAGGAAGAGTTTTTGCACTCTCCCTCCTGTAGTCTTTTTATAAAAATTATTTTACTGTTACTTTGATTTTTACTGTCTTCTTTCCAGATTTGACTGTAATTGTAACTTTTCCTTTCTTCTTAGCTGTTATAACACCTTTGGAATTGACAGTTGCTACCTTGTTATTGGAGCTTTTAAAAGTAATTTTTTCCATTGAAGTAAACGGAAGACGTACTGGTTTTAATGTCATTTTCTGTTTCATTTTCAGAGTAGTATTCTTACCAATACCTGTAATTTTAGTCGTTTTTACATTGCTCTTCTGTACTTTTACTATAATCTTCTTTTCAATTCCACTCTTAAGTTTAACAGTTACTGTCGCTTTTCCCGTTTTCTTCTGCGCTGTTAATTTCCCATTACCAGATACTTTAACAACCTTAGTATTACTTGATTTCCATGATGCAACCGAATCTCCATTTGCCATTTTAGTTATTTTTAGACCAGTTGTTGACTGTTTGACTTTAAGAGTAACACTGGTTGTATTAAGCGCAATGACTGGTTTTACTTTATTATTCAGAGTTCTTTTCTCAGTTTTTTTACATTTACTACATGTTCTTTTCTGAGTTTCACCCTTAAAAACAGTTGCCTTATTTAAAGTTTTCCACTTGCTCCAACTATGCTTGCACTCTGTCGTAGTATGATCATCTTTTCCTGTTTGGTCATCTTTACTTTCTGATAATACAGTCACAGAAACTTCTACTGTAATATTATTTTCTTTATCTGCAACACCTCTTATAACTGTTTTTCCTGCTTTTTTCGCACTAACCACACCATTTGCAGATACCTCAGCTACAGACTCATCAGAAGAAGTCCAATTAACTTGTGGAACTGTTGCATTGGATGGCAAAATATTAAAGTCAATCAGTTCGCGCTCTCCCTCTTTCAAGCTCAAATCCTTTTTATTTATCTGTATAGATGTCACTGAAACATACTGTTCTGAGGAAGTCTGTCCTTCATACTCTTTAACAACTTTATCATCTTTAATCAGTTCACACTTTGTTTTTTCTTCTGATATAGCGGAAATCTGAATTTCATTTCCTTTTTGTACAGGAATATTAAATACTGATTTCTGAACTTCACTTCCATCGTCTGAAATAGTAGATGTATGGAAATCTACCATACCAAGATCAACTGCTTTGCATTTCAGAGAATATCCACTATTAACAGGTAGCCGGACAATTTTTATATAATCATCCTTTACAGGTTCATGAACCACACTATAATAAATATTTCCAATGGTTCCGCTCTCTTCCACTCCATCTTTCATAGTATGAATCAGATTTCCAGAGACATCATAGATTTCTACATCTACCGGGCAGGCAACTACAGAAGTTGACATTTCTTTCAATACTCCACTGGCTTTCATCCATTGCAGATTAGATTTTAATGTTTCTGAAATTCCTTTCGATGCTCCATAAGCACCCTTCCATGAAATTCTGGCTGTTTCCATCATCTTCTGAAGGTTTTCTTCTCCTACCATACGAATCTTCAATAACATATAATATGCATATACTGTTTTTTTCGCATTTTCTGCTTTTGTAGAATCTGCTCCCGTAAGATATTCCATTCGGGTGTTTATCAGCCATCTGCTTATAGAACTTCCAATATATGCTATACAACGCATATTGTCCTTCTGTTTCTGAACATCATCCGTTTTAAAAAGTAAATTTGAAAGATCAACAGAGTAATGTAAACTGGTTTTTATGATTTCTCCATATGGCAATGCAGCAATAACTTTTCCTACTAATTTGTCATATACCTTGTTTGCAACTTCATTCTCTATATCACCTGCTAATAAGTTTGTCAATTCACGCCAACCGCCATGTAATGCATTATATAACTCCTGTGCCGCATTTTTTACAGGAACCGATCCGGTATCATTCGCAATGAATAACAACATTTCTTCATACATTTTATCTGCATTTAGAAGTCTCTGGATATCATAATAATTATTTATTGTCTTTTCTCCTAATGAAAGAACCTTTGTGGCATCACTAATGAAGTCAGCACCTTCTACAACTCTATTAATAAATGTCTTTGATTTTGCAAAAGATTCGATACATTTTACTACTTTTGAATCAGCTGAATATCCACCCTTCATCTGTAAATATGCAGATATAGTTACATCCTTTCCACTTTTCAAAAATTCAGCAATCTGATCTTTTGTACATAGTTCTGCCAATGAATTTATCTCTTCACTATTTAAACCGTAATTAACTGCAAATGCCCAATTGGCATTCTTGAAAGAATCCACAAAAATGCCTGCATATTTCTCACCTGCCTCTGCCTTTGCCAACATGCTTACTTCCGATTCTTGTTCTTTCAGCAATGCGAGGAGTACATCTCGTGCCTGCTCTTTGGTTGTGTCCTTTATGAAAATATCTCTCCAGCCATCTAAACCTCTGTAAATCATGTTCGACATTGTTTCAACCAATTTCTCAGAATTACTTGAATCATAATATGCTACCGACTGTGTACACAGGAAGTTATCACCATGAATCAGATAATTCATACTGTTACTTGTTCCCTTATCCAATAACCACTGATCCAAAGTCGAGGAATAATCATATTCATGAGAACCAATAACATCCCCTAATGATTCAAATGGAATATTATGTGCAACCGCATATGTTTCTGCATAACTGCCACTATAACCGTAAATGGTAATATTTTTACAATTATAAAATGTATTATCTCCTATAGAAGTTACAGATTCAGGGATGATTACTTTTTCTAAAGAATTATTTTCATTATAACATTTGAAAAAATAATCAGGAATTGCTTTCATTGTATCTGCAAGCTCAATTTTCTCTAAATATAAAGCACCATCCACAATTCCATATCTTCCATAATTACTATCACATCCTGTCACTGTACTCGGTACTATCAGACTCGTAATCTCTGTTCCCGCTATAAAATCATATCCAATACTTTCCAGACCTTCCGGTAGATTCAACTCTTTCAATTCTTTGCATCCTGAAAATGCCATTGGTTCTATCGTATTTATATTTACCGACAGTTTTACTTCTGTTAATGTTATACAGCCTGCAAAAGCTTGCCTTCCTATTGTCACTGGATACAATTTCTTTCCTGCATTGGTTATCACTGTTTTATCATTCTTCTGGAATCTCACTTTTTTCAATCCTGTACAGTCTTGAAATGCACTATTTCCTACACGGCTTATTTCTTTCCCTATCTCTATTTCTTCCAGTGCTGCACATCCATCAAATGCCTTCTCTCCAATTTCTGTTACACTTTCTGGTATCTCTATATGCTGCAGTGTGTAGTTATCCCTTCCATAGTCTCCTTTATAACAGAAATATCCTGGAATCATCTTTATACCATCTGCAAAGATCAGTGTCTCCAGGCTAGAGCCTTCTGTTATTCCATATCGTCCATAATTACTATCGCATCCTGTCACCGTACTCGGTACTGTCAGACTGGTGATTCCCGTTCCTGCAATAAATTGATAACCTATACTTTCCAACCCTTCCGGTAAAGTGATACTTTTTAGTTCACTATGTCCAGCAAAAACCTCAGAATCTATAACCGTAACTTTCTTTCCGTTAATTTTCGCCGGTACAGAAACAAAATCTTCCGTTCCTGTATAATTTGTAATTTTTACTCCACCGTTATATTCTTCATAACCAAAGACTCCATATGTATTCTGTGCAGAATCACCTACTGCCTCTATGTCTGATTCTTCTACACCATCATCAAAAGATACTTCTGCTTCCTCTTCTTCTGATATTTCCTGTTCTATAGTTACTTCATCCTGTGATTCCTCTGATTCATCTTCCTCAATCTGTTCCTCATTTATTGAGGCATCTTCTTCCGAATCAAAATCAATTTCTGAATCATCTGTTATATCCTCTCCTTCTGTTCCTTCATCCTCTGTCATGCCTTCTGTCTCATCCGAAAAGTCGTCTGCATATATTATGCTCGTCGAGCTTATTGAAGTTATACTGAGTACCAATGTCATAAACCATGCATATATTCTTTTTCTCATAGTTCCTCTCCCTTTTAAAAATGCCTGCGATAAAATTAACCGCAGGCACTCGACTTTACTTAACTGTTACTTTGATTTTTACTGTCTTCTTTCCAGATTTGACTGTAATTGTAACTTTTCCTTTCTTCTTAGCTGTTACAACACCTTTAGAATTAACCGTTGCTACTTTCTTATTGGAAGTTGCATATGTAACTTTTTGTTTGCTCGTTACAGGTGTAATTTCTGTACTAAGTTTCAGAGTCTGTTTAAGTTTTAATGTTACATTAGAAGCTATCTTCTTACCGCTCACTTTATTATTTACTTTTAAGCTCTGGGTTGCAACATCCGTCTTCTGAACTCTAACTTTAATGGTTTTTGTCAAGCCACTTTTCAACTTGACCGTAATCCGTACATTTCCTACCTTTTTAGCTGTAATCTTACCATTTTTAACTATTGCAACCTTCGAATTGCTACTTGTCCATGCTGCTACACTATCACCCTTGCTCAAGCCAGTCACTTTAACTGTAAAAGCCTGTTTAACTTTCAATGGAAGCGTCCCAGCAACTACATTAAGTTTGGCAGTTGGCTTAAGTTTTGCAATTGGCTCTATCTGTTTTGCTTTTTTACAAACTGTACAGTTTCTTTCTCTGGTTCCTGTCGTAACTGCTGTCGCTTTTTTAGTTACAGTCCATGCACTGTATTTATGTCCCAGTGCCGGAATTTTAGTTTTCTTTAATGCCTCATTTGGATGATTCTGACATTTTTCAACTATCTCACCAGCCTTCATGCATGTTGGAGCTGTTCTGCTTATCTCCTTCCAATCACAGATTTTATTTTCATCTCGAATTATAAATGAAATAGTTTCTGGCTGATTTTCTGAATCGTTTCTTCCTCTAATCAGATAAACCTCTCCAGCTTCAAGATAAATTTTTCCTTTATTCTGACCTTTACATTCACTGCCACCAACATTCTCTATTTTTATAAGATCCTTTCTGCCGAATGATCCGCCTTCAATCCAAACCTTATCTATTGAGAAATAATTTTCAGCGCCTGCTCCATTTTTTTCAAATATATAATATCCAGAAGTCCCAGGAATAAAACAAAATCCCTGTCCTTTTCCTGGCATCTGATTTTCGTTTAAAGTCGGAATATTATATACCTTGCCCGGCTGAATCTGAGTCAGACTGGCAAGTGATTTACAGGAAATACTCTGTGTATCTGTATAAATATCCGTTCTTTTATTATAATCTTTATAACTAAATTGAACCTTATAAGTAATATATGAATCCTTAATCTGTGATTCTATTCTCAGACTATTCACCCAGATTACATTTCCATATGAATCACTAATGTTCCAGTTTCTATTTGTATCATTTACCTTCTGATCAAATCTGTATGTCTTCGCCGAATTATCTGCATATGTGACTTCTATGCCAAATATATCCTTCAGCTCCTGGAACAGCTGAAATGAATTTGTATCTATATTTTCAAGTCCTGCAAGTCTGACATTTTTAATCTGTTTTTCTTCCTTCTTGGCAATTGAAACAGAAAGTTGCCCCATATCTACTATTGAAAGATTATAAGAATATGTTTTTCCCTTCTTCAGTCTAGCCCCCAGACAAAACGGCTTTGTTGAAGCATTTGTATCATTATAATAATCATCTTCTCCAACCGACCATCTGTCTTCCAGAGTTATATTTGTAACAATGTCATCATTTCCAGAAAGTTCAAACACATAATACCCATCTTCTTTTGGTGTAAATTCACATGTAAAATCAAAAAGTCCGAATTCATTACGTGTATTTTCGGTAATACTCAGCTTCTGTGTTCCTTCTTCCAACGTTACATATTCATCCGCCACTACTTCATGAATACCAGATATCCCAGTCTGATCACTTTCACATTCAATTTCTTCTCCATCAGAAAATATATCTAACCCCTGCTGTTCATCAAAATCCTCTGTACTTTCTAAATCCTCCCCAACTTCATCCGTATCTTCAATTTCAATGTCTGAAGCTTCTTCCTTCTGCTCATCTGGTGTTTCCACATCTCCGAATTCATCTGTGGTCTCTTCAGACAAATCAACTGCAAAATCTGCTGCCTTTAGCGCAACAACCGTTCCATCCAAATTAGTAAATGTCAATGCGGCTACCATTAATAATGCTAATTTTTTCTTCTTCATATACATGTCCTCCTTTATAATGTCTTTCTACTAATTGTAGGAGTTCTATCCTTTTACGACAAGATGGGGCACTTTTTGTTGACATCTTTTTAATTCACCATGTTCATTTTTCAAATGACTTAATTTCATAAAAGTGTTATAGTTATAACATAAAATGTGAAAGGTGCTATGTCCGAATGAGTATATTTTCCGATTCTTTAAAACATTATATTGAAAAAAATAACATACGTGTTCTCCCATTAGCTCGATACTGTGATATAGAACGTTCTACTGTATACAAATTTATCACTGGAAAACGGCTTCCTCATTCCCTTGAACTCGTTGAAAAAATGGCACAATTTATGCGTCTCAGTCCCCTGGAAACTGAAAAGCTGAAAAATGCATGGAAAATCGTATCTATTGGACCAGATATTTATTATTCCAGAAAAAGTGTAGAAGATTTTATCTGTCATTTTCCTTGCAAACCATTTTCTCCATTGCCAGTCCCTTCTATATCTGTATCCGACAATGTAAGACAAGATTGTACTGTTCTGTCTTCTCAACAATATATAGACAATTATGTGCATCAGATAATTTTAGCTGAAGCCAACAAGAAACATGGTAAAATAGGTCTATTTCTCCAACCAGATTATCCTTTTTTATTCAGACTATTATCTAGCTTGAATCCTTCTGGTGACCTTATTATCGATCACATTATCTGCCTACAGCCCAAACCTTTTTTTAATGAACAGCATCAAGCATATAACATCCAATATTTAACAGAATTATTTCCTGTATATATAAACGGATTAAATTATAATACGTGGTATTACTACAATGATATCCAAGCTCTGTTCCATAATCCCGGCACATTGCCTTGTATGATTCTGACATCTGATGCTGCAATTATGTGCACCGCAGATTATCAAACAGGTTTTTATTATACAAATCCTGAATGTGTGACAACTTTGTGGACTCTGTTTAAGAATAATCAGGACAAATGTTCGATTCTGTTTAAACCGGTTTCAATGTCACCTGAAAATCATCTTATGCTTTTTGATTCCATTGATGATTCTACAATTGAAGCAGAAAAACACATTACTGGTATTCAACCAGAAGCTTGCCTTACTCCATTTATCACAAAAGATATTTTATTAGATCGTTTTAATCACGATCTTCCTCAGTCAGATTACATGATCACATCATTAGCCGCTATATTTGCCAAAAATAAAACTCGCATCTCACATGATAATTTTCGTATTTATTTTACTGAAAGAGGCGCTTTGCATTTTGCAGAAACTGGTTTGATTGAAGAATTTCCTGATGAATTTTATCATCCATTTACTATCTCCCAACGTATTTATCTTCTCAAGAAAATTCAAATGTGTTGCGAAAAAGATTTTTATCGTATATTAAGGGAACCTTTACGCCAATTACCAGAAAATCTACATTTATGTGTCCGTGAAAACGATTGTGAATTAACTTATAATACCAACAATGGAAAAACAGTTTTCCTTATCATCTGTGAAAATCAGCTTTTTGAAATCTTTAATGATTATTTATCCAATATGGATGAATCCAACTATTATACTCCTCAGGAAGCAATAGCTATACTGCAAAGGATCATTGATAAGCTTATATAAGAACAAAGCGGACAAGTCCGCTTCAAACTCCCTGAATCCCTCAATCTTT
>ERZ812616.1900-NODE-1900-length-20053-cov-2.445845_pt1 | contig 20053 bp, 22 predicted proteins | sample MGYA00376249_ERZ812616 | MGnify/ENA primary metagenome ERZ812616 (study PRJEB26924, sample SAMEA4378265) | human gut metagenome | biome: human gut; feature: human-associated habitat; material: faeces | place: China | collected 2013 ... | reverse complement strand
TATCCATGTACCACACTGACATGTTAACCAACCAGTCACGGTTAATCAGATAATCAACCCCCACCTGCCCGGCAGCTCCCCAGGAATCTTTCAGACTGAGATCGGAAAGCCCTGCCTCTTTGCCATGATCGTTAAATCCATTATCAAAGAAGGTGGTGTAGTTAATACCTGCCCCAACGTAAGGACGGAATTTGCTGCTGGCATCACCAAAATACCACTGCGCCATCAGTGTTGGTGGCAGATGATGAACGGTTGCAATATCGCCGGTCGCCCGGGTGCCGATTTTATGGCGGAACGGCGTCGCTGCCAGTAATTCCACACCAATGTTGTCGGTCGCCATATAAGTAAACGTAAGGCCCAGTTGCGTGTTATTGGTCACGCTGAATCCACCCAGACTTCCTAACGTACCACCAGCACCTTCTGTTGGACGTACGGTTGCAGAACCTGCACGCATAAAAAATTCGCCTGCTTCATGCGCAAAGGCACTGCCAGAGAGAAGAGTTGTTACTGCCAAAGCCGCCACTGTTAACTTTTTCATATCCGCTCCGTCGTTATGGTTATAAAAACGTGACGAATATACCTACATTGGAGTAACAAATGATCCTACATAGATCACATTACATATGATAATTCACCCTTTATTGATCTGGATTAATTTAGAAGTTGCATTGAGAATCCTGGTTAATGTGATTTAAATCAATTTTTAAATATTTTCGCTACGCAAATATTAACTCGGTCGCCACTTGCCGCGATTTGCCCATGCCTGAAGGCCAGCAATTACCTCCGCTTTACAAAGATATGCTTTTCCATACAAGACCTGATGCTGCCACCCGAGGCTTAACCAGGGTACAATTGCCCGCTAATTAACACCTGCATAAAACTCAAGGAGAGTGCATGTCTATCACGGCGCAGTCCGTATACCGTGACACCGGAAATTTCTTCCGTAATCAATTTATGACCATTCTGTTGGTATCGTTGCTATGTGCGTTTATCACAGTGGTGTTAGGGCATGTTTTCTCACCCAGTGATGCACAGCTTGCGCAGCTCAATGACGGCGTGCCCGTTAGCGGCAGTAGTGGGTTGTTCGACCTGGTTCAGAATATGTCACCGGAACAGCAACAAATTTTGCTGCAGGCTTCAGCGGCGTCCACTTTTTCAGGATTAATCGGTAACGCCATTCTCGCCGGAGGCGTAATATTAATTATCCAGCTGGTGTCTGCGGGTCAGAGAGTCAGTGCGCTGCGAGCTATTGGTGCCAGTGCGCCGATATTGCCAAAGTTATTTATTCTGATTTTTCTGACTACCCTTTTAGTACAGATTGGCATCATGCTGGTGGTCGTTCCGGGAATTATCATGGCCATTTTACTGGCCCTGGCACCGGTGATGTTGGTACAGGACAAAATGGGCGTTTTTGCCTCGATGCGTAGCAGTATGCGGCTGACTTGGGCGAATATGCGTCTGGTGGCACCCGCAGTACTGAGCTGGTTGCTGGCAAAAACACTGTTGCTGCTTTTTGCCTCTTCTTTTGCCGCATTAACCCCGGAAATTGGTGCCGTACTGGCGAACACCTTGAGCAACCTGATTTCAGCCATATTGCTCATCTATCTGTTCCGCCTGTATATGTTGATTCGCCAATAACCTTAAGCATTTGATTACGGAATCGTAAAATGAAGCAGTTTCTTGATTTTTTACCGCTGGTTGTCTTTTTCGCGTTTTACAAGATTTATGACATCTATGCGGCTACTGCGGCGCTGATCGTCGCCACGGCGATTGTGCTTATCTATAGCTGGGTTCGCTTTCGTAAGGTTGAGAAGATGGCCCTGATCACTTTTGTTCTGGTGGTCGTCTTCGGTGGCTTGACGCTGTTCTTCCACAATGATGAGTTTATTAAATGGAAGGTTACAGTCATTTATGCTCTATTTGCGGGAGCCCTGTTAGTCAGCCAATGGGTGATGAAAAAGCCGCTAATTCAGCGGATGCTGGGTAAAGAACTCACGCTGCCGCAACCGGTATGGTCGAAGCTGAATCTGGCCTGGGCTGTTTTCTTTATCCTTTGCGGTCTGGCAAACATCTACATCGCATTCTGGCTGCCGCAAAATATTTGGGTCAACTTTAAAGTCTTTGGCCTGACCGCCCTTACCTTAATCTTCACATTGTTAAGCGGTATCTATATCTACCGCCACATGCCGCAGGAAGATAAATCCTAACCAGACTGCCAGTCCTTCGGGGCTGGCGCTGTATCTCCTCTGTTCTCCTCAGGAAAATCATAGTAGCATCGCGCCTGTGATTTTCCTTTTAAGTCGGTTTTACCATGTCTACAACACATAACGTCCCTCAGGGCGATCTTGTTTTACGTACTTTAGCCATGCCCGCCGATACCAATGCCAATGGTGACATCTTTGGTGGTTGGTTAATGTCACAAATGGATATTGGCGGCGCTATTCTGGCAAAAGAAATTGCCCACGGTCGCGTAGTGACTGTGCGGGTTGAAGGAATGACTTTCTTACGGCCGGTTGCGGTCGGCGATGTGGTGTGCTGCTATGCACGCTGTGTCCAGAAAGGGACGACATCGGTCAGCATTAATATTGAAGTGTGGGTGAAAAAAGTAGCGTCTGAACCAATTGGGCAACGCTATAAAGCGACAGAAGCATTATTTAAGTATGTCGCGGTTGATCCTGAAGGAAAACCTCGCGCCTTACCTGTTGAGTAATAGTCAAAAGCCTCCGGTCGGAGGCTTTTGACTTTCTGCTTACTGAATTTCGGTGGTGCCGTTAATTTTAAACAGGATATTCACCACAATCCCACTGCCTGGCTTACCCGGCTCATAACGCCATCTGCGCATCGCATTTTTCACCTCACGCTCAAACATGTTCGCAGGCTTGGCTGAGAGGATTTGTACGTTATCCACGCGACCATCCGGCGTAACGTCAAATTTAACTTTAACCTGCCCTTCAATGCGCAATGCCTGTGCTCGTGCCGGATACTGCGGCTGATTACGGCTTAATGCGCGTGGTCCTGAAGCCACACTGGTAACCGGCTTGCTGGTTGCAGCCGTTGCTGTACTTGATGTCAGGCGTGCCGGTGCCGTATTTTCAAACGGTGATGCCGGACGCGACTCTACGGGTTTGACATCGCGTTTTGGCTGCTCCTGTACCTTTTTCACCGGCTTCGGTTTTGGCTTAGGTTTCGGCTTCGGCTTTTCAATGACCACCGGTGCTTCTTTTGGCGGTTCGGGGATCGGCTCAGGTTCCGGTTCTGGCTCTACCACCGGCTCCGGTGGCGGCTGAACGGCTTGTGGCGGTTCGAGATCAGCAGGCGTAACCATCGTGACAGAAATCGGCTGCGCAGGCGCAGGTAGTTCAATAACCTGATGTACCGAGGTATAGAGCAGACCCGCCACAACAGCACCATGAATGCAGACCGAAAGTAACGTCGGCCAGGGGAAGCGGCGAGGTAAATCAAGGGTCATTGAAGTCATAATCATTTCAGTAGAAAAACCAGGTCTCGATTTTAAATGCAAATAGCAATCATATTCAATAAGGCAAGACGATCAGGATCAGTGAAAATGTCATTTTTGGCGTAATTACCCTTACTTTATGCATGGCCTTAACAAAGACATCATCTTTCCGTTGCAGATCTTCGCCCTTTCAAATAACGTACTTTACAACTTTCCCGAACAAGGAGTTGTGCCCGTGTTGTATGTTATTTACGCTCAAGACAAAGCTGATAGCCTCGAAAAACGCCTTTCCGTTCGTCCGGCACATTTAGCACGTTTACAGTTACTGCATGATGAAGGTCGTTTGTTGACAGCTGGTCCAATGCCAGCGGTAGACAGTAACGATCCAGGGGCTGCGGGATTTACTGGCTCAACCGTTATTGCTGAATTTGAATCGCTGGAAGCAGCTCAGGCCTGGGCCGATGCTGACCCGTACGTAGCGGCAGGAGTCTATGAACACGTTTCAGTGAAACCATTTAAGAAAGTGTTCTGAATAGAGATTCAATATTTAAGGGCACGGTTTTTGCAACCGTGTTCTTGTTTGGCCTTTCCTTATAGCCGGTCAGTGCATTCACCACCACAAGCAGATAATAACTTTATCTGTATTTCTTTATATGATGTGAGCATATTCAGGAAAAATGACCTTTCCTGAGGTACAGTTGCTCGCTCAAATCCTTTGATTACTGCGGATAAAGTCATCTACTATTGTTTAACACATTCACGCGCTGCATGTATGTTCAGAAAATGTGCACGCTAAGATAATTAAACAAAATTGTGGTTACAGAGGTATCAGTGAGTCACTGGGCTACATTCAAACAAACAGCAACAAATTTATGGGTGACCCTTCGGCACGACATTCTCGCGCTGGCCGTCTTTTTAAATGGATTGCTTATTTTTAAAACAATCTATGGTATGTCGGTCAATTTGCTTGATATTTTCCATATCAAAGCATTTTCAGAGTTGGATCTCTCCTTGCTGGCAAACGCCCCACTCTTTATGCTCGGCGTCTTTCTTGTCCTGAACTCCATTGGCTTACTGTTCCGGGCAAAGCTCGCATGGGCAATCAGTATCATTTTGTTGTTGATAGCGCTAATTTACACCCTGCATTTTTATCCCTGGCTGAACTTTTCCATCTTCGTCAACCTGATAGAAGCTATTATATATCTTAATGTATCCTTTTAGTTTCTTTTCGTAAGAAATTATTTTAACTTTCATTGGATTTTGCATTTTTACGCTGGTGTTTTTGCTGATACTGCGCAAAGACTTCTCCCACAGTAGCGCCGCAGCCGGGACAATTTTTGCATTTATTAGTTTCACGACATTACTGTTTTACTCAACCTACGGTGCGCTTTATTTAAGCGAAGGTTTTAATCCGCGAATAGAAAGTTTGATGACCGCGTTCTATTTTTCGATAGAAACCATGTCAACCGTCGGCTATGGCGATATTGTCCCTGTTTCTGAATCAGCACGATTGTTCACTATTTCGGTCATTATTTCCGGCATTACCGTTTTTGCCACATCTATGACCTCAATTTTTGGTCCGCTTATCCGCGGGGGATTCAACAAACTTGTAAAAGGAAACAATCATACAATGCATCGTAAAGATCATTTTATTGTTTGCGGACATTCGATTCTCGCCATCAATACGATCCTGCAACTGAATCAACGCGGACAAAACGTAACGGTTATCAGCAACTTGCCTGAAGATGATATCAAGCAACTTGAGCAACGCTTAGGCGATAATGCTGATGTTATCCCCGGTGACAGTAATGACAGTTCTGTATTAAAGAAAGCGGGAATCGATCGTTGCCGGGCCATTCTGGCGCTGAGTGATAACGATGCAGATAACGCGTTTGTTGTACTCTCGGCAAAAGATATGAGCAGTGATGTCAAAACAGTTCTCGCCGTCAGTGATAGCAAAAACCTGAATAAGATTAAGATGGTACATCCGGATATCATTCTCTCACCGCAACTGTTTGGCAGCGAAATTCTGGCGCGAGTTTTAAATGGTGAAGAGATTAATAATGATATGCTCGTTTCAATGTTGTTGAACTCAGGTCATGGTATTTTCAGCGATAACGATGAACTAGAAACGAAAGCTGACAGTAAAGAATCGGCGCAAAAATAGAGTTTAAAGACGGAAGAGTAAACTTATTGGGCACCGCAATGGTGCCCAGTACATTTAGATATTGTAGATCGCAAACAATAACGAGTTACGCTGTTTGTTTAGAATGCACTTCCTGATGCTGTGGATACGCATATTTCGGCGCGATTGCCCCTCAAGCCAACGCGATTTACGTCGGCTAGCCTGACGCTGCATGCGCCAGCGCCCCACTTCCGTTCTACTCCGCTTCATGTTAACTACTCTATGCAATAACAGAATGGTCATTATACCTCCACCCCCGACGCTGACCAGTGCTTTTCCCGCGTTTTTATTTGCCAGATGAATCCATATGCGTAAACTCATAACAATGCGCTTTCAAAAGGATTTCTAATCTATGACAACCGTTTATACGTTGGTGAGTTGGTTGGCCATTCTGGGATACTGGTTGCTCATTGCAGGCGTAACTTTACGCATTCTAATGAAACGACGCGCAGTTCCCTCCGCGATGGCCTGGCTGTTGATTATTTACATTCTGCCGTTAGTCGGAATTATTGCCTATCTTGCCGTTGGCGAGCTCCATTTAGGCAAACGCCGCGCTGAGCGCGCCAGAGCGATGTGGCCTTCCACCGCAAAATGGCTTAACGACCTTAAAGCCTGTAAGCATATCTTCGCCGAAGAAAATAGCAGTGTCGCTGCGCCATTATTCAAGCTTTGCGAGCGTCGTCAGGGGATCGCTGGGGTCAAAGGGAATCAGCTACAACTGATGACCGAGTCAGATGATGTGATGCAGGCGTTAATCCGCGACATCCAGCTCGCGCGCCATAATATTGAGATGGTGTTTTATATCTGGCAGCCCGGCGGCATGGCGGACCAGGTGGCTGAATCATTAATGGCGGCTGCGCGACGCGGCATTCATTGCCGATTGATGCTCGACTCCGCCGGGAGTGTGGCTTTTTTCCGCAGCCCGTGGCCCGAGCTAATGCGTAATGCCGGTATTGAAGTGGTCGAAGCCTTAAAGGTCAATCTGATGCGTGTGTTTTTACGCCGTATGGACCTGCGCCAACATCGCAAGATGATCATGATCGATAATTACATCGCGTACACCGGCAGCATGAATATGGTCGATCCTCGCTACTTCAAACAAGATGCGGGCGTAGGGCAATGGATTGATCTGATGGCGCGTATGGAAGGCCCTATCGCCACCGCGATGGGGATTATTTATTCCTGCGACTGGGAGATTGAAACCGGAAAACGTATTCTGCCGCCACCACCAGATGTCAATATTATGCCGTTTGAACAGGCCAGCGGTCACACCATTCACACAATTGCTTCTGGCCCCGGCTTTCCGGAAGATCTCATTCACCAGGCATTATTGACTGCGGCTTATTCGGCGCGTGAATATTTGATCATGACCACGCCCTACTTTGTGCCAAGCGATGATTTACTTCATGCGATTTGCACGGCGGCGCAGCGCGGGGTGGATGTCAGTATTATCCTTCCGCGAAAAAATGACTCGATGCTGGTCGGCTGGGCCAGTCGCGCATTCTTTACGGAACTGCTGGCTGCTGGGGTTAAAATTTATCAGTTTGAAGGCGGGTTACTGCATACCAAGAGCGTGCTGGTCGATGGCGAACTAAGTCTGGTTGGCACAGTTAACCTTGATATGCGTAGTCTGTGGCTAAATTTCGAGATTACCCTGGCAATCGACGATAAAGGTTTTGGTGCTGACCTCGCCGCCGTTCAGGACGATTATATTTCGCGTTCACGTCTGCTCGATGCCCGTTTATGGCTAAAACGTCCATTATGGCAACGTGTCGCCGAGCGACTGTTTTACTTCTTCAGTCCGTTGCTGTAAAACGTCGCCAACAGAGGTTAAACAGGTAGTAACTATGGATATGGATCTAAACAATCGCCTGACTGAAGATGAAACGCTTGAACAGGCCTACGATATTTTTCTCGAACTGGCTGCCGACAATCTCGATCCAGCTGATGTTCTGCTGTTCAATCTTCAGTTTGAAGAGCGCGGCGGCGCGGAGTTATTCGATCCGGCGGAAGACTGGCAGGAACATGTTGATTTCGATTTGAACCCGGACTTTTTTGCCGAAGTGGTGATTGGTCTGGCGGACAGTGAAGATGGTGAAATCAACGATGTTTTTGCCCGCATTCTGTTATGCCGCGAAAAAGATCACAAACTTTGCCATATCATCTGGCGGGAATAAATAATCGCTTTTAGCGTGAAAAAGGGCTGACAACTGTCAGCCCTTATTGTTTTTAAAGCGGATCGACTTTCAGGCAAGAAACGGCGTGTCTGAAACTCCCCTCCAGAACAGGACGTGTTTTGGCGCACTCTGGACCGGCAATCGGGCAACGGGTACGGAAAACACAACCGGAAGGCGGGTTGATCGGCGACGGTAATTCCCCTTCCAGTAACTGGATGGTTTTGTTCTTCTCCAGATCCGGATCAGGTATGGGGACTGCCGACATCAATGCCCTGGTGTAAGGATGTAGTGGATTGTGGTAGACCTCATCATAGGTCCCCAGTTCTACCGCATGGCCGAGATACATCACCAACACACGATCGGAAATGTGTTTTACCACGGCCAGGTCATGAGCGATAAAAATTAATGACAATCCCATCTCGCGTTGCAATTGCTGGAGCAGGTTGACCACCTGTGCCTGAATTGACACGTCCAGCGCCGACACCGGCTCATCACAGATAATCAGCTTCGGTTCAAGAATAAGAGCACGCGCAATCCCGATACGCTGGCACTGCCCACCAGAGAACTCATGCGGATAGCGGTTAATCAGGTTAGGCAATAACCCGACTTTCAGCATCATCGCCTTCACGCGCTCGCGAACTTCCTGGCGTGACATTTTCGGATGATAAGTACGCAGTGGTTCAGCGATGATCTCGCCGATGGTCATACGCGGGTTTAGCGATGCCAACGGATCCTGGAAAATCATCTGAATATCACTGCGAACGGCACGCCATTCATCGGGTTTCATGCCCAGCAACTCTTTACCTAACCAGGCAACATGACCGTCGGTCGCCTTGACCAAACCGATGATGGCGCGAGCAAAGGTGGACTTACCGCATCCCGATTCCCCTACCACACCTAATGTTTCCCCTTCATACAGGCGAAGAGTGACACCATCGACGGCTTTGAGCGTTTTCGGCGGTTGCCAGAACCACTGTTTGCCATCTTTGATTTCAAAGTGCACTTTAAGATCGGCGATTTCAAGGAGGACTTTTCTTCCTTCAGTTACAGCATTCATAACAGTTCCTCCACCGGTTTAAAGCAAGCACGCAGACGGCCAGGCGTAAACTCTTCCAGCGGCGGTGCGCTACTACAAATTTCCATCGCATGCGGACAACGTGGCTGGAACGGGCAACCTTTCGGTAATCGCAGCAGGTTTGGCGGATTACCCGGGATGGTCAACATTGTTTCACCTTCCGCATCGAGACGCGGCACCGCGTTGAGCAAACCGATAGAATAAGGATGAACGGGTTGATAAAAGACATCGCGCGCGTTGCCATATTCCATCGTGCGCCCGGCGTACATTACCAGCACTTTGTCGCAGATCCCCGCCACCACGCCAAGATCGTGGGTGATCATAATGATGGCGGTATTAAATTCCCGCTTCAGTTCATTTAATAGCGTCATGATCTGCGCCTGTACGGTGACGTCCAGCGCAGTTGTTGGTTCATCCGCAATCAGCAGCTTAGGTCGACATAACAAGGCCATCGCAATCATGACTCGCTGACGCATGCCGCCAGAAAATTCGTGCGGGTACATTTTCATGCGTTTACGCGCTTCCGGCATTTTTACCGCATCGAGCATCCGCACCGACTCTTCAAACGCCTCAGCTTTGCTCATGTTCTTATGCAGCATCAGCACTTCCATCAACTGCTCACCGACGCGCATATAGGGATTCAACGAAGTCATTGGGTCCTGAAAAATCATTGAGATTTGTTCAGCGCGCAGTTTATTGAGTTCATGCTCTGGCAAATTGAGGATTTCACGCCCATTGAAGGTTGCCGATCCGCCAATACGTCCGTTGGCAGCCAACAGGCCCATCAACGCAAATGCAGTTTGCGATTTACCCGAACCAGACTCACCTACAATACCCAGCGTTTCTCCGGCACGTAGGGAAAAATTCAAATCATTGACCGCCGTGACGTCGCCGTCCGGGGTACTAAAGGTGACACGCAAATCTTTCACGTTCAGCAGTGCGTCAGCCTGTTGTTGTGCGAGCGGCACAGTTGCAGTTTCAATTACGCTCATGGCTGCACTCCTTAACGATCTTTCGGGTCGAGGGCATCACGCAAGCCATCGCCGATAAAGTTGAAACAAAACAGCGTCACCACGAGGAATCCCGCTGGGAACAACAATAACCATGGAGAGACTTCCATCGAGTTCGCGCCATCACTCAGCAATGCACCCCAGCTGCTTAACGGCTCTTGCGTACCCAACCCCAGGAAGCTAAGGAAAGATTCAAAGAGGATCATGCTGGGCACCAGAAGTGATGCGTAGACCACCACCACACCGAGTACATTCGGCACAATGTGGCGAATAACAATGCCCGATGTCGATACACCGCCAACTTGTGCCGCCTCAATAAACTCTTTGCGCTTCAGACTCAGGGTTTGCCCACGCACAATACGAGCCATATCCAGCCAGGAAACCATGCCTATCGCCACGAAAATCAGCAGGATGTTTTGACCGAAAAAGGTCACCAGCAAAATGACGAAGAACATGAATGGGAAGGAGTTGAGGATTTCCAGCAGACGCATCATTACCGAATCCACTTTACCGCCCAGATAACCGGAAAGCGAACCATAAAGTGTCCCGACGACCACAGCCACCAGTGCCGCAGCAACACCGACCATGAGTGAGATACGCCCGCCAATCGCAACGCGCACAAGCAGGTCGCGACCGGATGAGTCAGTACCAAAGTAGTGACCGGACTCCATATCCGGGGCGCTGGACATCATCGCCCAGTCAGTATCGTCATAGGCAAACTGGGAAAGCATCGGTGCCAGGATTACAAATAACGCGATCAGCACCAGCACTATCAGACTGGCAACCGCCGCACGGTTATGCATAAAACGTCGACGTGCGTCCTGCCACAAGCTGCGCCCTTCGACCTCCAGCTTTTCACTGAAATTTTCCAGCGTCTCGCTGTTTTTCTTACTTAACATCATCGCGAGCTCCAGTATCAGTAACGGATTTTCGGGTCGATAACCGCATATAGCACATCGACAATGGCATTAAACAAAATGGTTAAAGCACCAACCAGGATGGTCAGGCTTAACACTAAGGAATAGTCACGGTTCAATGCGCCATTAACGAACAGTTGTCCAATCCCCGGCAAACCATAAATGGTTTCGATAACCATAGAACCGGTAATAATGCCGACAAATGCGGGGCCCATATAAGAGAGCACGGGTAACAGAGCAGGTTTTAATGCGTGACGTAAAATGATCCGCCGCATAGGTAACCCTTTCGCCCGGGCAGTACGAATAAAATTGGAGTGTAATACTTCAATCATAGAGCCACGGGTAATACGCGCAATACTGGCGATATAAGCGAGTGACAACGCCACCATCGGCAATATCATGAATTTAAGCGCCCCACCATTCCAGCCACCGCCCGGCAGCCAATGCAAAATGATCGCAAATATCATGACTAATAATGGTGCAACCACAAAACTGGGGATAACAACCCCGGTCATTGCCAGCCCCATCACGGTATAGTCCCATTTGGTGTTTTGTTTTAATGCGGCAATAACGCCAGCACTAACACCCAGTATTACCGCAAGGAAAAATGCTGCGGCTCCCAGTTTGGCAGAAACGGGAAAACTGGATGCAACCAAGTCATTGACCGAATAATCTTTATATTTAAACGATGGACCGAAATCACCGTGCGCCAGTTGTTTCAGGTAGCTGAAATACTGTGTCATGATCGGATCATTAAGATGATATTTCGCTTCGATATTGGCCATCACTTCTGGCGGTAAAGTACGTTCGCCGGTAAAAGGGCTTCCCGGCGCGAGGCGCATCATAAAGAACGAAATAGTAATAAGAATAAATAGCGTCGGAATCGCTTCCAGACAGCGACGTAGAATAAATTTTAACATTGCCCTACCTTCTGGCCTGTGCCTTCTGTAATGCGATAAAAATCAGACACCGTGGAGCAGGACACTCCTGCCCCACGTATTGCCATTAGTGCTTCACAATGTACATATTCCGGGTATAGGTATTATCCAGCGGATCTTTGCCGGTATAGCCACCAACCCACGGTTTCACCAGACGCGCATTCACGTAGTAATAAACAGGAACAATGGCCGAATCCTTATCCAGCTGTTGTTCTGCTTTAGTGTACAGAGCTGTGCGCTGCGCCTCGTCAGTCACTTTCAGCGTTTCCGCCATAATGCTGTCAAAGGCCGGGCTCTTATAATGCGCGGTATTCATCGAGCTGTTCGAAAGCATGGTGTTCAGGAAGGAAGTTGGTTCGTTGTAGTCAGCACACCAGCCTGCACGGGCCACATCAAAAGTACCCTGGTGACGGGTGTCGAGGAACGTTTTCCACTCCTGGTTAACCAGTTTGACGTTTACACCAATGTTTTTCTTCCACAATGAAGAGGCAGCAATCGCCAGCTTTTTATGCAGATCGGAGGTGTTATACAACAGGTTGATGGTCAACGGTTTGTCTGCGGTATAACCCGCTTCAGCCAGCAGTTTTTTCGCTTCTTCGTTACGTTTTTCCTGGCTCCAGCCAAACCATTCTGGCTGAGTCAATTTTGCGCCATCAGTATACGGTGGAGTGTAACCATAGGCGGGCATGTCGCCCTGCGCTTTCACTTTATTAACAATGATATCGCGGTCCATACCTAGTTTCAGTGCGGTACGCACACGCACATCGTTGAATGGCGGTTTCTGGTTGTTAATTTCGTAATAGTAAGTGCACAGGTATGGATCAACGTGAACTTCGTCCGGGATCTCTTTTTTCAGCTTCTGGAACAATTCGATCGGCATGTTGTTATACGTCATGTCGATTTCACCACTACGGTAGCGGTTGACATCGGTAACTTCAGAAGCAATAGGCAAATAGGTTACCTGGTTAATAACGGTTTTCGCGTTGTTCCAGTAGGTCGGGCTGCGTTCAAGAACGATTCGTTCGTTTACGACCCAATCTTTTAAGGTATAGGCACCGTTGGTGACGATATTACCAGGCTGGGTCCATTTTTCGCCGAATTTCTCGATAGCGGCTTTTGGCACCGGTGAAGTTGATGGGTGAACAAGTAATTTATAGAAGTACGGAACGGGTTCACTTAAGGTGACTTCTAATGTGTGATCATCAATAGCTTTCACGCCGAGATCGGTAATCGGTTTTTTCCCTTCAAGAATTTCATCAATACCGGCGATATGCCCATATTGCAGATAACTGGCATACGGAGAAGCAGTGTTCGGATCAACAGAACGTTGCCAGCTATACACAAAGTCTTGTGCTGTGACTGGCGTGCCATCAGACCATTTCGCATCTTTACGCAAATGGAAGGTCCAGACTTTCGCGTCTTTATTATCCCAGGATTCAGCGACGCCAGGTGCTGGATGACCGTCAAGATCGCTGACCAGTAAGCCTTCAAACAGGTCTCGGCTGATATTAGACTCCGGAACACCTTCAATTTTGTGCGGATCTAATGACTGAACTTCTGAACCATTGTTACGTACCAGTGTTTGTTTTTCCGCCAGTGTGACGCCTGCGGGTACATCAGCTGCCAGCGCGACATTCCCTGCCATTAGCGCAGCCAGAACGCCAGCTGCTACTAAACTTCTCTTGGTGATGTTGGTCATTGTTTTTTGGACTCCCTCATTATAATTACTGGTATTAACCAGCATGTGTAATCCCGGATTGGGACCCTGCACAGGCTCGGAGACTTTCTGCTGTCAGGTTACTTTATCGTTACGTATTACTATCACCGACTTTATTTATTCTGGTGATTCAGACGATCACCTTATGTCGATTCGTACTGTGTCTCCCCTGTCGAGACACATTATTCTTTCGCGACGCTCTTTAATTGTTAATTATTCTCATTACCAATAAAGAATCGTCTGGCGGTTGCCCGGAAAGTACCAAATGCGGTTCTTACTCGCCAATACATTTTGCAAAATTGTTAAGCAATTCTCTTTTATTGACCGTATCAGAATCTATAGCTTGCATCCATGCCTTAACAAACATCTTTCAATTCAATCAAATAGAGATTGGCTAAGCATGTCTATCTTTTCTGATTACAGTTCCAGTAGTGAAATGCACAATAATTTAACAATTGATTATTATTTAGCACTTTCCTCTACCAAAGGCAGTGGAATTACTAATATCATTTCAATTATTCTTCAGCAAGCCCAGGATTATGATGTGGCGAAAATAACATGATGGTGAGGAGAAGCAGTTAAGAAAATCCTTATAACTAACTGTAATTTGAGAAGAATATTTTTACCTATTCCTTTTGCTTTTGATAACTGCGCGGGAACAAAGTAAAAATAATGACGAAGTAAACGGAGCATGGCAGCTCCGTTTCATTTGAAAGGAATTAATTAAGCAGGCCGGGGAAAATCCCCTTAATACCAGTAACGATAAATTCAATCCCCAATGCCATCAGCAATAGCCCCATAATACGCGTAATCACGTTGATGCCGGTCTGGCGTAAAACCCGTACCAGCCACGGTGCCATGCGGAACAATCCCCAACAACATAAAGCGAACAATGCAATAGCCACAAAGAAACCAAACAGATAGCTAATGCTGTGATAACGCGTACCCCAGACGATGGTAGAACTGATCGCCCCTGGCCCCGCCATCAACGGCAACGCCAGTGGCACCACACCAATGCTTTCACGTACCGCGGTTTCTGATTTTTCTTGCTTGTTCTGTTTATCCTCGCCAAGCTTGCCGCTGATCATCGACATCGCTATTGTCACCACCAGGATACCCCCGGCGATACGGAACGAATCAATTGATATACCAAAAAGTTGTAGAATCGTGTCGCCGAGAAAAAGCGAGATCCACAAGATAATGGCCACAGACAGGTTGGCTGTAAGGTTAGTTTTGTTTCGCGCTGCCGCTGTCTGATAACTGGTCATGCTGATAAAGACGGGAATAATCCCTACCGGGTTGACCAGCGCAAATAACCCGATGAAAAATTTGAAGTAAACGGGAAAATCAAAAAAGGTCTGAATCACGGTTAGCTCCGAAGCAAAAGCCGGATAATGTTAGCCATAAATAAGGTTGAAAAGACGCGCTGACAATACGCCTTTTGACAGCATTTTTCACCTCCTAACTACTTAAAATTGCTATCATTCGTTATTGTTATCTAGTTGTGCAAAACATGCTAATGTAGCCACCAAATCATACTACAATTTATTAACTGTTAGCTATAATGGCGAAAAGCGATGCTGAAAGGTGTCAGCTTTGCAAAAATTTGATTTGGATCACGTAATCAGTACCCAGAAGTGAGTAATCTTGCTTACGCCACCTGGAAGTGACGCATTAGAGATAATAACTCTAATGTTTAAACTCTTTTAGTAAATCACAGTGAGTGTGAGCGCGAGTAAGCTTTTGATTTTCATAGGTTAAGCAAATCATCACCGCACTGACTATACTCTCGTATTCGAGCAGATGATTTACTAAAAAAGTTTAACATTATCAGGAGAGCATTATGGCTGTTACTAATGTCGCTGAACTTAACGCACTCGTAGAGCGTGTAAAAAAAGCCCAGCGTGAATATGCCAGTTTCACTCAAGAGCAAGTAGACAAAATCTTCCGCGCCGCCGCTCTGGCTGCTGCAGATGCTCGAATCCCACTCGCGAAAATGGCCGTTGCCGAATCCGGCATGGGTATCGTCGAAGATAAAGTGATCAAAAACCACTTTGCTTCTGAATATATCTACAACGCCTATAAAGATGAAAAAACCTGTGGTGTTCTGTCTGAAGACGACACTTTTGGTACCATCACTATCGCTGAACCAATCGGTATTATTTGCGGTATCGTTCCGACCACTAACCCGACTTCAACTGCTATCTTCAAATCGCTGATCAGTCTGAAGACCCGTAACGCCATTATCTTCTCCCCGCACCCGCGTGCAAAAGATGCCACCAACAAAGCGGCTGATATCGTTCTGCAGGCTGCTATCGCTGCCGGTGCTCCGAAAGATCTGATCGGCTGGATCGATCAACCTTCTGTTGAACTGTCTAACGCACTGATGCACCACCCAGACATCAACCTGATCCTCGCGACTGGTGGTCCGGGCATGGTTAAAGCCGCATACAGCTCCGGTAAACCAGCTATCGGTGTAGGCGCGGGCAACACTCCAGTTGTTATCGATGAAACTGCTGATATCAAACGTGCAGTTGCATCTGTACTGATGTCCAAAACCTTCGACAACGGCGTAATCTGTGCTTCTGAACAGTCTGTTGTTGTTGTTGACTCTGTTTATGACGCTGTACGTGAACGTTTTGCAACCCACGGCGGCTATCTGTTGCAGGGTAAAGAGCTGAAAGCTGTTCAGGATGTTATCCTGAAAAACGGTGCGCTGAACGCGGCTATCGTTGGTCAGCCAGCCTATAAAATTGCTGAACTGGCAGGCTTCTCTGTACCAGAAAACACCAAGATTCTGATCGGTGAAGTGACCGTTGTTGATGAAAGCGAACCGTTCGCACATGAAAAACTGTCCCCGACTCTGGCAATGTACCGCGCTAAAGATTTCGAAGACGCGGTAGAAAAAGCAGAGAAACTGGTTGCTATGGGCGGTATCGGTCATACCTCTTGCCTGTACACTGACCAGGATAACCAACCGGCTCGCGTTTCTTACTTCGGTCAGAAAATGAAAACGGCGCGTATCCTGATTAACACCCCAGCGTCTCAGGGTGGTATCGGTGACCTGTATAACTTCAAACTCGCACCTTCCCTGACTCTGGGTTGTGGTTCTTGGGGTGGTAACTCCATCTCTGAAAACGTTGGTCCGAAACACCTGATCAACAAGAAAACCGTTGCTAAGCGAGCTGAAAACATGTTGTGGCACAAACTTCCGAAATCTATCTACTTCCGCCGTGGCTCCCTGCCAATCGCGCTGGATGAAGTGATTACTGATGGCCACAAACGTGCGCTCATCGTGACTGACCGCTTCCTGTTCAACAATGGTTATGCTGATCAGATCACTTCCGTACTGAAAGCAGCAGGCGTTGAAACTGAAGTCTTCTTCGAAGTAGAAGCGGACCCGACCCTGAGCATCGTTCGTAAAGGTGCAGAACTGGCAAACTCCTTCAAACCAGACGTGATTATCGCGCTGGGTGGTGGTTCCCCGATGGACGCCGCGAAGATCATGTGGGTTATGTACGAACATCCGGAAACTCACTTCGAAGAGCTGGCGCTGCGCTTTATGGATATCCGTAAACGTATCTACAAGTTCCCGAAAATGGGCGTGAAAGCGAAAATGATCGCTGTCACCACCACTTCTGGTACAGGTTCTGAAGTCACTCCGTTTGCGGTTGTAACTGACGACGCTACTGGTCAGAAATATCCGCTGGCAGACTATGCGCTGACTCCGGATATGGCGATTGTCGACGCCAACCTGGTTATGGACATGCCGAAGTCCCTGTGTGCTTTCGGTGGTCTGGACGCAGTAACTCACGCCATGGAAGCTTATGTTTCTGTACTGGCATCTGAGTTCTCTGATGGTCAGGCTCTGCAGGCACTGAAACTGCTGAAAGAATATCTGCCAGCGTCCTACCACGAAGGGTCTAAAAATCCGGTAGCGCGTGAACGTGTTCACAGTGCAGCGACTATCGCGGGTATCGCGTTTGCGAACGCCTTCCTGGGTGTATGTCACTCAATGGCGCACAAACTGGGTTCCCAGTTCCATATTCCGCACGGTCTGGCAAACGCCCTGCTGATTTGTAACGTTATTCGCTACAATGCGAACGACAACCCGACCAAGCAGACTGCATTCAGCCAGTATGACCGTCCGCAGGCTCGCCGTCGTTATGCTGAAATTGCCGACCACTTGGGTCTGAGCGCACCGGGCGACCGTACTGCTGCTAAGATCGAGAAACTGCTGGCATGGCTGGAAACGCTGAAAGCTGAACTGGGTATTCCGAAATCTATCCGTGAAGCTGGCGTTCAGGAAGCAGACTTCCTGGCGAACGTGGATAAACTGTCTGAAGATGCATTCGATGACCAGTGCACCGGCGCTAACCCGCGTTACCCGCTGATCTCCGAGCTGAAACAGATTCTGCTGGATACCTACTACGGTCGTGATTATGTAGAAGGTGAAACTGCAGCGAAGAAAGAAGCTGCTCCGGCTAAAGCTGAGAAAAAAGCGAAAAAATCCGCTTAATCAGTAGCGCTGTCTGGCAACATAAACGGCCCCTTCTGGGCAATGCCGATCAGTTAAGGATTAGTTGACCGATCCTTAAACTGAGGCACTATAACGGCTTCCACAACAGGGAGCCGTTTTCTTATGCCACTTCTCAATGATCTGCTCGATTTCAGTGACCATCCGCTTATGCCTCCGCCCTCTGCACAACTATTTGCAGAACACCTTCCCACCGAGTGGATACAACACTGCCTGACGCTTTCTGCTCATGCGACCGTTCGCCGCCGTCGTTTACCGGGGGACATGGTTATCTGGATGGTGGTGCAATGAGCCAATTACCGATGTTGTTCGCCGTCTGAACCTGAGCGCGGATGGCGAAGCGGGATGAACCTGCTGGCCCGCAGCGCTGTCACCCAGGCGCGTCAGCGCGTGGGGGCCGCCCCAGTGGAATGGCTCTTCCGCCAGACCGCACAGACAGGGGCGCGGAACGTTACCTGAAGGATGACTGGCACGGCCTGCAACTTTTTGCCATTGATGGCGCACAGTTCAGGACACCTGATAAACCCGAGCTGCGTGAATATTATGGGTCTGCCAACACATCCACTAAGCGGCAGAACGCCTACCCGGTTATGCGTCTGGTGGCCTTAATGAACCTGGGAAGTCACATTCTGCTGAATGCCGTGACCGCACCTTACCGGCAGAGCGAAACTGTGCTGGCCCACTCCATGCTCGCCACCATCCCGGATAACTCTATTACGTTGTTTGATAAACTTTTTTACAGCGAAGACCTGCTGCTGACGCTGAACCAGAAGGGTTGTAACCGCCACTGGCTACTGCCTGCGTGGAAGAATATCGCATCAGAAATGATAGAGCTGGGAAACACGGCGTCACCAGGGACCATCCCGAAACGACTGGAGCATCTTCGGGGTGCTCTGGAAGTGGTGTTCATAACAAAACGCCCCCGACCATCAAGGCCGAGGTCGGTTAAGATATCAAAAACCCGTTATCCTGTGAAACATAGTGCCGCTCCTCTTAAGTGAACGGCATTGCCCTTCTGGGGCCGTATTTTTTGTTTACCCAAAGCAACTTTTCCATAAACCGACAGCATTAGCCTTCATCATATTTGCGACGATGTATAACGCCTAAACACAGGGATATTGTACTTTACAGGTCACAAGTCAACGTCGGTGCTTAAGAGCCCTGTGAGGCGTATAGCGGCGTTAAAAAACTGCCGAGAAGGGTATATAGCCCGGAAGAAGTGCGTAAAACGAACTGACAGGATAAAAGTGCCCTGCTCACCCTGTCAGTAAAGAAATTCTTATTAATCGTGGCGATGCCTTTCCTGAATAGCCGTTAATGAGTCGACTTGTAACGCCTCTTTATAGTGTTTACGGCATACAGAAACGTATCGTTCATTACCACCAATTACCACCTGCTCACCTTCGTTATAAGGTCTGCCTGCTTGATCAAGACGCAGCACCATGCTTGCTTTACGGCCACAAAAACAGATGGTTTTTAATTCAACCAGTTTGTCGGACCATGCCAGTAAGTATTGGCTGCCAATAAATAATTCACCTCGAAAATCGGTACGTAAACCATAACAAAGTACGGGTATATCGAGTTGATCGACAACCTCCGATAATTCATATACTTGTTGTCTGGTTAAAAACTGGCATTCATCAACCAGTACGCAATGAATTGCCTGCTGTTCATGTTCCGCACGAATCTCATCAAATAATGATGAATTTTGGTTAAATAATTTTGCAGGCGATGACAAACCTATACGCGAACTGACTTTCCCGGCACCAAAGCGATCATCAATTTCTGCCGTATATACGACAGTGCGCATGCCGCGTTCCTGGTAATTGTATGAAGATTGCAACAATGCTGTAGACTTACCCGCATTCATTGCGGAATAGTAGAAATATAGCTGTGCCATCAGCCACAGGCCCTCAATGATATGAAATAAAGTTGGCTGGAGTTTATCATAATTCGTCAGTTTTTCAGCTCAACAGTATGCACAGAAGTGGGTATATGCGTTCTCCCTTACGAAGCCTTGCATAATCCTTCTGAGCTATC
>ERZ812616.1898-NODE-1898-length-20094-cov-10.800040_pt1 | contig 20094 bp, 15 predicted proteins | sample MGYA00376249_ERZ812616 | MGnify/ENA primary metagenome ERZ812616 (study PRJEB26924, sample SAMEA4378265) | human gut metagenome | biome: human gut; feature: human-associated habitat; material: faeces | place: China | collected 2013 ... | reverse complement strand
GTGGTGGTACAGGTCGTACTCTTCACCCGGATAACATGGCTGCCGGTCCTGCTTCTTATGGTATGACGGATACGATGGGTCGTATGCACTCTGATGCACAGTTCGCTGGTTCTTCATCAGTTCCTGCTCACGTAGAAATGATGGGATTCCTAGGAATTGGTAACAACCCGATGGTAGGATGTACAGTAGCTTGTGCGGTTGATGTTGCTCAGGCTTTAGGTAAGTAATTCAGGTTACTTTATATAGATAAAGAACTCCTGTAATCTTAACGATTACAGGAGTTCTTTTTATTTGTAATAATTTGATATGGATAAATTTATTCAGAAATGTATTACTTCATATAAACCATATCATCTTTTCTTTCTCCTTTGTACCAATCAGTGTTTGATTTACATCCACTTTCAACCCACTTTGAATACCCTCCAGACACTATTTAAACTGGACAAATAGGTAGCTTTTAACTTGAATATACAAATATAAACCTGTAAGAGCAAATAATGTAGCTAATTCGAGAACTTTTGTATGACTTCGCCTGTTTACATAACAGATACTAAAACATTATACAACAATGCTACTCACATTCTTAAATACACTTGCCACTATTATCAGTGTTATTAGTCTGCTAATTGTCACTTACGGAGTATTAGTCTGCTTCATCGCCTTTTTACGCAATGAAATAAAACGATTCAACGGAACATATACGGTTAACAATATACGGCAGTTGAGGGCGGATTTTGGCACTTACCTTTTGCTTGGATTGGAATTTCTAATTGCTTCCGACATACTAAAAACTGTGGTTGATCCAACGTTGGACGAATTGGCAATCCTGGGTGGAGTGGTTGTAGTAAGAACTGTGCTTTCTGTATTTTTGAATAAAGAGATCAAAGAATTGGCCGAAAATGATTCAGCGAAAGAAAGATAGCATATCGCCGCACAACTAAGTTTCTCCAAAGCCATATCTTTTTTATTGCCTGATATTTCTATTTTGCCTACCTTTGTACGGGAAACATTTACACACTGACTGGCAAGGAATAGAAACACGTCAAAAAAATGGGAATTACACATCTATCTATTGAGCTTACACTTGATCTGATTGCGTTAATTATAGGAATCATCCTTATTATACGTGCTAAAGACAATTATCCGAAATTATATTGGGGAATTATAGCAACCGGCATCGGCATTATGTTTTCATGGGAAAATATCGGATGGTTGACAATTGTCACAGACACTCCGGAATACAACTTCACAGAATTGCTCAACATAGAGAAAATGCTCAAATGGTATGCTTTAGCAAATATTGTAGCCCTGTTCCCTATCGCTTCTTTATCGCCGGGCTATCTGAACCATTTCAGGATATTTACTTTTCTGTTATTACCTATCATTACGATAACGGTAGGAATCAGTTATTTAGGTTTCAATGGGAATATCACCCCCATCCACTCCATAGATGAAATTATTCCGAATATCCATCAAATAGATGTCAAGCTTAGGGCTTGCATATTCCTGTTATCCGTTTTTACCCCACTCGTTCTTCTTATTTATCCGATGATGAATAACAAGACCTACCGCAGGATAAATAATAACATGTATCTATTCATCGGTTTTCTATTCGTATTTTTAGGGATATACATTTTGTTCACTCTAAATATCAATGAATTTGTTTTCAATCTGTTCGGCATTATGGCAATCGTTTTTACGGTCTTATTCTCCATACAATATTTACGTTATGAGAATCCGTTTTCGAACCATATAAACATGATTCATAATGCAAAGAATACGGAAAGCACTATAATGCTACAAGCTGGAAAGCCATCTCCTACTCTCCCGCTCTTCTCAACGATTGAAGCCTATCTTCAGGAACAGCATCCCTATACCGATCAACGGTATAATATAGAACTTTTAGCCAAGTCCCTGAATAAACAGGAACATGATATTTCAGCAGCAATCAAAAGTCAGGGCTTTACAGGTTTCCGGGAATACATTAATTATCTTCGACTGGAATATTTCAGACAGTTAGCCGCCGAAAATCCAAAGAGTAATGTAAAAGAACTGATGTTTGCATGCGGTTTCACCTCCCGGGCAACTTTCTATCGTAACTTTTCAGAAAAGTATGGTGTATCACCCAGTAAATTCATTGAGAATCAAAGAGTAGAACAATAATTTCTTTTTTTAAAAGCACAATTCTTAATAGTAAAAAGTGTCTCATTTCAGGAATGAGACACTTTTTATTTTTATAGCTAAAAGCAATCCGTTACTTTTGATGCAAAATAAAACTACGACGTTGGCATCATCAACAGATTAATCGAATACTAAGATAAATAGAATATGAATATTGACAATTGCAATCACACCGACACAGAAAAACATCAAGAAGAAAAGATCTTTTTATATACTACCATTACTGGAAACTTGCAACTAATCCATTTAGAACAGATTGGCTATTTCCGGTATAACTCCAAGAGTAAACTATGGGAAGCTGTATTAAATAATAATCATAACCCTGGCACTCAAAAGAAATACAAACTCACAAAAGATATTGAGTCTGCATCCCTATCTTATCCAGATTAGCCAGTCACACATTATCAATATAAGCTATCTGGTTTCGATTGAAGACAACAATTGCATATTGCTTCCTCCATTTAATGAGATGGAACTTTTACAAGTAAGCAAGTCTTTTATGAAAAAGCTAAAAGAAAAATATCCATGTATCTGATTGTATATAGCTCATCTTTATGCTCTATGCAACACCAAGCAGTTCCACTTCGAAGATCAATGTCGAGTAAGCAGGAATAGAATCAAAAGATTTGATACCGTATCCCATTGCATAAGGAATATAAATAATCCATTTATCACCAACATGCATTTTCTGAAGTGCCACCTGCCACCCTTCTATTACATCACTAAGACGTAAGGCATCGGGACAAGTACGCTCATAAGAATTATCAAACACCCGACCATCAATCAGACTTCCTTTGTAATGCACGGTAACAATACTCCGCGCACCCGGAGAAATCGTACTTTCGCCAGTTTCCAAAACTTTGTAATAGATTCCACACGGCAACGCGCAAACACCTTCCTGAAAAGACAGTTTTTTCAAAAATCGCCGATTGGCCTCTTTGTATTCTTTCTTTTTCCCCATAAATAAATTGATTAAGAACTTGCAAAAATAATCAGAATAACAAAGGATTTAGCATAAAAACTGTATATTTGTTTGTTGAACTATAAAAAACTTCTCACTATGGGACAAACAAAGACTACACGTAGCATCAGTGCTACCGGACTATTCTTACTTATCATGATGACTGTGGGCCTATATTCATGCACACGCACTCAAAAAGACATCATTCCTTCTGCCGATTATGCACCGTATGTAAATGCGTATACGGGAGGAGTCATCTCGCAAAATTCGACCATACGTATAGAACTGACCCACGACCAACCCATGGTGGATATGAACAATGAGTTAAAAAGCAATCCGTTCAGTTTCTCACCTTCATTAAAAGGAAAAGCATATTGGGTTAGCAACAACACCATTGAATTTGTGCCCGAAGAAGGAGCGCTGAAACCGGGAACACTTTACGAAGGAACTTTCCGGCTCGGAGACTTCATCGAAGTGGACAAAAAGCTGAAAGAGTTCAACTTCTCATTCCGTGTACAGGAACGTAACTTCACCCTGCAACTGGAATCATTGCCGATTACAGCTACCCAACCGAATGAAATAAATATTAAAGGAGAGATACGTTTCAGCGACGTAGTGAAAAAGGAAGAGGTAGAAAAGATGCTGACTGCCAGTGACGGAAAAAAGAGTTATCCGGTGGAAGTCACCGCAACCGACAATCATACCCGGTATTTGTTTAGTATCAGACAAATCCCCAGAGAAGCTGATGATTACCCCTTGACTATCACAGCCAACGGCAACGCAGCTGGCATCGACCGTAAACAAAGCGAAGAAGTACTGATACCGGCGAAAGATTGTTTCCGTTTCATGTCTGCCGAACGCATCGACCAACCGGAAAATGGAATCGAGATTGTTTTCTCCGCTCCCCTATCCACCACTCAAGATTTAAAAGGACTGATTGAGATCCCGGAAATCTCCTCATCGATCTTCCAAATCAGTGAGAACAGAGTTTTTATCTATTTCGAAGCAAACACACAGAACAAACTGACGCTGAATATCCATGAAGGAGTCAAAGACAGTCAAGGTAAAGCATTGGGAACTTCTCATACGATCTCATTCAGTGAAGTAAGTCTGAAACCACAAGTGGAAATGTCTACTACCGCCGCTATCCTGCCCGATTCGAAAAGTCTGATTATTCCTTTCAGGGCTGTCAACCTATACGCTGTGGATTTGAGCGTGATCCGCATTTTCGAGAACAATGTATTGATGTTTATGCAAACCAATTCACTGGCCTCGGCCAATGAGCTACGCCGTTCGGGAAGACTGGTTTACAAGAAAACATTATGGCTTGCCAAAGATGCTTCCAAAGACATTCATCATTGGGGAGATTACTCGATAGACCTTGCCGGATTAATCCACCAGGAACCGGGTGCCATCTATCGTGTCATACTTTCATTTCGTCAGGAATACTCCGCTTATCCTTGTGGAGGAGGCGAGAATCAGGATATGAAATTCGCCGACAGCAGCACCTCCGACGGGCTGACCAAAGTAAGTGGAAGTGTTTTGTCCGAAGAAGATGAAGCAATCTGGAATACCCCCGAAGCCTACTATTATTACAATGGCGGAACAATGGACTGGAGTGTGTACCGATGGACGGAACGCGACAACCCCTGCCATCCGTCTTATTATATGAATTCAGACCGAGCAGCTGCCTGCAACGTTTTTGCTTCCAACCTGGGAATGATTGTAAAACGGAACTCACTGAATAAACTGTGGATTGCCGTTAGTAATATCTTGGATACAAAACCGATAGGAAAAGCACAGGTAACAGCGTATAACTTCCAGTTACAACCCATAGGGAAAGGAGAAACCAATGGAGAAGGATTCGTTGAAATCACTCCGAACGGTGTGCCTTTCATTATCGTGGCAGAATCGGACAAGCAAAAAGCGTACGTCCGCGTTGTGGACGGTGAAGAACAGTCCGTCAGCAGATTCGACGTGGGAGGAAAAGATATTCAAAAGGGACTGAAAGGATTTATATATGGCGAAAGAGGGGTATGGCGCCCGGGAGACACGCTGCACATTTCCTTTATATTGGAAGACCGCGAAAAGAGAATCCCCGACAAACATCCCGTAGCACTGGAGATTTACAATCCGAGAGGACAGTTCTACACAAAAATGATTTCAACACAAGGAATGAACGGATTCTATACATTCGACGTTCCGACACAGGCAACAGACCCGACCGGACTTTGGAATGCGTATATTAAGGTGGGAGGAACCACCTTCCACAAAGGTCTGCGTATCGAAACCATAAAGCCCAACCGCTTGAAAATAAATCTGGCATTGCCGAAGGTGCTTCAAGCCACGGACAAGGATTTCTATGCCCCACTCACTTCAACCTGGCTGACAGGAGCAACTGCCTCCAAACTGAAAGCCAAAGTAGAAATGTCTTTATCGAAAGTGAATACACAGTTTAAGAATTACGGACAATATATCTTTAATAATCCGGCTACGGATTTCACGACTATCAAAACTGATATATTTGACGGCACACTGGATGCAGAAGGAAAAGCAAGCGTCACGCTGAAAGTTCCGACCGCAACGGAAGCGCCGGGTATGCTGAACGCCACTTTCACCACCCGCGTGTTCGAACCGGGAGGAGATGCCAGCATCTACACTCAAACAATTCCATTCTCACCATTCACCTCTTATGTCGGTATCAATCTGAACCAGCCAAAAGGCAAATATATTGAAACAGACAAAGATCATGTATTCGATATTGTAACTGTAAACACGCAGGGACAGTTAGTGAACAGTTCTAATCTGGAATACAAAATATACCGCATCGGCTGGAGTTGGTGGTGGGAAAACAGTGGTGAATCTTTCGGAACGTATATCAACAATAGTTCCATCACTCCTGTTGCCAGCGGCAATTTACAGACAAGAGGCGGAAAAGCATCTTTCAAATTCCGTATCGATTATCCGTCATGGGGACGCTACCTGGTTTACGTGAAAGATAAAGAGAGTGGACATGCCACCGGAGGTACAGTTTATGTTGACTGGCCGGAATGGCGGGGACGTTCGAGCAAGACTGATCCCAGCGGTATCAAAATGCTTGCTTTCTCGCTGAACAAAGATTCTTATGAAATAGGAGAAACAGCCACAGCAATCATTCCTGCAGCAGCGGGAGGACGTGCACTGGTATCCATAGAAAACGGTTCTACCGTATTACGACAAGAATGGATAGAGGTTTCCAACGGAGGAGATACGAAATATACATTCAAGATTACACCGGAGATGACTCCGAATGTATATCTGCATATCAGTCTGTTACAGCCTCACGCGCAAACAGTCAATGACCTGCCTATCCGTATGTATGGCGTCGTTCCGGTATTCGTGACTAACAGTCAGACGGTGTTGCAACCGCAGATACAGATGCCGGAAGTGTTACGCCCGGAAACCAACTTCAATGTAACCGTCAGCGAAAAGACCGGAAAACCGATGACTTATACATTAGCTATTGTAGACGACGGTTTGCTGGATCTTACCAATTTCAAAACCCCGGACCCATGGAATGATTTCTATTCACGCGAAGCACTCGGCATCCGGACATGGGATATGTATGATAATGTATTGGGAGCTTCCGCCGGAAGTTACAGTTCACTTTTCAGTACGGGTGGAGACGCCACATTAAAACCTGCCGATGCAAAAGCAAACCGCTTCAAACCGGTAGTCAAGTTTATAGGTCCTTTCTATCTGGGAAAAGGTAAGAGCCAGACGCATACGCTGAAACTTCCGATGTATGTAGGTTCGGTACGTGCCATGGTGGTTGCCGGACAAGAGGGAGCGTACGGCAATGCGGAAAAAACGGCTTTCGTGCGGACTCCGTTAATGATGTTGTCCACCTTGCCCCGTGTGCTTAGTATTCAGGAAGAAATCACCGTTCCGGTAAATATCTTTGCGATGGAAAATCAAGTGAAGAATGTAACCATATCACTTCAAGCGTCCGGTGGAGGAGTACAGATTGTAGGGGCTAACCAACAGTCGCTCAAATTTAGCCAACCGGGTGACCAGCTTGTGTTCTTTACCTTAAAAACAGGTAGTAAAACAGGAAAGGCTACCATCCATCTGACAGCCAATGGTGGCGGACAACAAACTAAAGAAACCATTGAAATAGAAGTACGCAACCCGAATCCGGTAGTAACCCTGCGCAACAGTCAATGGGTAGAAGCCGGACAAAGCAAAGAACTTTCATACAATCTAAGCAGTTCTTCTGCAAATAACCAGATAAAGCTGGAAGTATCACGCATACCTTCGGTTGATATCAGCCGCCGGTTCGACTTCTTATACAACTATCAGCATCATTGTACAGAACAGTTGACTTCCAAGGCTTTGCCTCTTCTGTTTGTCGGCCAATTCAAAACAATAGATAAGATAGAAGCCGAAAAGATAAAGACAAATATACAGGAAGCTATCCGGCAGATTTATGGTCGTCAACTCCCCAATGGCGGATTTGTATATTGGCCGGGAAATGCTGTTGCCGACGAATGGATCAGTTCTTATGCAGGAATGTTCCTGACACTGGCACAAGAAAAAGGATACGCCGTTCATTCGAATGTACTGAACAAGTGGAAGCGTTTTCAACGTGCTGCCGCACAAAACTGGCGGATGCCGCAGGATGCAAGCGGCTGGCAACAATGGCAGTCGGAATTGCAACAGGCTTTCCGCTTATATACGCTTGCATTGGCAGGAGTACCGGAATATGGGGCCATGAACCGGATGAAAGAACAGGCAGGATTATCCATTCAAGCTAAATGGAGACTGGCAGCAACCTATGCACTGACCGGAAAGATGAAACCGGCTGAAGAACTGGTGTATAATGCGGAAACAACAGTAAGCCCCTACTCTTCCATGAATCAGATTTACGGTTCCTCCGACCGTGATGAAGCTATGATTCTGGAAACACTGATCCTGATGAACCGGGAACGGGATGCTTTGCAGCAGGCAAAAGTCGTTTCAAAGAATCTGTCACAAGAGGAGTGGTTCAGTACACAATCCACCGCTTTTGCTCTTATGGCAATGGGACGTCTGGCTGAAAAGCTATCAGGCACACTGGATTTCGTATGGACATGGAACGACAAACAACAGCCTGCCGTGAAATCGGCTAAAGCTGTGTTTGAAAAGGAAATCGCCACCACTCCCAAATCCGGTATGATTGCTGTGAAAAATCAAGGAAAAGGAGCGCTTAGCGTTGACCTTATCACACGCACACAGTTGTTGAACGATACATTACCGGCCATCAGCGACAATCTTCGCATGGATATAAGATATGCCAACCTGAACGGTACACCGATCTCTGTCAATGATATTATACAGGGAACTGACTTTATGGCTATCACCTCCATATCCAATATTAGCGGAACTTCCGATTACACCAATCTGGCACTGACGCATATCATACCGTCCGGCTGGGAAATATATAACGAAAGAATGGTTGCCCCCGAAACGGAAAGCGGAGCAGCCGATGGTTCCGGTAAATCCGTCAGCAAATATAATTATCTGGATATACGCGATGACAGGGTATTAACTTATTTCAATTTGCGTCGTGGTGAAACGAAAGTGTTCACTGTCAGACTACAAGCAACTTATGCAGGTAACTTTATTCTTCCTGCCGTTCAATGTGAAGCAATGTATGATGTAAACGTACAGGCACGCAGCAAAGCGGGAAGAACAACTGTCAGTCGATAAATTTCAGGCACGGATTACACGGTCCTACTCGTTAACCAAAAACGAGGAATCCGTGTAATCCGTGCCTAATTATTTCGTACCTAATCATTTGTCACAAAGATATGTCTCTTAGCTTTTAACATTTAAATGAATCCTATATATAAATTCTTCAAACGATTATCTGTTACTAAGAAAGTAATGACAATAAGCATTGCTCTTTTAATGATAGGATACATCTTTTGCCTTCCCTGGCAACTGTTTCATGTACCCTACTCTACCGTCGTGACTGATCGAAACGAAGAATTACTGGGAGCACGTATCGCTTCGGATGGTCAATGGCGGTTTCCTCCCCGAAAGACAACACCTGAAAAAATCAAGCAATGTCTTATTACCTTTGAAGATAAACACTTTTACCACCATTGGGGAGTTAATCCGCTATCTACCGGAAGAGCACTCTATCAGAATTTAAAGAATAAACGTGTTGTAAGCGGAGGCAGTACCCTTACCATGCAGACCATCCGTCTCGCCCGGAACAAACCCAGAACTATCGGAGAGAAAGTCATCGAAATGATCTGGGCTACCCGTTTGGAGTTTCGGACTTCCAAAGAGGAAATCTTATCCATGTATGTCTCTCATGCACCATTTGGAGGAAATGTAGTAGGACTGGATGCTGCTGCCTGGCGCTACTTCGGTCATTCTGCCGAAGATTTATCATGGGCGGAATCAGCCATGCTGGCCGTCCTGCCCAATGCCCCCGCCATGATTCATCTATCCAAAGGACGAAAAACACTACTTTCCAAACGCAACCGTTTATTAAAACAACTTTTTGAAGAAGAGATTATTGATGCGTCCACCTATGAATTGGCTATCAGCGAACCGTTACCCGACGAACCACAGCCTCTTCCTCAAATAGCCCCCCACCTGGTTACCCGCTTTTATCAAGAAAGAAACGGATTATATACCCGCTCAACCATCGATAAAGGAATACAAACCCATATAGAGAGTTTGGCGGAACGGTGGAGCAATGAATTTAATCGAAGTGATATCCGTAACCTGGCTATCCTAATTATAGACATTCCCACCAATCAAGTGGTAGCATACTGCGGAAATGTACATTTCGACCGTAAGCAAGGGGGGAATCAAGTAGACGTGATTCAAGCTCCTAGAAGTACAGGTAGTATTTTAAAACCCTTTCTCTATGGTGCCATGTTGCAGGAGGGAAGTCTATTACCGCAAATGCTATTACCGGACGTACCCGTTAATATCAACGGCTTTACTCCACAAAACTTCAGCATGCAGTTTGAAGGAGCCGTCCCCGCTTCCGAAGCTCTTGCCCGCTCATTGAATATCCCGGCTGTCACCATGTTACAAAGATATGGAGTACCCAAATTTCATCACATGCTGCAACAAATGGGGTTCAAGACTATCAACCGATCAGCCTCCCATTATGGATTATCACTCATTTTAGGAGGTGCCGAAGCTACTTTATGGGATGTGACGAATGCTTATGCACAAATGGGACGAAGCCTCTCCAACAGTCATTCCAACGACCTTCCCCAAGAAAAGGAAGTGCAGATACTACTGGGAACAGAAGAAAAGACAGTTTCGGAAAGAGATGGTTCAAGAAAAGTTACTTCAGGAAAGACCATTTCAAGAAAAACAACTTCGAGAAAGGATATATTAGAAGGAGTTATTTCAGAAGGAGTCATTTCGGCAGGAGCGGCCTGGCTCACCCTTTCCGCCTTAACAGAAGTCAACCGCCCTGAAGAAATTGACTGGAAATCAATCCCCTCGATGCAGACTATCGCATGGAAGACCGGAACGAGTTACGGATTCCGTGATGCCTGGGCCGTTGGCGTGACTCCCCGCTATGCAGTAGGCGTATGGGTAGGAAATGCAACCGGAGAAGGAAAACCCGGATTGGTCGGTGCACAGACAGCCGGTCCCGTATTATTCGATATATTCAATTATCTCCCATCTTCACCCTGGTTCGAACGTCCCACAGGAATTTTTGTTGATGCAGAGATATGCCGTCAATCCGGTCATCTGAAAGGACGTTTCTGTGAAGAAACCGACACCGTACTGATCCTTCCCGTCGGATTACGGACAGAGGCTTGTCCTTACCATCATCTCGTCACACTATCCGCCGACGAAAGCCACCGCATCTATGAAAACTGTGCAAACACGGAACCTACCATTCAGAAATCATGGTTTGCCCTGCCGCCCGTATGGGAATGGTACTATAAACAGCATCATCCGGAATATAAACCGCTGCCACCTTTCAAAGCCGGCTGCGGAGAAGATTCTTTCCAACCCATGCAGTTCATCTACCCTCCGATGAACGCCCACATCAAGCTGCCCAAGCAACTGGATGGCAGCAAAGGCTTTATCACGGTGGAACTGGCACACAGCAATCCCAATGCCACTATCTTCTGGCATCTCGACGACACCTATCAGACACAGACACAGGATTTCCACAAAATTTCCCTGCAACCTGCTCCCGGCAAACATTCCCTGACGGCAGTAGACGGAGAAGGTAACACAGTTTCCACCACTTTCTTCATCGAATAAACATCTTATTTTATTATCTTTGCCGCATGAAACAGCCATTAAAAGAAAACGGTGGACTACCGGCATCTATCCTCTGGACACTTGCTATTGTGGCCGGTGTCTCGGTAGCCAACATCTATTATATTCAACCTCTATTAAATATGATACGCCATGAACTTGGCATATCAGAGTTCAGAACTAACCTGATTGCCATGGTCACGCAAATAGGCTATGCGGCAGGATTGTTGTTTATCACCCCTCTGGGAGATTTATATCAGCGTAAGAAAATCATCCTCGTCAACTTCACCATTCTGATATTCTCCCTATTGACTATCGCCCTGACGCACAATTTTCATTTGATACTTATCGCTTCATTCCTCACGGGAGTTTGTTCGATGATTCCACAAATATTCATTCCGATAGCCGCCCAGTTCTCCCGTCCGGAAAATAAAGGCAGAAATGTAGGAATTGTCTTATCAGGACTATTGACCGGCATTCTGGCTTCACGTGTCGTCAGCGGATTTATCGGTGAACTGATTGGCTGGCGGGAAATGTATCACATCGCTGCAGGCATGATGTTTATCTGCGCAATCGTTGTATTAAAAGTCCTTCCTGACATTCAGACCAACTTTCAGGGAAAGTATAGCGGCCTGATGAAATCTCTGTTAGCCTTAGTGAAAGAATACCCGCAACTGCGCATTTATTCGATCCGGGCGGCACTGAATTTCGGTTCCCTCCTCGCCATGTGGTCCTGTCTGGCTTTTAAAATGGGACAAGCCCCGTTCTTCGCCAACAGCGACGTAATCGGTATGCTAGGACTTTGCGGAGTGGCCGGAGCATTGACTGCTTCTTTCGTAGGAAGATACGTAAAGCAAGTAGGTGTACGCCGCTTTAACTTTATCGGTTGCGGATTGATTCTCTTTGCCTGGTTACTGTTCTTCATCGGTGAAAACACTTTTATTGGTATCATTGCCGGAATCATCATCATTGACATAGGGATGCAATGCATCCAACTTAGCAACCAAACAAGTATCTTCGAACTAGACCCGCGCGCTTCGAACCGTATCAATACAGTTTTCATGACTACTTACTTTATTGGCGGTTCAATGGGAACATTTCTGGCGGGCAGCTTTTGGCAACTGTATGGTTGGCACGGAGTTATCGGTACCGGAGTCGTTTTAACCGGAATTTCTTTATTAATTACGACTTTCTACAAGAAGTGAGTCAACAAAACGGACGGTCAAACCGTTTATTACAATAAAAAAGCCAATGAAATACGGAGTTAACAGACAAATCTTACTTATCACAGCCGGCACCGTCTGGATTATAGCCGGTGCGAATATTCTGCGAATAGGAATTGTAACCTGGTTAAACACCTCCCAAGATTGGATGTTCAAAATAGGAGAAGCTACCGTCGTTTTCTTGTTATTCTTCGTTCTGGTGTTCAGAAGGCTTTATTATAAACATACCCAGCGAATCGAACAAAAGAAAGAACACAGAAATTGCCCGTTCTCCTTTTTCGATGTGAAAAGTTGGATTACAATGATCTTCATGATTTCTCTGGGAATTACCATACGTAGCTTCCATCTTCTGCCCGAAACGTTCATTTCTGTTTTCTATACCGGATTATCCATTGCCCTCATCCTGACAGGGGTACTTTTCATCCGTTACTGGTGGATAAGGCGTAAGACTTTCGCTAATTGAGCCGGTCTTATACATATTCCAATCAAATACAAACTTATAATAATTTTTATTGCCTGACGTTTTGAAGCAAAAGATTTCATTCTTTTTTGTTGTATCTTTGCGCGGCTATAAACAAAACAGTAGCCGGAAAACAAATAAAAGGTTATAAGAATCAACATGAAGAAAGCCCCCTCTCCCATTGTATCATTGATACCGATCATTGTACTGGTGTTATTATTGTTTGCCACTATCCGCACATTTGGCAGTGATGCCCTAAGCGGCGGAAGCCAAGTGTCACTACTCACCACTACAGCAATTTGTATCCTTATCGGTATGGTGTTCTATAAAATTCCCTGGAAAGATTATGAGCTCGCCATCACCAACAATATTGCCGGAGTGGCAACAGCCATTATTATTCTATTGATAATCGGTGCGTTGAGCGGGATCTGGATGATTAGTGGAGTAGTGCCTACGCTAATCTACTACGGGATGCAAATTATCCATCCCAGTTTCTTCCTGGCATCTACCTGCATCATCTGCGCATTGATTTCCGTTATGACCGGAAGTTCGTGGACTACCATTGCTACCATCGGTATCGCCCTGATGGGTATCGGAAAGGCGCAAGGTTTTGAAGACGGCTGGATTGCCGGAGCCATTATTTCAGGAGCATACTTCGGAGATAAAATATCTCCTTTATCCGAAACCACCATCCTGGCCTCTTCTATCACAGACACTCCCTTGTTCCGTCACATCCGTTATATGATGATTACTACGGTTCCATCTCTTGTCATTACGCTAATTATTTTCACCGTAGCAGGATTCTCTCATGATGCCAACAATACACAACACATCGCAGAAGTGGCAACAGCTCTGAATGAAAAGTTTCATATCACTCCATGGCTACTGATAGTTCCCGTAGCAACCGGGATATTGATAGCGAAGAAAGTGCCGTCTATCGTTACGCTGTTCCTGTCTACCCTGCTGGCTGCTGTTTTTGCTTTGATCTTTCAGCCGGATTTGTTGGAAGAAATTTCAGGAATTGCCGCTTCCGGATTCGATTCACTGTTTAAAGGACTAATGATGACTATCTACGGAGAGACAAATTTACACACGGATAATGCCGTTCTGACAGATTTAATTGCCACACGTGGCATGTCAGGAATGATGAATACGATTTGGTTGATACTATGTGCCATGTGTTTCGGCGGAGCAATGACAGCAAGCGGTATGGTGGGAAGTATCACTTCCATCTTTGTGCGCTTTATGAAGAAAACAGTCAGCGTGGTCAGTGCGACGGTTTGTTCCGGTCTGTTTCTTAATCTGACCACTGCCGATCAATATATCAGTATTATTCTGACGGGAAATATGTTTCGCGATATTTATGCCAAGAAAGGGTATGAAAGTTGCTTACTAAGCCGTACCACGGAAGATGCAGTAACCGTTACATCCGTATTGATCCCGTGGAACAGCTGTGGAATGACTCAAGCCACCATCTTGAGTGTACCCACACTTGTGTATCTCCCTTATTGTTTTTTCAACATTATCAGTCCTTTAATGAGTATCACCGTGGCAGCCATCGGATATAAAATTGCACGACGTTCGTGAACAATCTGGCATACACTTTGTTTTTGCAATAAACGAACAACATATTAAACCTAAACAAAAAAAAGTTATGAAAAAGTTTATTGCATTAGTAGCATTAGTATTAGTGAGTGCAAGCACAATGATGTATGCACAAGAAAGTAACGCAGCAGCACGCCGCGCAGAAAGAAAAGCTCAAAGAGATGCAGAGAGAGCGAAACTCCGTGCCGAAGAAGAGGTGCAGGACATGGCAGCCTATCAACAAGCTGTACAGGCTTTGAAAAACAAGCAATTTGTATTGGAAGCTAATCAGGTTGTCTTCCGCAACGGTATGAGTGCTTTTGTTACTTCAAACACCAACTTCGTCCTGATGAACGGCAACAGAGCTACCGTACAGACTGCTTTCAACACTCCTTACCCAGGTCCTAACGGAATCGGTGGTGTGACAGTAGATGGTAATTCTTCGGATATGAAGATGAATATCGACAAAAAAGGAAATGTGAACTGTTCATTCAGTGTTCAGGGTATCGGCATCTCCGCTCAAGTATTTATTAATATGAGCAGTGGAAACAATACAGCTTCGGTTAGTATCAGCCCGAACTTCAGCAACAACAACCTGACATTGAACGGAAATATCGTTCCGCTTGACCAGTCAAATATCTTCAAGGGACGTTCCTGGTAATCCGGATACAAGAATCTTATCATAACTCCGCTACAAATCACGCAAAATGCGTACATTTGTAGCGGAGTTTTTTTTTATTCAGTATGGCTTATGAGAGAATTTATCATTGCAGACAATCAGGATATCAGTAAGGCAGGAATGATGTTCCTGTTGAGTAAACAAAAGGAGGTATCCCTCCTTTTAGAAGCTGACAACAAGGCTGAACTGATTCAGCAGCTACGATTGTATCCGCAAGCAGTGATTATTCTGGATTATACTTTGTTCAATTTTGCGGGGGCAGATGAATTGATTGTCTTGCAGGAAAGATTCAAGGAAGCCGACTGGATTCTATTCTCTGACGAACTAAGCCTGAACTTTCTCCGTCAGGTATTATTCAGCAGCATGGCTTTCGGGGTAGTGATGAAAGATAACTCAAAAGAAGAAATCATGACTGCCATTCAATGCGCCACCCGCAAACAAAGGTATATTTGCAATCATGTCAGCAATCTGCTGCTTTCGGGAACTTCTTCTCCGCTGGCAGCGTCAAGTATGGACGACCATTTGCTGACGCAGACAGAAAAGAATATCCTAAAAGAAATTGCATTAGGGAAAACAACGAAAGAGATTGCCGCAGAGAAAAATCTTAGTTTCCATACGATCAACAGCCATCGTAAAAATATCTTTCGTAAATTGGGAGTGAATAATGTGCACGAGGCTACTAAATATGCGATGAGGGCAGGGATTGTGGATTTAGCCGAATACTATATCTGACACCGCTATTCACTAACCTCTACCCCTCTAAGGGAACTATTTAACAGATAATTTCTCCGCTTCCCACACAAACTTTCGCCTCTTCATCATAAATCACCCCAAACTGCCCCGGAGCAATGCCTTGCAGCTTTTCAGAGGACAAAATGTGGAATTGCTTCTCCCCTTCCTGTATCAGTTTTCCTTTGGTAAAGTCGGGAGTGTGACGAATCTTGAAAGTGATGTCTATCTCCTTCTCCTGCCCTTTCCAGGGATTATCAGTAATGAAATGGAAATCATGCATCCGGAATTCATTGCCGTACTGTGTTTCCACACCGTAACCGCGGGACACATAAATTGTATTTTCTTCAATATCCTTCTTGACTACGAACCAGGGTCCACCACTCAATCCAAGCCCTTTGCGCTGGCCGATTGTATGAAACCAATAACCGCGATGTGTACCCAATTTCTTTCCGGTTTCCAATTCAATAATCGCCCCTTCCTTTTCTCCTAAAAAACGACGGACAAAATCATTGTAGTTTATCTTCCCAAGAAAACAGATACCCTGACTATCTTTCCTTCTGGCACTCGGCAATCCGGCTTTATTGGCAATCTCACGCACTTCCTGTTTCATCAAACCTCCAATGGGAAACATGAGTTTGGAAACTTGCAGGTAATCAATCTGTGCGAGAAAGTCCGTCTGGTCTTTCACAGGGTCTTTCGCTGTGCCCAACCAAGTTTTACCGTTGCGTTGCAAGGTGGTGGCATAATGACCGGTTGCCGTAAAGTCGAAGTCTTTCCCTACACGCTGTTCAAAGCAACCGAATTTGATAAGCTTATTACACATCACATCCGGATTAGGCGTCAGCCCCTGCCGGATTTTATCAATGGCATAGGCCGCTACATTCTCCCAATACTCCTGATGCAAATCCACTACCTCCAAAGACAGACCGTACTTACGTGCCGTAGCAGTAGATAATTCAATATCTTCCTCTGCCGAACAGTCCATATATTCCGCTCCGTCCATGCCTATCTTAATATAAAAAAGAGTGGGCTTATATCCTTGCTCACAAAGGAGATGTACAACAACCGAACTGTCGACACCTCCTGATAATAATGCAGCTATATCCATGAATAATGATTCGTCTATTAATAACGTTCTATATGTAAGCTAATACCTATTAAAAAATTCTATGCTACAAAGATAAGGCAAGAATCTCTAACAGCCAATCACATATTGAAGGCATTTTTATACCATAAATGTGGTAGATAAGCAAAGTATTTCCTACATTTGCACAGTAAAAAGCTTTTTATGATGACGAAATTAAGAAAGATAATCCTCATACCTGCCCTGAGCATCGTATTTATCAGTGGCTTTTTCTCCTGTGGTGTCGACCGCTGGCCGGAGTATGCCCATCAGACCGCACTGGATACATGGATGTACGACATCATGCAGCAGAACTATCTGTGGTATCAAGATCTACCTTCCTACGATGATGTGAATCTGTTTCTGGAACCTGCCTCGTTTTTATCTAAAGTAAAATCAAAAAACGACAGCTATTCGTTTGTGGACTCTGTGATGGAGACTCCGCTGCCTACCTATGGATTTGATTATTCACTGGTTCGAAGTGCGGATATCGATACAGCATATAATGCATTAATTACTTACGTCATCCCCGGTTCACCGGCAGAAGCAGCCGGACTGGAACGTGGAAACTGGATTATGAAAGTCGATACTTCTTACATCAGCAAGAAATACGAGACTCAATTACTGCAAGGAACCCAAGCCCGGGATTTGGTGATGGGAGTATGGAAAGAAGTTCCTGTTGAGCCGGAAGAAGGGGAAGAAGGAGAAGAAGAATTTGTATACAAGGTAGTACCTAATGACATAACATTAAAACTACCTGCGGCACGATCCGTTGAGGATAATCCAGTGCATAAGACCAAAATACTTACGGTAAAAGAAAACAATAGAGATATTAAAGTAGGGTATCTCATGTACAATAGCTTCACAGCCGGAACCAATAGTGATCCGGACAAATACAATAACGAACTGCGACAAATCTCACAAGAGTTCAAGACAGCTGGCGTGAAATATGTTATACTTGACCTACGTTACAACACCGGTGGTTCATTGGATTGTGTTCAGTTATTAGGTACAATTCTGACTTCAGAGGCACGATTAAATAAGCCGATGGCCTATCTGGAATATAATAATAAAAACAGAGACAAGGATGCTACCATCAACTTTGATAGTGAGATATTAAAGAGCGGTGTTAATTTAGACCTGCCCGCTCTGTTTGCTATTACAAGCAGTACAACAGCCGGAGCACCGGAAATGTTAATTAGGAGTCTTTCACTGAAAGACAGTTATCCTGTCGTAACCATCGGTGGTGTCACTAAAGGACAAAATGTAGCAACAGAACAATTCATTAATGAAGAATTTCTGTGGTCAATCAACCCGGTAGTATGCACTGTCTATGATTCCAACCACGATGCCGGAGGAGCTATCTCCCCTGCAACAGATCTTAAAATCAGTGAAACTACTATTGATGGAGTTACTAATTATAGTGAATTTTTACCATTCGGTGATCCTAACGAAAGAATGTTAAAAGTAGCCATCGGTGTTATTGACGGAAGTTATCCACCAAAGGATGAAGAAACCGAAGAGACCACAAAAGCGCAATTCAAAATAGAGAAAAGCGTAATAAGTCCGGCAAGTAGACGTTTTAGTAGTAACGGATTACGATTAAAATAAGAAAGGATGAAAAAAGTAGCTATTTTATTGCTGGCAATACTGATATTCAGTTGTTCGGATGATGACGAAAAGGGCACAGTAGAGAATAAAGGGCAATGGGCTATGATTTTCAATGAATCCGTCAAGAACGATTCAAACCCTGTAGATAAGACAGAGAAATTTATGTTCGATGGTGAGCGCCTGATTCAACATATTATAAAACAACGTTATTTCGAAGAAGAAATCAGCAACGAAGTAAACTTGAGCTACTCTGATAATCAGGTAACAGTTACCACTGACTATCTCACTTTAGTATATACATTAAATAGCGAAGACTATGCCAGTCAATGTGTATACAGTTTGTCTTCACAAAATCGTATTTATCAATTTTCTTACTCTGCAGAAGGATACTTAACCGGAATTGTCGAGAATATTGACAATACAGAATACTCATCAACATCACTTACATACGAGAACGGAGATATAACCTCTATCAGTTCCAAGATGAACGGCCTTGAAAACAAGTTCATTTATGAACCGGGAGAAGAAAGTTCGACATACCATTTGCCCTGCCTCGGTTTATTAGAAATACACCCTCTGACATTCCATATTGAAGCTCTTTACGCTGGGTTATTGGGTAAGGACCCGCGCCATTTCACCATACGCAGTTGTCCTGCAGGAAGTAACGATGAAAAGACAATCTATTCGTATGAGTTTGATAAAAAAGGGAATCCATCCAGGATGATTTGTCAAACGACCTATGCCGGAGGACAGGCCAGCTATTATCCATACACACGCAACATTTCGGTTTCTTTCGAATAATCTTTCATTCCGAACATCGAATTCTCTTTTAAAGTAGCACAATCACTCTATTTCTGTCAAGAGCAGAATTATAGATTCTTAACCTATAAAGCCCCTTTTCATACCTCAACTTTGTTTATTCCGAAACAAAGGCTCTGATTTTACCTAACAAAGGCTTCAACTTCTCCTAACGCAGCGTTTAATGAGTCGTAACGCACCGTCTAATTTTTATAAAGCTGCGGTATAAAACACGTTAATCTCTGGTTTCATCCCTTTTATAAGCCGGGATAAAGCTCACGACTCCCAAGGATACAACAAAAAAGGAGAAAGCTTCCGCTCCCTCCTTCTATCGTAGTTTAACCTCAATCTATTTTATGATTCTGTACCAAAGATACAACATTGAAAAGCCAAAGTCAAGTATTCCCGGTTTTATTTCTTGAAAAACTTATCAAAGAACAGAATCTGATAATCAATGGAGTTATT
>ERZ812616.1885-NODE-1885-length-20225-cov-3.427516_pt1 | contig 20225 bp, 8 predicted proteins | sample MGYA00376249_ERZ812616 | MGnify/ENA primary metagenome ERZ812616 (study PRJEB26924, sample SAMEA4378265) | human gut metagenome | biome: human gut; feature: human-associated habitat; material: faeces | place: China | collected 2013 ... | reverse complement strand
CTTGCCAACCTGCCGGTGTCGTTCCCCGTTCGGGAACAGCGCTTGCAGGTTGGCATACACCATTCCCACCATGGGAACGCCACTTGCACGACTGCAAACACCATTCCGCAACGCGGAAACCATATAAACAATTAACTCATCAACATCATGGGAACATTTTTGCAAATATCAAGCTTTTCAAGACATAATCTCAACAACGCCGAGTACACCAACTTCCTGATGCGCTTCATCAAACTGCTTCCCCTGGTAGCCGAAGAAGAAGATGACCGCCCCGTCATCGAAAGCCTGCAAAACGATGACGAAAAAGAGTTAGGCGCACCGGCACTCTCCGTTCCCGCTGAGATGATTACACGGCTGAAAGAACTCATCGAAAAACTCGTCGACCTCAGCCGCGAAACACGCTCGTACGTCGAAACCGACGAACTCGCCGAAATAGACAAGCAGCGCGACAACCTGGCGGCATACATCGTCAACCGCATCGCTAAATCTGCCACCCTGCCCCTCGAAACGGAGCGCAAGGCGGGCAAGCTGCTCTACAACACCGCCAAGGTCTACCGTAATGTGGGCCGTCTGCCTGTCGCACAGGAAACGGTCACTATCAAAGGAATGCTAGCCGACCTCTCTAAACCTGAATTTGCCGAAGCTATCGCCACGCTGGGACTGCAACCCTACATGGACGAACTGAAAACACAAAATGATATGTACGAACAACTCGTCGCCCAGCGCGATGCCGCACGCTCGACGGCACGCACGCTGGAGTACAGCAAGGAGCTGCGCAAGCAGGCCGACCTGCTCTATGACGACATCACCGACCTGGCATTCGCCAGCAACGTGCTCAAACCCAGTACCGAAAGCACAACTTTCATCAACGACCTTAACTCGCTGACCGCCACCGTACAGGCGGCACGCAACCAACGCTCTTCCGCCCCGGTCAGCAAGACGGAGCCGGGCGAGGGCGACGACAAGCCGGACAAGGATGACGACCGTCCTATCCTCTAACAAGACACACACCACGGGCAACGACATACATGAACATGCCCCGGGCGGCAGGCTTTGACCGGCCTGCCGCTCACTAGTAAAAAGATGACAAATAACAAAATGAAGAAGAAGACAACAACATATTTGCTATTCGGATGCCTGACGCTGTCGGTATGTTCTTCCTGCATATATGATGACCTGTCGCATTGCGGGAACCTTCATACGCTCTCATACTCCATAATAGACAATACAACGACCGCACGCGACGTCATCCGGGAAGAACTGACAGCACCCGGCACCGAACCCATGGCACAGGAACTGGAGCGGGTGCTCCTCCCCATGTTCAGCGACCAGGCCCACCGCCTCTCGCTGGGTTTCTACCTCACCGAAGGCAGCCTCCACGCAAAAACGGGCCTCAACCCCGGGGGCAACCATCATACGCTGCAAATGCAGCTGCCGCCCGTGGCGCACGAGCATATCGCACTGGCGCACAATGCCGAGGCGTATCCCGTCGAACTGCGGGGTATTGAAGATGCCGACGAGCTGAGTTTCTTTTACAACACCCTCCCGGCGGATACTACGCAGACGGAGATGACGGGCGTCTTCATGGGGCATGCCCTCTTGCCCGCCGAAGCGTCGACCGACACCATCTGCCTGACGATGCAGAATACTGCCGCCGCCATTGTGCTCACCCCCCTCAGTGGCACTCCCTTGGGCGAGGCGGCGATGTACGTGCGCGAGACTGCCATGGGATGTGCCTGTTCCGACAGTCTCTTCCTTTTCGACGGGTCGCCCGTGCTGCGGGGATTGCGCACCGACGCGGGCGGGTTGACGGCTTTCTACAGTGCGGCATTCCCTTCACGCGACGAATCGGCGGCTGCGGCTGTGCCCGACAAGGGCCTTTGGGAGGTGGATATCTACATCCGCATGGACAAGGAGATTACAAAAAATACGCTGCATATCGACCGTCCGCTCCGGGCAGGCATTCCGCAGGTGCTCTCCTTCACGGTCGACGACCGGGGAGAGATTGCTCCCTCGCAAGACGTGACCGTCTCGGTGGAGCTGGATTGGAATCCGGGGTTCGATTTCGATCTGGAATTGTAAGTAAGGGAATAAAATAAAACGAAATATGAATATAAAGAAATATTTAGCAATTGCCCTGGCCGGTCTGCTGACGGCAGGCTGCTCGAAAGAAATCCCCGACGGCAGCCGCAAAGTGGAGGTGCAAATCCGCGTCGTCTCGCAAAACACGACGACCCGCGCCATGGGCGACCCGGGAGATGATTCGGGCGAAGACCTGGAGTGGGACAAGCTGGTGGTGATATTCGGCGGGACAGGAGATGAAGGAATTGTGAAAAAGTTTCTGTCGTATGATGAGTATATGGCTTTGAACCCTGTCAATGAGGCCAACCCTAACGTAAAGATGCTTCCGATGGTTGTGCCCGTAGGAAAGTATCGCATTTATGGGGTTGCTTATATGGAGAAAGAACATTCCGCTTTGCACACCCTATTGAACTCCGCAACAAAAACTGATGATTTTGAGCATCATGCCATTGAAAATAATCCAAGCACAGCAGATAAAGCGTACTTCCTGACGCTTGCCGCCGATGTAACACCCACCGAAGAAGGCGAATATATCGAGGTCGGCGGAGAAGAACAGCGTTCTGCCCACCTGGAAGTGAATCGCCTGGCGGCAAAGATCGATGTGCAGTGGGATGCGCAGGATGCGTATGAAAATGGGTTCACGAACGTGCGTGTTCCGGACTTCTCATTCACCGGACCGGCAAAGGGTTATCTGTTCCCTGCCCTCAACACGGAAGCAGTGGGAGCAGCAGAACCAATAAAATTTGTCAACACCTCCCCCATCAGCCAACGCAACGGGAGGCAATATCATTATACGTTTCTCGATGGTGTAAGCAAACCGTCTTTCTCGTTTTCCATTTCAGCCAATAAAGATCAACAATCGGTTTCCGGTAACTATACATTCACATTCAATCAAACATTGCAACGCCAAAGCTGGTACAAAATCAATGTCACCATCAAAAGCGTAAAAGATGGAAACCATACAATAGACCCCAACAACCCCTAAAACAACAAACAAATGAAACTACATACACTTCAACAACAGATAAACACGGCAGTCCGCCACATGCGCGGTCTGCTGTTTGCCGTTTTATGCCTGTCGGCTACGGTGCCGGCGGCAGGACAAACCATACACTACGTAACTCCAAACGGTCAAGCAGACGAAACCTCTTGGAGCAACACGAAAACGCTCGAAAAGGCACTCGAAGACGCCCAATCCGGCGACGAGATATGGGTGCAAGGCTTCGAGCAAATTAGCAACAAGAGCCAATTATATATGACAACCGGTAACGGCTTCACGCTCCCTGCCGGTGTCAAGCTATACGGCGGCTTCAAAGGAAATGAAACAAGTATCAACGAGCGGCAAACCTCCGGCAAACTGTCACGTATGACCTACCGCTCCGTCCTGACGGGTGCCTTGCAGGGCGACAATGAGGTAGACAAAACCTTCCTGATTTTCCCGGAGAACACCCAGCGTAACGGCAACGCCACCCACGTCCTTTCCATCGACCTGGGCGACGGGAAAAATACGGGCAGCGCCCCGACCGTTGTCAACGGCTTCACCATCACCGGCGGACATGCCGACGGCACCGACGAATACGGCGGCGGTATCTTCATCACCAACACCACCGGCCAGGGTGTCAACTACTACCAAATCAAGCAATGCGTCTTCTTCAACAACTACGGGACGCTAGGTGGCGCCATCTACGTAGATCCTAACACGCTTAACAATACAAACAACAACACCTCCCTCATCAGCCACTGCGAATTTTTCAACAACGCCGCGGGCAACCGTGTGGCACTCGCCAACTCGGGCGGTGCCATCTACCTGGGCGGTACGGGCAAGGTGGTCAACTGCTCCATCTTCAACAACGAGCAGGGCGGGATACGCCTTTCTGCCGGTGCAAGCGTAATCAACAGCACCGTCGTACGAAATACGGGCGGGGGTATCGATGCCATCGTCCAAACAGACCGGTCCGCCACCGTCTCGAACACGGTAATCTGGGGAAACACATCGCTCTATTCCCAATATGAACCCAAGTTCCAACACTGCGCTGCGCACGAATTTGAGGAAAAGGAGAACAGCCAGGGCAACATCTACGTCAGCGACAAGAACAACGACAACAATCAGGCTTCGCCTTTCTTCTCCTCGCCCTCGACACGCATCGGTTTCGACATTAGTTTCTCCTGGCAGAAGAACGCCTACCCGCTTTGGGAATGGGAACCTACCCTCGGCTCCGCATTCATCGACAAAGGAAACGACACTTTCTATGATGCAACCGACCTGCAAAGCAGCACCGACCTGACGGGCGACCCGCGCATCGTCAACACCATCGATATCGGCTCCTACGAATACCAGCAAATCAACGAGGCACGCATCCGCTACGTGAGGCCAGTCGCAACAGGCAACGGCGACGGCTCCTCCTGGGAGCATGCCTCCGGTAACCTGCAAGAGATGATCAACGAATTATACGATGACGGCACGAAGGGAGCCGGTGAAGTCTGGGTAGCCGCAGGCGAATATGTACCGAAACACTACCTGCCCGGCACGGAACTACCCAACACCCAAAACTCCAGCAACCAGTACCTCTCTTTCTACATGCGCGACGGTATCAGCGTATACGGCGGATTTGTAGGAGACGAAACATCTCTGCAAGACCGTCAGACAAAAGAAGACGGCCTTCCGTGGGAATTTAAGCACCAGACCATCCTGCGCGGTTACCGCAGCACAGGCGTTGACGACAGCGGCCTACTGAGCTGGAACGAAACCACCAAACGCTGGACATTGAGTGCCGGCGAATCGGCCCATGTGGTCTGGTTTGCTCCCGAACCGGAAGAAGACGGCATGACGATAGGCAGCTTCAAGCATACCACCCGGCTCGACGGCGTGACCATACAAGGCGGTAATGCCCCGCAAATCTACGCCACCGGAGGCTACCGAATCGGCCACGGAGCCGGTGTCTACCTTGCCGTAAACGCAGAGCTGCACAACAGCATCGTGCGCAGCAACGTGGCAAAAGGCAACGGCGGCGGTGTCTACATTGCCGGCGGCCGCGTCCACACCTCGCTGATTTACAACAACAGCGCCGATGCCAACGGCGGAGGCGTGTATATGGAAAACGCAGGGATCGTGTTACGCTCGGCCATCGTCAACAACGCTTCCCTCAATGGCGGGGGCGTGTACCTCGACCATACGGGCAACTACCTCGACGGGGAGCCGCATCCGGAATACCTTATCCTCACGACCTCCGTGGTGAGCAACAACACCGCCACCGGCAACGGGGCGGTCTATTGCAACAAGGGAGGCGTTATCCTGCAATCGACCATCACCAACAACCACAACCCTTCGCCCATCGACGCCGCCAACCCGGACTCGCCGCAGACGGGCGGTCTCTACCTCAACGGATACGGCCAGACCATCAACTCGATTGTCTGGAACAACCGCTTCGGGACCGGGAACACTTCGCGCCACATCCCGATGTTTGCCAAAGACCCGACAACCTCCACAGTGCGCTTCTACAACACTGCCGTGGCAGGCATAAACAACGCGGTGTGGAACAACACGCTGCAACAGGATCTCCTTGCGCTGGCGGACGAAAACAATTCCTCCGAGGAAGGGGAAATATATCCGCAGTTTGAACCCGATGGCAAAACATTTACCAGCGACGAGCTATTGCTTACGACCTTCGGCGTGCAACCTGACTGGCGAGAAATCGATTACTTCTGGAAGCCGGCACGAGGCTCGAACCTGCGTGCGCGAGGCATGGTATTGGGCAACTTCCCCGAAGAAATCGTCGTCTCTCCCGAGCTGGATTTATGGGGCGACCTGTTCTTCCAAAAGCCTGCACTGGGGGTTTCGGAGATTCAAGCGACAAACATACAGCACATAGTGATAGATAGCGATATCTGGCGCATCTACGTCGACGTGGAATGTACAAACCCGGAACACAACGGCATCAGTTGGGCAAACGGCTACCGTTCCATCAATGAGGCGATCGAGTATTTCGTCTCACATTCAAACGACCCCGATGCCAAAGATAAGACCTTCGAAATCTACGTACTGGAAGGCACCATCGAACCGCGCTTCAGCTTCAGCGACCTCGACCCGAAGACAGCGACCATCAATATCCTGAAGATGCCGGGCGAACAGACGCTCCATCTGAAGGGAGGTTTTATGCGCGAATCCGATGCTGAGGGCGACGCACGTCCCTACAACCCGACACTCTACCGCTCCTTCATCGACGGCAACGTGAAGGCGAACGAGCTGGCAGACGGCCTCTACCACAACATCGTAGTGGCAGACGGTGCGAATGCCGTCATCGAAGGCTTCCACGTCATCAACGGTTATGCGGAAGGCAACGCCAAAGTGAAACGCGGCGCTGGCTTGCTGATCGGTGTCGATGCAACCGTCGAAGTAAAAGACTGTATCTTCGAAAACAATACCGCCGCAGAAAATGCAGCCATCGGCCTGGTAGACAATGCCAACGGTTCTAAGCTGAAGCTCACCAACTGCGTCATCAACAACAATACGAATACCGACGAAACTACTCCTATCCTCCCGACCGAAAATGCTGTCACCCTGCTGCATTGCACGGTCGTGAACAACATAGGAACTTCCACCACTACCGGCACCAACTCCTTCAGTGCCGGCAACACGAGCGGCAATAGTCTGAGCGATTTAGCTATCACCTCAGCCAACTTCGCCAACCCGACCAATGCCCCGGGTGCCACGCTCGGCTTCGATACTTATCTGGGCGGTTATTCCAACTTCCGCCCGCTGACAAGCTCGGTAGAAGCAGCCGGCGCAATCATCAATAAAGGAACCAAAGTCGCCGACCCTGCATTGGATATTGCCCAAAACGCCCGTGACTTGGGAGGTATTCCGGACTTGGGGGCGTATGAGGCGGAGTTGCCTAAGAGTAGAAATGTGATTTATGTGAGGGTAGACGGGAAGGGTCAGGAAGGTTTTTCATGGGATGATGCATTGAATGACATCAATGCTGCTGTGAGAAAAGCCGAAAGCATAGATTTAGGAACCAAAGAAGTAACCTATATTAAAAAAGACGGGGTAGCAACGACTAAAACGGTAACAATACATCCCGAAGTATGGGTAGCAGCCGGTACATATAAAAGTGACCCCTCTAATCGAGAACCTGCCTGCTTCATTATCAAAGAGGGAGTAAATGTTTATGGTGCGTTTCCTGCAACAGGAAATCCCGGCATGGATGACAGAAAGCCTTTGGATGAAACAAGCGAATATCAGACCATTCTTGAACCTAAGACAGTGGTAGAGGGACAAATTACGGATTATATCGACTACGCATCTGATGAAACCGGAGGTCTCAACGGTATCCATTCAGAGAAAACAACAATTTATATCCGACGGGTACTCGCCCAGGAAAACAAATACAATCCTAAACGCTTTAAGGAATCCGATACAAACACAGAAACGGAATACTATTGGCGCAAAGGATTCGACACGCCTACGGAATGGGACGGTTTTACAATCCAAAACGGTCGTATAGATTTGCGAAGTACGACTGACGATGGCGGAGCCGGTGCCCGCATCTATGAAAACGTGACTCTTAAAAATTGTATCATACAAAAGAACAAGAGTACACTGACTCACATAAACAGAAACAATTCAGACGCTTCAAGTACACATAAACCCGACGGACGTGGAGGCGGTGTATACAGCTTAGGCGGAACCCTAATCAATTGTTATATACGTAACAACGAATTAGGAGCCTGGAACAACGCAAGCGGTTTTTGGAGAGAAAATGGAGCTATGTACGGAGGAGGCATCTTCTGTAATTATTCCACTTTATATAACTGCATCATTGCAGACAATGTCATTCATGGTAATTTTGCCGACGGGGCCGGTGTCTGTCTTGAAGTCGGAGAGTTTTTCAATAATACGGTGGTAAGAAACAAGGTAGAAGGAGGAAAGGATCGTGCCTGTGGCGGTCTTCGTGTTTGGGTGGGAGAGACAAACACAAACGAAGGACAAGCTTTAATATATAATTCAATCATACTGGAAAACGAAGGATTTGGAAGCTTGAATGGTAATGAAAATGTTGCTGTTTCTAAGGATAAAGGAAAAATATCGTTATTCAATTGTATACTAGACAAAACAACCGGTTGGGGCAATGCAATAACTTTGAACGAGTGCAAAGCAGAAAATTCTTTAAAAAATATTATGGACGACAATTATCAACTGACACAGAGTAGTGCTGCCCTCAATATGGGTCGCAATACTTTCACAACAGAAAAAGTAATTGTACCGAGACCGAATAGTAGTAATGTGGATGATATGAAGCCAGGGGAAGGTTTATCTAATATTTCTTATTGGTCAAATTATAGTTATGTAACGATCGATAACGACGTCAACCTCTTCGACTACACCGACATGGATTATACCGACCGTGTCAAAGACTGTACAGTAGATGCCGGTGCTTACGAACGCAGCAATGAGGATAATATACAAGACAACAACGGCGTTTACTACGTCACCATCCCCGGCAATGGTCTTGCCAACGGCTCGTCTCCGGAGAACGCAGCCTGTCGTATGAAGTTGCAGGAGATTCTGTATGCAGCTGGAGAGCGTGCTGCTCTAGGAGAAACAGCCATCGTCAAACTGGCAGGCTACGAAAACGCCACCAGCGGTGACACGAATACCGACAATATCTATTGGGCAAACACCCTTTACGACCCGAACGACCCGCAAAGCTATACCTTCGTTATCCCCTACGGCGTAACGGTGATGGGTGGCTATACGGAAAATTTCACCGAAGGTGACAACCGCGATGCCGCCCGGTACATGACCGTCCTCTCACCTATCGCCATCAAAGGCGGACAGACAGTGAACGGCTACCACGCCGTCACCTTCGGCGAACCCAATCCGAGTACAACCGCCAAAACCGGAGCCACCATCATCGACGGCCTCTACCTGGAAGGCGGACGTGCCACTTCGCAAGCCGGTGTCGGCAACTCCAAGACCCGCGGCGGAGGAGCCATCGTGCCTGCCTACGCCCACGTGCGCAACTGCGTGGTCCGCAACAACGAAGCTATTCAGGGAGGCGGTCTTTATGTATTGCCCGGAGGCCTGGTGACGGGATGCGGCGTGATGGAAAACAAAGCCGATGAAGGCGCAGGTATCTATCTGGATAATGATAATGCCAAAGATGAGAACCGTTCGCTCATAGTTTCCTCTACCTTGGCTGCAAACACAGCTAGCCAAATAGGCGGCGGTATCTACCTGGAAGATCAGGCAGGCTGCATAATCAACACCGTCGTTTGGGGAAACACCGCCCCGTCAGGCAAGAACGTCAGCGGCGACTTGTCTACTGCGTTTGGCAACGATCTTCTGAGAGCCATCGTAAGCGAAGCCGGGGGTTCTAATGGAGGTACAGAAATCGCCGACGGTAAATTCTACCCCTTCAACAACTGTTACGTAGAGACCTACGAAATGCCGGGTAACTTCTTGAACTATTCGATGGAAAGCGACGAGGCCCTCTATTTCGCCAACTATTATCGCCCGAAAGCCTACTCGGTCTTAATCAACGGCGGTCCTATCACAGCCTTCCAAACAGCAGGCGAAGAGATAATTCAAGTGGCAAAATACGACATGCAGGGAATCCCACGCGCCGATGAAAGTGAAACACGCGTCGATGCCGGAGCTTATGCGTATCAGGGCGGTAATATGAAAATGCCAAATAATGAAAGCGAAATTGTACGCCGTATCTTCGTCTCTACCGGTACACGGGTTTCGTTGACAGCAGGAAGCGATGAAAGCGACTATTTAGGCCGTTCTTTCCATACCTCCCTTACGCATCTGGACGATGCACTGGCGTATATCAAGCAGGTAAGGGAGCTTGAGAGTGGAAAATACTCCGACATTCCTTTCGAAATCTGGATAAGCCAAGGTACCTACAAACCGACCTACCGCCGTACGGATGCCAACACTGAAACAATTGACCAGCGGCAGAACTCATTCGTTATCCCCGATAACGTCAAGCTGTTCGGCGGATTTACGGGAGATGAGAATTATGCGTATGGTATTGAAACAATTCCGGCAACAGGAACAGCAAACGGCATTACTGTTGAGAACATCAACGATAATTCTAAAGTCACAGCCAAGCTCAACGCACGTGATCTCGGCGACCAGAACAGCAACAACCTGCTTGAACCCTGGGAGCTTGCCAACCAGACAATCCTCTCCGGAAAGGTGAACGTTTCTTCCACTGTAAAGAACGTGTACCATGTGCTCTACAGTTCGGCAACGGCAACAACAGCGACTGGCGTAACGCTCGACGGGTTGACCGTACAGGACGGGGAGACTTTGAATGAAATAAAGATTACAACTTCAGAGACAGGTAACCACACCAGCAACGAAGTCGGCTTCGGAGGCGGTATCTATTCAAACAATGTGCCTTATACACTGGTTCGCTGCCGCCTGCTCAACAACAAGGCTATGCGCGGCGGAGCTATCTACGTGCGCAACGCAACGCTGAAGCTATTCGGCACAATCCTCTCGGGCAACGGTACGGTCGATAATCCGATTGGTACAGAAGAACCCCGTGGAGGCGCCGTCACCGTTATAGCAACCGGAGGCGGAAATCCCCAAGCCGCCCTCTACGCCGCCAACACCCTTTGGGCAAACAACGAGTCGGAAGGTTACGGCGGTGCCCTGTCTGTCTACGGCAATACAACCGTCAACCTAATCAACAACACGATTGTACGCAACAAGGCAGCCGATTATAGCGCGTTGTATAGAACAGGAACTACCGGAACCTCTACCACGACCATCACCAACACGGTTTTCTGGGGGAATGAAGGAGGTAGCTATTTGTTGCCGACAGATACAAAAGTCACCTATTCGGCTGCTGAAATCTTCACGGATAATTCGGATAACAATATCCAGCTCAACACAGAAAACATGGCAGCCAACGGCCCGCGTTTCCGTGCGCCTTCAGACAAGGCAGGACTTGACGGATATAGCGTAACTGCCCTCTGGAATCCGGGAGCTATTTCCGTGCTGACGGATGGTGGAGATGGGTATGAACCTTTTAATGGTGCCCCAACAGGGACTTATGAAGAGTGGTGGGGACCAGGAACTGCTAATGCTACAGATTATAAAGAGATCTATATCAGCGGTGTCAACCGCTATATCGGTCCACCTACCGACCATCAAAATCCGTCTCCCAATAAACCTATCGACATCGGCTTCTACGAGTATCAATACCCGCAAAACCTAGAGAACCGCGATGTTGTCTACGTTGCCACCGAAGATGCCGGACTTGGAGACGGTTCCAGCTGGGAAAATGCAACTTCTAATTTCCAAGGAGCACTCTCCGCATTAAGCAACCCGGCAAGTACTAATACAAAGGGGCTGAAAACGATTTACGTCAAAGCCGGTGAGTACACTGCCCCGCGAGTAGGAGATGGTGGAGAAGTATTCAGTTTCTCACTTAACGGAGAATCTAAATTTTTAACATCATTGACCATTCTCGGCTCCTGCACGGGTAGCGGCGATATACAGGATTTCAGCAAACCGTCAGTGATAACCGTCAATCCAAATTCGGCGGGCAAAACTCAAACCTTGTTGAATTGCACCACCAACGGTAAAAACCTGCACATCGAAGGCTTCACCCTTCTGAATGATGGAACGCAAAATGATAACAATGAGATAGGTATCAAAGCCAACACTTCCGGCGGCGGTAACCTGACGCTGAAAAACATCGCCACCCGCAACAACAGCGGCACAGGTATCGACATCTCCGAGGGTGGAACCGTCTTGATAGCCAACACACTGTTTGCAGATGGAGGAATAGGGTTGAAAGCCGGTAGCAATACGACTGTGGTTAATGCTACGTTTGCTAATAATGGAGTAGATTACGATAATAGTGGCACTATTCCAACGATTTACAATACGGTTTCTTGGAATGAGAATAATACATTAACGTCTTCTTCGGACGACGGGAATGTTGCTATCGCCCAAAATATCGACAACAACGACCCGCAATCCGGACCGAACTTCGTCGACCCCAATAATAATGATATAGCGAAAAGGGATTACAGCATCCGTCCGAGTATGTCTTTATTAGATAAAGGTAAGGATGAGAAATACAAAAATACGGATGGTTTAAATCCAGATGACCGCGACCTCGCTAACAACCCCCGTTTCTCCGGAACGATTGATGTCGGTGCGTATGAGTTTGCTTCCGAACTGAGCGAAATCTTATATGTAAAACAGGGCATTGCAGCCGGTGACGGCAAATCGTGGGATAGTCCGCTGTCAGACTTGCAATCTGCCGTCAACCTGGCCGGTGTCTATAGTAGTAGTCAAGCAGGAGGCGATGGGACAACGAAAGTCGGCTACGTATTTGTCGACAGAGAAGTAATTACAACCGACTTGAAAGTGCCGTTTGCCAACGTCAAAGTGTACGGTGGCATGAATGGTGAAACAGGAAAAACTCCAACCGAGATTTTGTCTAAACGCTTGGGTACGCTGGAAAGTGACAAACACTCGACCATCAACGGCCTAAGTATAACGGCAGATGCCGTAGTGGACGGCTTCGAAGTGACAGGCACAACAACTGTCGATGCGGGCGTATTGTCTACTTCGGTTGTTGTTACAAAAAATGTTACTGGAACCAACGGCACTCTCTACAATTCATTGGTAGATGGTACCGTGAGCTGCCCGGCTGTCAATGTGACTGCGACCGGAAGTATCACTAACACGCTCAGTATTAACAACCGTGCTTCTGCCACCAAAAACAAATATTTCAACGATGAAGACGGCTATTGGAAGTATCAGTTGGAAGAGAGCGATAATAACAACTTGGATCAGGCAGAAAGTAGTACAATTACTACATACATTGATAAAGTCGGCCACTCCTGTGACCTCGCCGGAAACTCACGCATCCGTCGTAACGTAGACAACGGCTGCTTCGAAACCTGGCTGGTAACGGCAGACCAAACTGTCACCGACAGCGACTACCCTCACGGAAAAACCGCTGTCTATGTCAATGCCAGTGTCGAACTCATACTAGACAAGGAATATACCGAAATAAATCCATTCACCCCCGGCTTCCTACTGCTCAAACACAGAGCCGGTTTACGCGGGAACGGCCAAAGTATCGACTTGGACAACTTAGCCGTCGAACGAACGGTTGAAACAGGAAAGGTTGACCTGGCGTATGTGCCGTTTATAGTGACTCGGGTAGAGAATCCCAATGATGTTTCTATACAAGAATATGACGGAGAGAAACGTGCAGAATATACTTTCAAATTCAGCGAGACCAAATCTGAAGCATGGGAAAGTGTAACAACTCCGGCAGAAGGCGTTCTTTTGGACAACACAACTGGAACAGCTTCTGCTTCTGTCCGTTTCTATGGAAACAGCTATAAGGAAGGTAATAACGAGCACAAAAACATTACCTTGACACAGCACAACCATACAAACTGGGGAGGTGCATCCGGCGAACGATTCACCCACAAGGAAAACATGGGTTGGAACCTGACAGGTTCCCCCTACCTCTGTGCCATGAACTTCAGTGATATGAAATACGGACGGGTTATCTACACGGTTGCTGATAAAACGTATAAGTCCCTACAAACCTGGAACGAAGAAACCGGAGTTACTGTTTCAGGCTCCCTGCCCGCCGGTGATGCCTTCTTCACACAAACGGCAACATTGAAAACGGAGGAGTCGATTCCCGTAGAGGCACCCTCCGCCCCTGCTGACGAAAACACGCTCCGTAGCGGTAACCTCGCCATCGGCATCTCGTCCGCCCTCACCCGCAGCACAACGGAAGAAGACGTGATCGAGCTGACTGCCGTGCCGACACCCGAGGCATCGTACGACTTCGACATCGCCACCGACGGCGTGAAGTGGATGAGCTACGCAGAGGAAGTCCCGCAGATTTACATCGCACGCGACGGCGGACGCTATTCGCTCCTCTCGGCTGTCGACGAAAAAGGTATCCTCGACCTGGGCGTGCGCATCGGCCGCGAAGGAAGCTACACGATTGCCTTGCCTGATGACTGTCCGGCGGACGCATACGACAGTGTCATCCTGCAAGACCTGCATGCGGGCAAGTCGGTAGACCTGAAGAACGGCGGCTACACCTTCTCCGCCCTCCGCTCCGGCGAGGTGGAAGGTCGTTTCCGTCTGAGCTTCAACGGAACGGTCGGCGAAGTACTGTCGGAAATACAGGCCTACCGGAAGGCTCCGGGCAAAGTCGTCGTCGAAGGTCTGCCGGAAAAGGCAATCGTCAACTGGTATGACCTGTCCGGACAACGCCTGTTCAGCCATCCGGCCACCAACTACCGTGAAGAGTACGACCTGCCCGGCTACGTAGTCATACTGGAAGTAATCGACAAAGAGGGTAAACGCCTGGCATCCCTCAAGGTGTCTGTCCGCTAACATACACCTATAAGTCAGCCTTAAAGAACGCTGATGACACAGAAGACGCTCGCAGATTTATGGATGGAAATCCTATCGTCTGCGAGCGTGTATATTTTGTATCATCACATTTTGCAGGAAAGACAACCGCCAAGTCCAAAAGTTTCCCTACTTTTACACCTTACTTTTACAAACACGAATAAACAGAAGATCATGAAAATAACTATCATCGGAGCCGGAAATATCGGTGGTGCTATCGCCCGGGGACTGGCAAAAGGAAATATGTTCAAAGCATCGGATATCACCTGTACGGCACAGTCGCAAGCAACGTTGGACAAAATGAAAGCAGCCAATCCTGATTTCGTGTTGTCGCTCAACAACATCGAAGCAGTTAAAGGAGCAGACATCATCGTCATTGCGGTAAAGCCCTGGCGGGTGGAAGAGATCATCGACCAGGTAAAAGGAGTGCTCGATTACGACAAACAGATCATCGTTTCAGTGGCTGCCGGCATCACCTTCGATACACTGAATTCTTATCTCACCAAAAATACCAGTTACGAAGACTGGGTAACCCCGGCTCTTTTCCGTATCATGCCTAACACGGCTATCGAGGTACTGAGCAGTATGACTTTTGTCTCCGCCCATAACGCGACACCGGAACAGAGCGAACTGATTATCAATATATTCAATGAGCTTGGTAATGCCATGTTGGTTGAAGAGCGCCTGATGGGTGCCGGTACGGCTTTGGCTTCCAGCGGTATAGCTTTCGCCCTTCGTTATATCCGTGCCGCCATCGAAGGTGGCGTCGAATTGGGTTTCTATCCGAAGCAGGCACAGGAAATCGTTGTCCACACCGTAAAAGGAGCAACCGACCTGCTATTGGAAAACAAAAGTAACCCGGAAATGGAAATCGACAAAGTCACCACTCCTGGCGGTATAACAATCAAAGGGTTGAATGAAATGGAACTATCCGGTTTCACCTCTTCTGTCATCAGAGGATTGAAAGCCAGTAAATAAAAAGAGAATTATAAATTGATTCAGAATTTGTCAGATATGAGCTATCTTTCTTTACAAGGCGTTGCCTTGTGCCGCAGGCTCTCTTTTGCCGTCGGTTTTTAACCGACGGATATAAAAGACAGGAGGCAAAGCCTCTTCCTTTGTGGGCTTAAGCCCCTTTAAAACAGGGACTAGCATTATATATCAAAGGGGTTAAAACCCACAGAGGAATCCGGCAAAGCCGGAGCATTAATCTATCCGTCAGCTGAAGCAAACGGCAAAAGAGAGCCTGCGGCATGAGGCGGAGCCTCATAAAAAGACTCACCTTTTTCTAAAATATAAATGTTTCCTAAAAACTGGGTTCATGGGTTCATAAACGGCAAACTCATTGATATACAATACACGAACAGATGAATGCATATCTTTTTTTGCATTCACCTGCATTCACTGTATGAACCCAAATTTCGATCAGGGTTCATACTATAACATACATGTTACCAGACATATACCCAAGAAATGAATGATATGAACCTTTATTTCAAAAAACTTTTTTCTAAATAGGTATTTACTGGCAGCTACATCTGGATAAACTAACTCCGGCACCCATTAAAAATGGGTCGGCTGCGATTTTAAATGAGTGCCTATCTATTATGAAACAAGTAACTACCCATTTCGAAATCGCTACCTTACTATTCCGGAAAAGACTTAAGGCTTTTACAAATAAAACGTATGTATTTTTCCCTATAGGGTAGCGGCTTATTCTCTATATCCTATCGGATCATACCCTTAAGGGTAACAGGCATTCCCCTATAGTCAGAAAAGGAGGTAGCACTATATACTCAGGTATCCTGACACAATAGTCTTACTACTACTAGCACTATTGTGTTATTGCAGTAATACAGGTGTGCTGTAAATCCAGAAATAGTTATCCGCCAAGAAGAAATAAACATCGGACAAAAAAGTACCGGTGTTTTGAAATGTTAAGACCAGTCTTTTACAAACAAAAGTCCGGTCTTTTGATTTTAAAAGACCGGACTTTTATTTTATGTATCTCCTTCACTGTAATACATTATCAATAAATCCTTTGAAGACAGTGACAGATGAGACATTCATGCGAATTTACTACAAAGGATTATTTTTTAGCATTCTTACGCCGATTCATTTCCGATTGTAACATCTTCAATTCGCGACTTGTCTGTCCTGCAACCGAAGTGTTTTCCTCTGCCCGACGGATCAGGTAAGGTAATACATCTCTTACCGGGGCGTACGGAACATATTTTGTCACATTAAAACCTTCGTGTGCCAGGTTGAATGAAATATTATCACTCATACCAAGCAACTGGGCAAAGTAAATACGCTGGTCATCACGCTTGATGCCTTTTTCGTCCATCAGTTTGGCCAGTTTATAGTTACTCTCTTCATTATGAGTTCCCATAAACATTTCAAAATGATCCAGATGATCCATAGTGAAGCGAACAGCCTCATTAAAATTCTCGTCCGTAGTCTTTTTATCTTTGCAGATAGGATCAGGATAACCCAATGCGGCAGCACGCGCACGCTCTGCTTCCATATAAGCACCACGTACGAACTTAACACCGGCTATATACCCCTCTTCTTTGGCATCATCCAATATACGCCGCAGATACGGCATACGGTCGTGACGATACATCTGCAAAGTTGCGAATACGATGGCACGCTTTTTATTGTATTTCCGCATCGCCTCGTCGGTCAGTTCGTCCAGGGCATCCTGGAAACAATAATCTTCGGCATCCACGATCAGACGTACATCATTCTCATAAGCACGCTGGCAGAAAGCCATGAAACGTTCCCTGAATTCGCGGAATGCTTTTACCTCTTCTATGGTCAACTCACTTCGTTTTTCAGAAGCTTTGGCAAGTAGCTCATCGGTCGTAATGGTAGAAGGCTTGAAAACAGCATAAGCCAGATTAGAATTACCTTTGGCAAAGTCGATCGAACGTATCGTCTCTTCGAATGTAGCCTGGATACCTTCAGGAGTCTGTTCGCCTTCAGCCGAAAAGTCGAGGGTGGAGCGTACATTGAATTGTCGGAGATGGTCGATAGCCTTCGTACAGTCCTGAAGTGTTTCTCCTCCGACAAACTGTTTATATAAAGTAGGCTTCACAGCCCAGGCCAAAGGAAAATGGATCTTTAAGGCAATATTGCTGGCTACACTTGCACACTTTACCAGCCACGGGTATTTGATTGTATTAAACAGTAAATAAGCGTTTTTCAATTCTGATTGCGATTTAGATGAAAAAGCAATCTCGGTATTATCAAAGTCTAACATAGTATTTGATTTTAAGAGTTGGCAGATAACAGTTGACAGTCGACAGTTAGCAGATTAACCTGTCAACTGTCACTTGTCAACTGTCAACTAATATGTTATTTTTCCCCTAAGAACGGATAACCGTAGGAAGTAGGAGGAACTAAAGCCTCTTTGATACAACGAGGATTAGTCCAGCGGATCAGGTTCAACGGGCCACCGGCCTTGTCGTTTGTTCCGGATGCTCTTGAACCGCCGAACGGTTGCTGTGCGATAACGGCACCAGTCGGTTTATCGTTGATATAGAAGTTACCGGCTGCATAACGCAGTTTGTTGAATGCCTTATCGATAGCAAAACGATCACGTGAGAAGATCGAACCGGTCAATCCATAAGGAGATGTCTGATCGCAGATTTCCAATGTTTCTTCAAACTTGCTGTCTTCGTAAACATAGATAGTAATTACCGGGCCGAAGATTTCTTCCACCATCGATTTGAATGACGGATTTGTAGTCTGGATCACGGTCGGTTCGATATAATAACCTACCGACTTATCGCCGTTACCACCAAATATAACCTCTGCATCCGATGCCTGTTTTGCATAATTGATATATCCCATGATATTATCGAACGAAGGTTCGTCGATTACGGCATTGATAAAGTTGGTGAAATCTTGTACATCCCCCATCTTGATATCTTTCAGCATATCGCCTACCATTTCTTTTACTTCTTTCCACATAGAAGCAGGAATATAAGCACGTGAACCGGCCGAACATTTCTGTCCCTGGTATTCGAATGCACCACGAACGATGGCTGTTGCCACATCTGCTGCCGGAGCCGAAGGATGAGCGAAGATAAAGTTCTTACCGCCTGTTTCACCTACGATCTTCGGATAAGATTTATAATGACCCAGGTTCTCACCCATCTGACGCCACAATGTATTGAAAGTAGAAGTAGATCCGGTGAAATGGAAACCTGCCAGATCGCGACTGGCTGTAACCACCTTGCCGATTACACTTCCCTGTCCCGGGATGAAATTGACTACACCGTCAGGAAGTCCGGCTTCCTGGAATACCTTCATCAACAGATAATTTGAATGGATAGCAGTTGTAGATGGTTTCCATACGGCCACGTTACCCATCATGGCAGGAGCCATATTCAGGTTACTGGCAATAGAGGTGAAGTTAAACGGAGTCAGAGAGAATACGAAACCTTCCAGTGCACGGTATTCCATCCGGTTCAGGATACCTGTATCCGAATAAGGCTGGTCGGCATATACCTGGCTGGCATAGAATGTACTGAAACGTAGGAAGTCGATCAACTCGCAGGGAGCATCGATCTCTGCCTGATACGGGTTCTTGCTCTGTCCCAGCATCACCGAGGCATTCAATAAATAACGATATTTTGTAGCGAAAAGTTCTGCCACCCGCAGCATGACCGAAGCGCGTTCCACCCAGGGCAATTCCGACCATTCCTTATGCGCTTTCATAGCTGCGTCGATAGCCATCTGTACCTCTTTTTCGCCGGCTTTATGATAAGTTGCCAGTACATGATGATGATCATGCGGCATAACCACCTTACCAGTGTTACCTGTACGAACTTCTTTACCACCGATGATCAATGGAATATCCCATTCTTCATTGGACAATTGTGCTAACGTGCTTTTCAATGCTGCTTTTTCACTCGATCCGGGAGCATACGATTTTACCGGTTCATTAATAGGCTTAGGAAATCTAAAAATAGCGTTATCCATGTTGTTTTTAGTTTATGAATAGTTAATCAAAGATTTTATGTGCTGTAAACGTAGTAAAATAATTTTAATTCATAGCGACTTAAGCGTTAAATTAGTTTTAATCGAGCTTCATTTCGTGTATAAATTACATCAACCATTTCACCCCTTGATTTGTTATGCTTATATAAATCATCTTTAATGTATACAACTATGGCAATTAAAAGTGTTTGGATAGAAGAGGACTGTATCGCTTGTGGTACTTGCGAAGGCATTTGCCCGGAAGTTTTTCACGTAACTGACCGTTCCCACGTAAATGAAGGAGTAGACTTTAACGACTACGAAGAAGGAATAAAAGAAGCTGCTGAAAGCTGTCCGGTCAGCGTTATTAAATATGATTGAGTGAGACGAATGTCTCATTGATTAGCGTTAGCAGAGTAAAAAGTGGAGAGGTTATTCCGGATGGAATAACCTCTTTTCCTGATAATTCGGTGGTTATATCAATAATAAAGTATATATTCACCATAAAAAGAAACCAGTATGAAAAGAGCGGTCTTATTTCCGGTATTTTGTCTCGTTGCCCTCAGTTATTGTACAACGAAGACGGACAAACCCGTATCCGGTGATTTATCGGTACCGGACTCGACAGTTGTCGATGTTGCGGAAGAAGTGGAGATGGCTCCCAAAGAAATTATCATTGAAAAGGAGCTACTTTACGACCAGCATACCCTGGCCGACAGTTACCCTT
>ERZ812616.1876-NODE-1876-length-20332-cov-21.931943_pt1 | contig 20332 bp, 18 predicted proteins | sample MGYA00376249_ERZ812616 | MGnify/ENA primary metagenome ERZ812616 (study PRJEB26924, sample SAMEA4378265) | human gut metagenome | biome: human gut; feature: human-associated habitat; material: faeces | place: China | collected 2013 ... | reverse complement strand
CGCGGCATTTCGCTGCGCGAAACCACCCTGTGCGGTTGTCCGCTTCGCGGCCATGACTTCGTCACCCCGCACCAATGTTTTGGCCTACCCCGCTTTCGCTTCGCTCAAGCGTGGCCCCTCGGCCAACAACCCGGCGCTTGTCGCCATTCGGCTCCATTTCGCTGCGCGAAACCGCGCGTGCGGTTACCGGCCCCACCGGGGCCGGTATTTTGCCGTTCCCGTCACGGCTCTGCCGCGCCGGGTCCCCAACGGCAAAAACCCGCACCTCATACCCCATCCGCTGCAGCGCGAACAGCAGCTCGTAATCCATGTGGAACGTGCACCCCATGCGCAGGCTGTATACCCGGTTCTTCGTCAGCCCCGTTTTGCGCATGATCTCCTTTACCGGGCGCGCGTTCATTACATTCGCTATGTCTTCAAAAATCATCCGCTCACCGCCTTGTGTTGTCTGTGGGAACGTAATTGTGGTACTGCGGCTGCCAGTTGAACCGCAGCCTGCCCACCCCGCCGTGCCGGTTTTTCGCAATCACCGCTTCCACGGGCCATGCGTCGTCCCCGCTCAAAAATTCTCCCGTTTTCTGCGGACGCATGAAGATCACGCCGTCCGCGTCCGCTTCAATGTCGCTGCCGCCCTTCAGGTCCGATAAAGCCGGCTCCTTCTGCCGGTCCGCCGCGCGCGCCAGCTGCACCAGCGCCACCACGGCCGCGCCGTGCCGCCGGGCGCTTTCCTTCAGCGCGTGGGTGATCTCCCCCGTGATCTGCCACAGCGGTTTGTTTCCGGCGGCGTCGCCCCGCATCAGGCCCAGATAGTCGATGAACATCACGTCCGGCTTGCCCGAGGCCAGCTTCGCCTCCACGTCCCCGGCGGATACGCCGGGCGTGTCGTCCATCACAAGGTGCAGGTCCCCCATGCGGGCCGCCGCAATGCCGATGCGCTTCTGCGCGTTTTCGTCCAGGTCGTGGTCCCGAAAGCGGGTGGAATTGATCATGCATACCCGCGACAGCACGCGGTGCACAAGCTGCTCCTTCGTCATTTCCAGGCTTCTGTAATCCACGCGGCAGCGCTTGGCAAGCTGCACGGCCAGATGCAGGGCAAAATCCGTTTTGCCGTCGCCGGGCCGCGCGGCAATGATGTACAGGCACCCGCGCTGCAGCCCGCCCAGCACGTCGTTGAAGTGCTTCCAGTCGGTTTTCAGCGACGTGTCCGGCTTCAGAAGGTCCCGGTATGCCTGTGCCACGGCCTCGCCGAAGGTCTGCTCCGACGCGCTGTGCACCTTCTGCATAATGCTCCGCTGCCGCGCCGCCATCCGCTCCAGCTCCGCCGTCATCTCGTCGGCCGTGCGCCCGCTGATGGCAAGGCTTTGCAGCTCCGTCACCAGCGTGCGCTCCCGCCACGCGTCCAGCACGATGGCGGCGTATTGCGGGAACGTGCCAATGCGCGGCGCGATGCACGCGCACTCCCGGATCATGGCCTCATAGCCGTCCCCCAGCCGGGAAACCACCGTCACCGCGTCCACCGGAGTTCCGGCCTTTTTCAGCTCGAGCATGCAGGAAAAAATGCGCGCCAGCGGCTGCGCCTCAAACATCGCGGGGGAAAGCACCGCGCGCGCCTTGTCCAGCAGCTCCGGCGCCATCATCAGGCAGCCGATGACGCTCTGTTCCGCCTGCACCATTTCAAACGCCTCCTTTTAAAACAGTTCTTCCGCCGTCATGTCCGGCGTGATCTCCCGGCCCACGTCCGGCTTGAGCACGCGCGGCGCGGGGCTGCGGCGCACGGGCATGCCGTCCCTCCGCCACCAGTTCAAAATCGCGGCGTAGTGGCTTTTGTAGCACCGCCCGGTCTGTGCAAGATAGACGGACAGGCGCTCGATGTATTCCGATGCGCCGGTATCGCCCAGGCTGTCCACCAGCTTCCCATGCTCCCGCCCGTCGAGCAGCACGTTTTCAAATTCACCGAATTTTGCTTTGTCCGCCCGCGCCGGCCGCTTTGCCGCAGCCGTACCCGCGCCCGCCCCGCACGCACGTTCCGGCTGCACAGCGCCGCCGTCCGGTTCCGTCCCCGTTCCGCCGGCGCCCCGCGTGCGTTCCGCCTGCATTTCGCCGCCGGCCCGTTTCTCCCCCGGCGCGGCCGTGGGCGCTTCGCTCCCTTTCTCTGCTTTTTTGTTCTTTCTTCCATTGCTGCCCTTTGCCTGCCCTTTGCCTGTCCCCTGTATGCCGTTTTCCATGCCCGGCCGCGGGCCCTCCGGCTCGCCCCGGGGCTGGTATCTGTCGTAATGATTCACCGTAAACAGGCCGTATTTCGACGTTGCCGTGTGCGTCACCTCGCCCGTCCGTTTAAGATGTTCCAGCGCCGTCCGCACCTGCTTGACGGTCAGCCCCGTCTCGTCCGCCAGCTTTGCCAGGCTCGCCACGCGCTGCCCGCGCTCCACCGCAATGCCCTGCCACCGCTGCGGCTCGTAGTTCACCGTCAGCAGCAGATGAATGAACAGCCGTGCGGTGTTGAGGTCGCCGTACCATTCCCACCGCAGAATGCTCCGGTGAAGCAAAATAAAACCGCCCTCAAGCATGGCTTCCTCCCTGTTCCTCCCGGGCAAAGCCCGCGTCGATGCATTGCCCGCAGCCCAGCACATGGTCGGTGCCGCGGCCGTAGTAAACGCGGTCCCCGTCGTACAGAGCCGCGCCGCATTCCGCGCACCGCCCCACAGGCCGCGCCTGCGCATACGGGTCAAACGCCGCCGAAATCCCCACATAATGCAATTCCATCCTTTTCCTCCTTTTTTAACAATGGGAAGCCCGCTGCGCCAGCCGCCGTGAACCTCTTCGCGCAGGCAGAACCGGCAACCTTTTTTAACAACGGGAAGCTTGCTGCGCCAGCCGCCGCCGCGAATCTCTTCGCGCTGGCAAAACCGGCAGCGCCACCAGGGCGGCACTAAATAATAAAATCAAAACTCCTTACTCCTTTGCTCACTCTCTGCCGGTGGAAGAGGAAGAACGGGAACGGAGTATCTTTCTGTGGCTCTCTCGCATCCGAAGGATGCGGGTAAATCAAAATCCAGATTTTCCGGGAAGCGCCCGTCATGTCATTCTTACTGTTAAGGGCGCGGCGGAAAATCGTTCCTCTTTTGCCGTTGGGGGTCTTAGGGGGCCTCGGAGCGAAGCGTGAAGAAAAAATTGAATTTGTTATGGAATTTGAAATTCAATTTTTTTAGCGTAGCGGAACGCCCCCTAACGTTCTTTGCCTACTTTCTTAATGCTAAGAAAGTAGGCCGTCGGAGACTCGTAATCAGCCCCGCGAAAGCGGGGGCCTTCCTCTTTTCCCACACGCGGCTTCCACTTTCACCCCGGCGGGGGCGACGACCGGCCAGCGCGGTTCCGCCGCAGGCGAAATGGAGCCGAACGGCGGCAAGCACCGGTTTTTGCGGAGCGAAAACCGAGATGAAATCGAGGAGGTGCGGGGTGGCGAAGCCACGCGGGTGCAACCCGCGACCGCACGCGCCGGCGGCTTGCCGCCGAGCAATAAGCCATGCGAGGAGGTGCCGCGACCAATATGCCATGGGAGCGGCAAGCACCGGTTTTTGCGGAGCGAAAACCGAGATGAAATCGAGGAGGTGAAACAAAATGCTATGTCCCTTGTGTAAAACGGAGATGCGCATTTCCGGCAGCCGAACAAAGGCCGAGGGCGACAACAGCCCGGACACCGCTACCAAAGTATACATAGAGCAGGACCTTACCTGCACGAACGCGCAATGTGCGAACCACGGTAAAATCGTGGAGCAGCGGCGGGCGTATCTGATTGGACAGGCATAATAACGGCCGCACGGCTTCGCCGGAAAGCGGCTTGGAAAGGCGGGAACAAATGCAGAAAAGTGTGAAAAAAAGCAACAAAAAAACGGGCGCGGCGGGGAAATATACGGCTCCCGGCGCTTTTGGCGGGGCGCAGCCGTCCAATCTGGTGGAGCTGATCGAGGCGCAGCGCGGCAAAGCCGCTTCGTCCGCGGGCAAAAAGCCGGCCGCAGACACGGCATTGGCAAACAAATGGGCGGACCTGCAGCTGCAAAGCTTCGGGCAGTTCGGGGCGGACCCGCTTTCCCCCACATGGGGGCGTGTGGAGGAAACCCCGGAGATGACAGCGGCCGAACGCGAACGGGAGGCGCAGTGGTATGAACAAAACGCAAACGCCTACAATGCGCTGGGCGCGGACGGCCAAAGCACGGTACAGCGCGCAAACGATGCCGCCAACCGCTGGGATATCGCAAACAACATGTACCCGTGGATGCTGGACACAAGCGGGCTGGGCATGCCCATTGACCAGCAGCTGGCAATGGCGGACGCGTACGAGGAGCGCAGGCAGGCCACGGCCGCGCTGGAGCAGGCCGCGAACAGCCTGCCGGCGGACGTGGACGCTCGTTCGCTCTCGCGCTATGCGCAGCAGCTGGAAAACGCGCGGTACGCGCAGGAACTGGAAACCTCCGCGCGCCAGGGCGCAGGCGAAGCCCCGATACTGCACAACGCGGCAAGCGTGGCGGCAAACGCATGGAATCTGCCAGCTGCGCTGGACTATGCGAAGCAGTGGGCGCGAAATACATTTACCGGCGATTACGCGCCCATCGATGTGAATACGCCCGCGCAAACGATGAATATTTACCGGGACGCGGTGCGGGACGAAACGGGCCGCAACATTGAAGAAGGCCTGGGCGGCGGGCTCGCCGGGAAAGCGGCGTCCTTTGCGTATCAGACGGGCATGAGCTGGGCGGACAGCCTTGCAAACATGGCGATGAGCGGCGGAAACCCATATTTGTCCGGCGTGCTGATGGGAAGCGGCACAATGACGAGTACCGTGCGCAGTGCAAAGGAGAAAGGCGCTTCCGACAGCCAAGCGATGGGCGCGGGCGTCGCCGCGGGCATTTTTGAAGGGCTGTTCGAGCAGTACAGCATTGAAAACCTTTCGTGGATGGCGAAAAGTGACCCGCGCACCTTTCTGGACGTTGTGAAGAACCTTGGCAAAAGCATTTTGGGCGAGGGAAGCGAGGAGCTGTTCACCGAGCTTGCGAACGCTGCGGCGGACACGCTGATCATGGGCGACCTTTCCGACTACAACCTTGCCGTGCGGCAGTATAGGGCGCAGGGCGAGAGCGAGGAGGAGGCCCGGCGGCACGCAGGGTGGGACGTTGCAAAGCAGGCCGGGCTTGCGTTCGCGGGCGGCGGCCTGATGGGCTTTGGCAGCGCCGCGGGCGGCATGGCGTACAACGGGGCGGCGAACCGCTACGCCGCGCCGCGCGCGGTGGAAAGCGGTTCGTTTTACAACGCTTTGCAGTACGGCCTTGCACAGGGCGAGGACACCGCCGCGGGCCGTCTTGCGCGGGAGCTGGCAGGCCGGGACACGGCAAGCAGCGCCGACGTGATGCGCATGCTGCGGGCGGCGGAAAGCCGGCAGGCGGAAGGCGGCCCGGGCGCGCAGGCACTGGTTGACCCGCAGCTGTACACCCGTGCCGAGGTGCAGGGGATGAGCGCGGGGGAGGTGCGCGAAAACTACGATGCGATACGGGAATCCATGGAAATGTGGGATGAAAACGGGGAACTGCAAGGCGGCACACAAAGCCGTATGGTTGACAGGCAAGCGCCCGGGACGGATAATAGTGGCAGCAGCACGGCAGGCGAAGCATGGCATGCCGCGCAAAACACAGAACAATTCAGTGGAGGTGCGATTGATGGAGGACAAGGAATTTCAGAGAAAAGTGGATGGAATAGCAAAGATGGTGGAGCGGTATACAGGGGTGAAGGCCAATCCTCCAACGCGAGAAGAATTAGACGAATTGCGCAGGAAAATGCAGAACAGTTCCAGCGGAGCGCCCGAGAACGGGGAAAACAGCAAATAGAGAGGCATGGTGGCGCCAGCTATGCATATACAATAGCGAAACAGCCGGAGGGCGCAGCAAAACAAATTGCAGACGGGTTGAGCGCACGCGGGATAGAAGCTATTGTCATAGATGCTCCATTGGAGACGAATCAGAATGGCGTAACTGTGGAACGAGGGGATGCTGTTACAGGGCCGGATGGGCGTGTATATATTTATAACGGGACAGCGTTAAATCCAGACAGTGTTTTGGCGCATGAAAGCGTTCATGCAGCCGTGCGAAAGAATAAACCGGAAGCACATGATTTCGTTTCGGCCATTGATCAGGCCACAGATAAAAGCAGCTACTATTACTTGGCATGTGCACAGATTATAAACGAAGCACATTATGACGGGCAGCTTGATCTTACCACACAGGAAGGTCAAGCTGCGGTACGCGACGAAATGGCCGCATATTGGGCGGGGGCATACAATTCTAAAAATGCCGAAGAACTGGAATTGTTGAGTTGCATTGATGCACAGCAAGCGTTTACGGCGTGGAACGCGTTTAATACATTTGAAAACATAGACGCAGCCGCGGGAAAAACCAAAACAGGAGATATTTCTGCAACGACCGATATCCAAAATGGTTCTGTCCCTACACTCAAAGCGCCTTCGCATACGATATCGCCTGTTTCTAACAGCCGTATAGCACAAACAGGGGAAAACGCAACAGGCTTTTCAGGCCCGGCGGCTGAACGGACAAGCGACGTTTCAGCCGTTCCGCCTGCGCTGAACCCGGCCCCGCGCTTGTATACCCGTGCCGAGGTGCAGGGGATGAGCGCGGGGGAGGTGCGCGAAAACTACGATGCGATACAGGAATCCATGCGCCTTTGGGACAAAAACGGGGAGCTGCTGCAAAGCGCGGAGACGGAGACGGCGCGGCGCATGGCGCTGGAAACGGGGCGGGCCGGCAAAACAGACCTGGACTGGCTGGAGCATCTGGCGGGCACGGCGAAAATGGAGCTGCAATATGTGTTCCAGCCGGGCAGCGGGGTGCAGGCCGCGGTGCAGGGCAGGCGCATTACGGTGAACCTGGGCGGCGCGGGCTATGCGTTCGGCGCGGCGGTGCACGAGCTGGGGCACAGCATGAAGGCAGCGGACGCGAAAGCGTATGCGAAATTTGAGAGCGCCGTGCTGCGGCTTGCACAGAGCGACGCGGCTTTGGAGCAGATTGCGCGGCAGACGGCGGCGGACTACTTAAGCCCGGACAGCCCGGCGCGCGCGGGGCTGCTGGACACACAGGGGAATATCGACGCGGCGGCGCTGAACGAGGAAATAAGCCTGCGGCTTGCGCAGGAGCTTGTGGCGGACCCGGAAAAGCTGGTGCGCGCGGTGGAGCGCGACCGGGGGTTGATGGAAACCTTTCTGGACTTTGTGCGCGGGCTGAAAAACCGCATCGCCATCCGTCTGAGCGGCAGCGAGCGGGCCATGCTGGACGAAGCGGAGCGCACGCTGGTGAACCTGCTGCGTGGCGAGGCGGGAAGCGTTGCGGGGGAGAAATACAGCTTTGTGCGCGCCACGGACGCGGAGCAGATTGCGCGTGCGCAGGAGCTGGAAGCCCAGGGAGAGAACGCGAAGACGATATGGAGCGAAACGCACCTGACAAGGGACGGCGGCGGCGCGTGGGTGCGGGAAATTAGCGACCGCGGCGCAAAGCTGTATCCGAACGGCAACGCGCGGGGCGAAAAGGGCGGCCGCCTTGCGGACTATCTGGAGCACCCGGAGCTGTATGAGGCGGATCCGGGTATAGCGGACATAAACGTGGAACTGGGAACGCTGTCGGAAAGCGAAAAGGGAAAATATTCTCTGCAGGAACGAACGCTGCGTTTTACTGAAGACACGTTTAAAAATAAAAGCATGTCGGACATAATGCACGAGGTACAGCACGCCATTCAAAATGAGGAGGAGCTTGCAGCGGGCGGAAGCCGAAAGCTGGCATATGCGGCACTGGTGAGCGACGCATATGAAGCGGTAAAGGATACGCCGGAGTTCCAAAGCCTGCAAACAAAAGAAGAAAGGCTGCATTATCTGGAAGAAGCGGCGGCGAAACAGGCGGGCGCGCCCGATATAGAAACAGCGGCCACCAACGGATATGTAAACCTCGGCGGCGAAAAAATGGCGCGGCAAACGGCAAAGCGCTGGTATTACACCAAAGACCAGCGTGAAAAAACATGGCCGGACGTGGCGGGCAACGTGCTGGACAAAAGCGTTGAATCCCAGCGCATTGTTGAAACGCTGGAAAGGATAGGGTATACTGAAGATGAAATAGAGGCATTCATAAAAAATTGGGGGGGACAAAAGTGACAAACAAACGGCAAAAGGAATACTATAAAGAAAAAACCAGATATTGGATCACAACAATCGATGACTTTGAGGATACACCGTATACATGTGCTGTGATTGATGAAACCTGCCGCTTGATAAAATTGATAGAAGCCCACCCGGAACTGGCGGAGGAAGAATATGTTCCCAGCGAGGAATTTTTGGAACAGGCAAAAGTGGAAGAAGGCTATTCATTCTATTCGATTCCCAGTTTGGATGCACGCTATGGGTTGTTGAAAAACTCAGAGCAGTTGAAAGAATTAAAAGAAGTGATTTCATTTTATAAACTGCACACTCCCCAATCTTATGACCCATATCCGCGCGAGACGGCGCAGGCTGTAATCGCGGAAGCCGCACGTCTTGAACGCTTGCTGCAAGAGCATCCGGAACAGGCGGAGGAGACCTATATTCCCCCGGAAGAATACCTGGCGCAAATCAAAGGCACCATGTTCTGGTAAAACAAAATATCCCCGAAAACGCAAGGCCGCAGCGGTGCAAACCGCTGCGGCTTTTTTGCTGCTTTTTTGCCTGTTTTCTTTTGGAAAATTCCGGAAAAACGGACTTGCGAAGGCGTACAATGATTACAGGATAAGGTGGGCGCACGGGCTTGCGCTTATCCGAAATTCGCAGGCAACGCGGAAAAATCCAACCGCTTTCCAAGCGTAAAAAGGGGTGCCCGGAGGTGAGCGCCGCCAGCGGCGGATACAGCGAACCGGAAGGGCTGGGCAGCAGCGAGGAGCCGCACGAGCATGCGCCGCATGCGACGGAGGCGACCGCTGCAACCGGGGCGACGCTTCAAAGGGCACACAAAAAAATTCGCTTTCCAAGCGTAAAAAGGAGCAACCATGGAAGAAATGAACACCATCGAAATGCAGGCGCAGGAGAGCGCCGCAGGGACCGCCGGATATGCGGAAAGCACGGCGCCGGCCGGGCCGGAGGCTCCGCAGGGGGACCTGGGCGGCGCGGACAACGAAGGGACGGGCGCGCGGCGGCAGACACCGGAGGAAAACGCCCGTTTTGCCGCCATGCGCCGCCGGCAGGAGGCGCAGCAGCGGGAGGAACGGCTTTTTCACGAGCTGGTGGGCGACGCGCGCAACCCGGAAACCGGAATGCCGTTTGCGTCCAAGGCGGAATTTGTCGCGTGGCGCGACGGGGCGGCGGGCCGCGGACGCGCGCAGGCCGCGCCAGTGGAGCCGGAGGCCCTCGCGCGGCTTGAGGCACAGCTCCGTCAACAGTTCAGAGCCACGGACCCGGAGTTCCTGGCGCAGGCCGCGGAGCTGAAGAAGGCCCATGACAGGGAGGCGCAGGCGCAGTTTTCAAACGATTTGAAAACCATCCGCGCGGCTTACCCGGACGAAAAGGCCCAAAAGGTAGAGGAGCTTGGCATTGAGTTCCTCAAGCTGTGCGCCGGCGGCATATCGCCGCTTGTGGCGTACGAGGCCATCCGGAACGAGAAAGCGCGCAGCGCGGCGAACCCGCCCAGCATGGGCGATGTGAAAACCTCGCCCACAACGGAAAAGGAGTTTTTCACGCGCGCGGAGGTGGCGGCTATGGACCAGGCGACGGTAAGCCGGTATTTCGACAAGATCCGAAAATCACAGCAATACTGGAAATAACGAAAGGAGAAACGACGAAGCATGGCATATGAGAATTTTATTCCCACCGTATGGGCGGAGGCGATCAACCGGGAGCTGGAAAAGGCGCTTGTGTACGCGGAGGGCTGCAACCGCCAATACGACGGTGAAGTAAAAGCGATGGGCGACACGGTGCGCATTCTTGGCGTGGGCAGGCCCACCATTACCACAACCACCGACAAGGCGATCACGCTGAGCGCCCCGGAAAGCGTGGAGGACAGCAGCGTGACGCTTGCCGTCCGGCAGATCAGCTATTTCAACTACAAGGTGGATGATATCGACAAGCGGCAGGCTGTGGGCGGCGTGATGGAGGCGCTGAACAAGGAGGCGACTTACGGCCTTGCGGACGAGATGGACAAGCACATTGCCGGTATGGCGGCAACGCGCGAGGCGGTGAAGTACGCGGCCAGCGCGACGGCTATCACAAAAGACAACGTGCTGGGAGAGATCGACAAGGCGCTGGAAAAGCTGTACGGCAACAACGTGCGGCCCAACGGCAAAATCATGATGGAGGTGCCGCCCTGGTTCTACATGCGCCTGAAGCAGGCATACACGGCGCTGGACACCGACAACAGCAAAATGCTGGAGAACGGCCGCGTGGGCAAGTACGGCAACGTTATTGTAAAGATGAGCAACAACGTCGCCGTGGATTCCAGCGCAAACAGCCTTATTACGGTGCACACGGACAAGGCAGTGGCGTTTGTGAACCCGATGACGCACGTGGAAGCGTACCGCCCGGAGAAGGGCTTCTCCGACGCGGTGAAGGGCTTTGTGCTGTATCAGGCGAAAATCGTGCGGCCCAAGGAGCTTGTGGTGCTGAACTGCAAGGCCGGGGCTTAATGGAAAGGAGTTTTGAAACATGGCTGCAACTGCAATTGCTTTGACAAAAATCCCCTTGAACGGCGGGGTGGAGCTGCCCGCTGCGGCTGCCCTGGACGGCACGGCCGGGGCGGAGATTCAGTTTGATGAACAGGATACAAAAATCGTGATCCTAATTGAAAACAGCGGCTCCAGCGCCGGGGACGTAACATTCAAAGCCGGAAATGGCATTCAGGGCGTCGCGGACCTTGTGGTGAACGTGGCGAACGGCAAGACCAAGGCCGTGGTGCTGGAATCCGGCGCGTTTAAAAAGGCGGGCAAGGTATATGTAACGGGCGCCGCGACCATGAAGGCGGCGGCGCTGCTGCTGCCGTAAGGGTGCCGAACGCCGCGCCCGCGCGGTGAAACAAAGCGAAAGGACGCCCCCGCCGGGAGGAATGCGAAAGCATGGCCCGGCAGGGGCATTTTTGCGCCGAAAAATGCGCCGAAAAAGAGGACGTACGCAGACGGAATGGAGGCAAGGCCGGGGTTTTGCCGTTGGGGCCCCGGCGCGGCGCAGCCGTGACGGGAACGGCAAAATAGCGGTGCGGGGTGGCGAAGCCATGGCCGCGAAGCGGACAACCGCACAGGGTGGTTTCGCGCAGCGAAATGCCGCGCGCGATTTTGCGCGGCAAACCCAAAAGGTGGGGCCGGTAACCGGCCAGCGCGGTTTCACCGCAGGCGAAATGCGACCGAACGGCGACAAGCGCCGGATATTCCGAAGGAGGTTTCTATGAAGGATCTTTTTGAAGGCGTGTATCTCAAGCACCAGAAAAACGGCGAGAGCATCTGTTTCATTGCCGGGCGCGCGGGGGAAACCCGGTTCGTCCAGGTGATCACCAACGGGACCGTCCGGCAGTACGACGGGGCGCAGGGCTTCTGCTTTGGGGAGGAGGGCGTGGCGGCCGAGCTGCCCGGCGTGCAGGGCGCGTTGCGCTACGGCCCGCTGTCGCCGCTCAGGACGGACATCATGGGGCCGTTCCGCTTTCTGCCGATGCAGTGCAGCCACAGCGTATACAGCATGGCGCACACGCTGGCGGGCGGGTTCACGGTGGACGGTCGATTCATCGACCTGACGGGCGGGACCGGATACATTGAGGGCGACCGGGGCAGCGCCTTTCCACGGGACTACCTGTGGGTACAGTGCAACGATTTTGCGCAGCCGTGCAGCGTGATGGCCTCTGTCGCGCATATCCCGTTCTGCGGACGCTCCTTTACAGGGTGTATCTGTGCCGTTGTGTACCGCGGCCGTGAATACCGGCTGGCCACCTACCGGGGCGTGCGCATCGTGGAGGCGTCGTCCCGCAGGCTTGTGCTGCGGCAGGGCAGGTATCTGCTGGAAGCGTCCTTCGCGGCGCGGGAGGCACATCCGCTGCGCGCGCCCCGAACAGACGGTATGACGCGGACCATCCGTGAGTGCAACCGCGCCCGGGCACGGTTCCGCTTTTGGGAGGGCGGCGGCCTTGTGTTCGACCTGTGCAGCGAAAACGCCAGTCTCGAGTGCGAGGAGGCTGTGCCGGACGGCGCAAAAAGGCGCGGCGCACTGCTGTAAAACGCCGCTTGTGGGAAAAAAGGAAGGCCCCCGCGAAAGCGGGGGCTTTTGGCCGGGAATAAAAGGTTTATCACATGGAAAGGAAAGGCCCAAAATAAAAAGAAGTCTGCTCCCGTCCCGTAAGGAGCAGACTGCATTTGGTGTGCTGCAAATTTGAAAATGGCTCAATCTCAAAGCCTTTTGCGCCTTGCGCCGGGGCCAGAGGGAAGCCGCAGCGAAAGCTTTGCCGGCCCAAAGCAGCCAGGCGGTGTATTAAGTGGAGTGAAAGCAAAACGTATTGCGCGCTTATAGCGTGAGGCTTCCGGCTTCCTTGCCGGCGATGGCGAAGGCGAACAGCGCGCCCTTGTCCACCGCAGCAAAGTAGCCGGTGCGCGCATATTGGTCTGCGTAGTTTTTTTCGATTCGGCCCAGCGCTTCCTTCAGCTGCAGCATAGCCGCAAATTCGTGCTTGCAGCTGCAGCTGCAAAAGCAGGAGCAGATAAGGCCGCTGATCGTACCGTCCCTGTATTCGAACTCAACCTCGTATGCCGTGCTGCCTTCAACGATGGCGTAGCCTTTGCTGCCGTCAAGGCTGATGTATCGGACCCGGTTCTCCGTGTAGTAGTTGTGCCCGCGCTCTGCGATGCCGGCGCTTACATTCATTCCCCAGAGGTCATCCAGACAGAATGCGGTATCATCGCTGCCGCTGACGAACGCATCGTCCTCCTTTGCCGGCGCCTTGTACCAGGTGACAACCTTACTGCCCGGCAGCGCCGCTCTGTCGAACGTGACGAAGTGGCTGCCTGCCATAAAAAAACGACCGTTGACCGCAGTGTCCGCTACTGCGATCACGCGCTTGTAGTCGGATACTTTGATTTTAAAATTATAGCTGACCTGGGTGACGCGGCCGCGCATACCTTCCAGCTTGCCGTCCACATAGACCGTATCGCCGCAATGCAGGTCAAACTGGTCGTTGTAATAGGCCAGATTCATATTGCGTTCTGCAAAGTACACCTGTACCATTGATCTGCGCGGGGCTGCTGCCGGCTCCGGCACAGCGGATTTGGACTCCATGCGCTTATTTTCGAGAAACTCTGCTGCAAAACCAATTTTGAATGCCATAGCCGCTTCCTCCTTGAGAATGGTTTTCGGTTCTTTCGGATACCATTTTACAACAGTAGGTGTCCCATAAAACGGATTTTGCAACGCCGCTCTAAGGCAACACCGCACAATTCACGGCTGAAGCCTTAAGCGTCGCCTCGCTTGCAGATTTTCCGGCAACTGTCACAAAAATGCTCGCGAATACACAAAGTATTCGCTGCGCTTTTTGTTTAACCTGCCAAAAAATCTGCCGGCGCGCTTCGACTCTTAGAATTGTGCGGTGTTGCCCTAACACAAAAACGTCATTTGGACGCCTGCAATCTCCCGTTTGCGGGAAGCGATCGCACGGTTTCGCCGGAGGCGAAACGGCGGGCGCCGGGGCAGAGGGGGAGGCCTCAGCCCAGCAGCGCGTCGTCACCGTTTTCGCTTTCATCCCCGTCTTCCTCGTCCATGGGCTGCCATGCCTGCCCGAACTTTACATCCTTGAAAAGCGCCGTCAGCCCGGTGATCTGCTTGAGGCGAAGGAGCTCGTCTTTGTCCATGCCGAGATGCTTTGCGATCCATGCGTCGGAACGGCCCAGCTCGTGAAGCTCCTTGACGATGTTGCTCATCAGGTCCACGTCGTGGCTGCCCCTTGCCCGGTTGTGGCGGATGGTGCTGGCCATCCGCTGGTCCAGCGGCTTGTCGATGACCGAAACCGGCAGCACGCCGCCTTCGCGCTCGTAGATGTCGGGATGCTCCAGCATCACCCGGTAACGGTGGAACCCGTCCACGATCACATAAATGTCCTGGCTTTTGGCGTAATAGCACACGATGGGCATGGTGTAGCCGTCCGCCCTGATGCTTTCGTACAGCAGGCGCATTTCGGGCGGGGCCACGGCGTTGGGGTTGTATGTGTTCGGCCGCACCTTTTCGATGGGTACGGGAATGACATGGTAGACCGGGCTTTTATACGCCATTTTCCATCGCCTCCACGCTTTTGTATTTCTTGCGGATGATATCAATGCGCCGCTGCTGCTGGCGCGTCAGGCCAAAGCCCATGAAGCGGCAGTTGTGGTCGTTTTTCAAAATGCAGTAGCACATCCGCTTCCAGCTGGGAATGTCCTTTGACAATTTGATGTCGTCCGTATCGTCGGGGATGGGGCCTGTGAAAATGATGCGGGACTTTTTGTCGCGGGTATAATTGGAGACGCCGTTCCGCAGGATGGGGTAGCCGTGGGCCTCCAGCTCACGGATGACGGCTTCGTCCAGCCCGCCGCCCGTTTCGTGCCAGAACTGGATGGACGTTCTGAATTTTTTGACGTAATTGTTGCGCAGGCGGGCGGGCAGTGTGTCCAGCAGGAACTGGGTGTAGGATTTCCATGTGTGCCCCTCGGGAAGCGTGATGTTCCGGTAGCCCATCGCCTTGGTATGGCCGTAGATCGCGGCAAAATTCGCGCCCTGCACGCGCCCCACCAGCTTTGTCCAGACCTCGGGGTCGATGACGCGGTACAGGTTGAGCGAATCCTTGGAATAGTCATTGAACGGCGAGGCCACGCGCATCTGCGAGGGCTTGAGGCCGGCCATGTAGTACAGGTCGTACAAGCGGTTGTAATCGTAGCCGAACCGGTAATTGGCGTGCCATATATCGCTGGTGGACCAGTCGTACAGGGGCGACGCGCACCAGACGTCCTTGAACTGCTTGCTGATCCAGCATTCGCCCTTGTAGCCGAATTTCTTGTTTAAAAAGCCGCTGTACCGCTGCAGGGATTCGTCCGCCCGGATGCCCAGCAGACAGACGGTTTTCCGGCCGCCGTGTGAAATGCGGTACCATCTGCCGAACTGCTTGGCAAGGTCCTCCTGATGCATGCGGTAGCGGTAGGTCGATATGGGGTTGTTTTCCAGGTTGACGACGTATTCCTTTTGCGGCATTTCCCGCACCCAGGCGTCCCGGCGGGTGTCGTCCCAGGGGTACCAGTACATTTCGTAGCTGCTGAGCGCGGTGCGCGTGGCCATGGGCAGGCAGACCCAATAAGGCTCCACACGGCCCTTGATGCGCTCGAAGGTGCGTTCCACATATTCCGTCGTCACAGTGTACTGCGCTTCGAAATCCTGATGAAAAACACCCAGCGCCTTTTGGGGGAAGCAGCGGTCCCGGTAATCCAGCACCAGATTCAGCAGCAGGCCGCTGTCCTTCCCGCCGGAGAAGGAGATATAGATATTGTCGAACTCCTCAAAAATGAATTTCAGCCGTTCCAGAAAGGCTTCGTATACGTTTTGCTTTAAATGTTGCTTGATCATAACCACCATGCTCCAAGAGTGAGAGCGCGCCGCGGGCATGCGGAACGCAGGCGCCGCTCCGGGGGGACTACATTCGACAGTCTTATACATTTAAGGACAAAAATTACCAAAATTTTCTTCTATTATACTACGTGTTCCAGATTTTGTCACCCGCTGCGGCGCCGCGCGGACAGCCGCAGCGGAGAGCTTTCGGGACGGGAACAAAAAGGCTTATGGAAAAGGAAAGCCCAAAATGAAAAGCAGACTGCTCTTGTAAAGAGCAGTCTGCTTTTGGCGTGCTGTAAATTTGAAGACGGTTTAGAAATCAATTTCATATTCAAAGAATTTTCGCGCTTCGCTCTGGACCTCGCTGGCAATTGTAGTGTTGCCGCAAATCTTCATGGATTTTAATGCTGCGTCGATTTTAATGGCATCGCTTTCTTTTATTCCAGATGAGTTGCTAAGCTTCAGAGTGTATTTCTGGTGTGTCAATGGCGAAGCTTTATCCATTCGCAGGGAAATCAACGTTTGAATGGCAGGTTCTCTTTGCAGATAATGGAGTTCCGGTGGCATGGGGGCGTGACCGGGAAAATCCAGTTCAGCAGCAATTTCCACAGTAGCCACTGCAGTGGAAGCAAGTTCATGTTCTGCATCTATATCGGCGTGGTCTCCTGCTGCCCTTGCCTTCGCGCTGCCTTTTTGCTTTTTCTTGGAAAAGGTTGTTTTTTGCTCTTTGAAAGTTACTCTAAAATGTTTTGCGCCCAAATCCTGTGCAATTTTTTGCAGTTCGTTGACTCGGGCAGTTTTTAAATAACTGAAATAATCATCCATGGCGATATAACGGTCGCGGTCACTGGGGTCAACATAGTAAATATCGTTATCTGTGTCTGGATAAAAGGTCAGCCCAAAAGTACCGATTTTATCTCGGAAAATATTGACGACCTTCAAATCTTTTTCTTTCGAGAAATAGCCCACAGAACCTTTGCAAACTTCGCTTTCTGCACGTCTTTTGTCCATCTCGGTAATGCGGACAAGCTTGGGCAGCAAGAAATCCGCGCCGTCCAAATTTTCTGCGAAAATAGGCTGAAGCGTTTTTAATTCCAATTCCCGATTTTTCGTTTGTGCAATATCTTTTATAACTGCAACGGTTCCTTTTACAGAGGCATTGAGGGTCTCTGCAATTATGGATGCATCTTTTAAATTAAGCTCGCCATCATCATTTTGGTCAAGAGCTGTTTTCACTTTATTCGTCGTTTTATTCAGAAAATCTGCAGCACGTTTTCTGTTTTCTGCTCCGAACACACCCAACTCTATTTTTTTGTTTTCCATTCAGACACCCTTTCAAAGTTTTTCACAAAAAAGGCTGTAAAATTCGCGAGGCGTCTTTCTGCCTTCCTCAAAATGTATGTATTTGTTTCCGTTATAAATAAAAAAAGAACAAATCGCAAGAAGCCTCAAACATAAAAGTGGAAACGCGCAAGCATGCGCTGCTGGCCTTATCCCCGCCCGCACACAGGGCGAGCCATGCCGCGCGGCGAACGCCGGGGCGCATTCGGTAAATGCTTGCATGCCGCGAATCCGGGACACGTTTTGAAACGTTATTACCGAATACCCGACTTGCCCATTCAGGCGTATCAGGAAATATGGTTTGAAGCAGCTAACGCTGTGCCCCGATATTTTTCCCGTCTGGACACACAGCGCGAAAAAGCGCAAAGCCACAGGAGGGAAAACGGCATAAAAGAGCGGGCAGCTTTTACGCTGCCCGCTTTGTGCTTTTATTCGGCCTTGCGCAGTTCCTTGATGGATACCGTATGATTACGCACGACCGTTTCCAGTGTCCGTACTCGGTCGCGCAGCTCGTCGATCTCACGCACGCGCTCCAGCTTTGCGGAAATATCGCCGTACTGTTCCGCGATAAGCTGCACGTTGTGCTCTTGCTTTTCAATCAACATGCGGGTATGGCGCACGTCCGTTTCCAAGGATTCAAACCGATTGTCAATAGATCCAAACCGATTGTCAATGGACTCCAACCGATTGTCAATAGACTCAAACCGATTGTCAATAGATTCAAATCGACTGTCAATAGACTCAAACCGATTGTCAATGGACTCAAAGTGATTGTCAATAGACTCAAACCGATTGTCAATGGACTCAAACTGATTGTCAATAGATTCAAAGTGATTGTCAATGGACTCAAACTGATTGTCAATAGATTCAAAGTGATTGTCAATAGATTCAAAGTGCTTATCGTGTTCCTCTAACTTGTCCGAAATTTTGCCCAACATCTGCAAAATCAATTCTTCGTTGTTCATCCGCTCCACCTTCCTGTGCTGCTATTATACCCCATCAGAGCGGGGCTTACAATTGGGCATTATGCCGATTTACGATGGTACTTGTGTGCTGCCCTGTGTGCCGATCATTCACCCTTGTCCCGCATCCGGGCAAAAGTGTGTTATTGCAAAAACAAAACCGCCCGGGAAGGGCTTTCCCAAGCGGTTTCAGAGGCTGAGTTGGCGTGATAAAATGGATACCTGCTTTTCTCCTCAGCCCGTAGGGCGGGGCCCTGCGAAGGTTTGCGCAGCAAAGCTTTGTGGGGAAAAGGAGGAATGACGGAGCGGTATGAGAAAAGCCCAGCCGGCTGGCTGGGCTTTTTGAGGGGAGCATAGTCCATTCCGACGTGGGAAGCGTTGACAAAAAAGATACCCTCAATGCGAACACTGAACCTGACTATAGTAGGATAGCAACGAAACTTATCATATCATAGAATACCAGCAATAGCCATCTTAAATCCAGCAAGTGCCTGTTCATAGCTCTGCGCATTTTTTCCAACTTTCTGAGGATCATAGTCGCATATGTTAATAATACCTGAATAGTATTTAACGATCTTGCCGAGATTATTTTGCAAGAAAGTCATAGGCGGTTGCACCCAAGCAATTTCGTTATGTCCATTTACTGTCTTATTAACCATAAGAGCTTGCATACCATACACTAACGGCATAATGTACCCTTCAGGACTCAATATATCAATATCATTGCCGGAGAACGGTGTTTTCTTTTCCTTGCGCGTTTCATTTAATTTTTTTACGGCAGTAATACGACCGTATTTTCCATCTGCTGAATTGTACAAAGCAGGGAAGTTTTCATAAATATAGTCATAGAGTTCAGGCAATTCTACCGCAATTTGGAATGCCGAATTAACTTCCGTGTTTTTTAATTCTCGCTTATAGTCAGCACTTGTTTTGATGGTAACATCAGGAGACGCCATCAATTTCTCAAACTGTTTGAGACAACTCCCTTTTGCGCTGTAGATTTTATTCGCTGCAATTGGTTCAATAATTTTTCCAGTTTCATCTTTAACCTGAGTAATAAGAGCAAGAGGAATCCAAGCAAGCGCAATAAGATCTTGCGCTTTAATGTCGCCACCATCGTTCGTTTTCCATTCAATTCTGCTGCACAGAGCAGGATTTCGTTTTTCCATGAGTGACTTGAGTCCGTCAAAAAATCCTTTCTGGTTAGCTTTCGCAGAAATGTTGAGCTCAACATTATTATTTCTCGCTTCACAAATTTCCAACAAGTCATTCTTAAATGCTTCTACACAAGCAAAGTCTCCTGCATCGCGAGGGACAAGCAACTCAACAGGCACATAAAAGCTCAAATTTCCAATTGAAGAGTCTTTCCTTAATTCGTCTAAATATATATCAATAACACTTCTATTTTCATGCCAAAGTTCCTTAAAGCGATCCCATGTTTTCTCTCCCTTAGGAAAAGGTTTCCCAGCGTAAAGCATAGACTGTTTCAAGATATAGAGGCCAATTGCAAGCGTGTTATGGCCACCATCTAAAATTCCTTCAATCTCAAAATTATCAGGCATTATCTTTATCCTACTGCGCTCAAGTCGTTCATACTGGGAAGACGCAAGCAAAATTCCTTTGGTCTTAAACGGAAACAGGTTGCAGTCACTTTCGATAGATTCTTGGATTGAGGTAGTCACCGGACCCGTTTTAGAAGAACGAGGATTTGCTTTTAAATCCAGAATATCAATGACAGGAATCAAATACTTAGCCTTCATAAAGCCTGTAACCTTAGTAATTTGGCCTACTGTCTGTTCTACTGAGAAGTCGAATTTAATAATTACGCTTTTGTCTTTTTTTAACATGTTTATCTCCTTTCACTTTGTGGAGGCTCTGGAAACAAAAACGGACCAACAGTAGTTGGTCCGTGAAAATACTATAAAGATAAGCTTTATATTTCCAGAACCTATCCAGGTGCATGTTATAACTTCCGCTCACTATCCAGTGTGCATTATTATGATATCAATGCATTTATGTTTTGTCAAGCATTAAAGTCATTAATTGTAAAAAATTAATATACAGCGCCACACTTGTCCACTGTGGACAAAAACACACGGCAAACTGCAATATAAAAGCTTCGATGAGCAAGGTGCAAAGCACCTTGCTCATCAGGTTCTGTTTTGACATCACAGCCACACCCTTACGGCAAAGACGCCTTTGAAAAAGTAGGTGTTTGCGGAATGTTCATCTGGGAAGCGTTGGCAAAATAGATGCCCGCTTGAGCGCGAACACTAAATCATAGTAAAAAGAAAAGCCTCGAACGCGACTTACGCGTCGAGGCTTTCGACTGGTGCCGGTGGTGGGACTTGAACCCACACGGTGTTGCCACCAACGGATTTTGAGTTATTCAAGCCATTCGGAACCTAATGGCCTGAACCGG
>ERZ812616.1865-NODE-1865-length-20429-cov-2.818445_pt1 | contig 20429 bp, 27 predicted proteins | sample MGYA00376249_ERZ812616 | MGnify/ENA primary metagenome ERZ812616 (study PRJEB26924, sample SAMEA4378265) | human gut metagenome | biome: human gut; feature: human-associated habitat; material: faeces | place: China | collected 2013 ... | reverse complement strand
AGAGGCGCAGTGAGCAATGTTGTTGCTGCTCCCACATTCCCCTGTTTACGGGCTGAACTGGCTTCTGCTTTATAGTTGGCAGCCTGAACCTGATAACCGTAAGCCTCGCGTTGCGCGTTATTCACCGTCGTCAGCGAATCAAGAGCGCCAAACTGGGCAGTGTCGCCAAATATATCCAGCGCGTTACCTGTAGATAAATCAGCGCCGGTAGCCCCCATTGTCGCCGCCTGTGTACCAAGCCGCTGTCGGGTCTCTCTGCGTCGTTGCTCAGCTTCAGCGTTACCTCTGTTTATTGCATCATTTGCCTGAGCTGTGGCTATATCTGCGTTCGCTTCTGCAACCTTCGAGGCATACTTTCCCTGTTGGTGCTGGGTGTATGCCTGAATGCCACTCATGGCGAGCATTGCGCCACCAGCAATAACCGGATCGCACATTATTTTCTCTCCATGTGAAATCTGTGGAAATTAAGACCAAGAGCACCATAAGGCGCGGCTTCTTCAAGCCTGAATCCAAGCCAGTGCAGCCATGCTTTGGCAACATGGTTTCGCTCGTCGACATAGTTTTCCAGGCGCGGATAAACTGCCAGCATCTGCTGCAATACAGGGCGGCAGTGGCGAAGAAATGTCTTCTGATATTTTTCGATACGGCTGGTTCCGACCAGCCAGGGCGTACCATTGCCACCGATCATTGACGCCGGAGATACGCCAAACATGGTTACCAGTTCTCCGTTCGCGAACCCTGACCAGGCCATAGTCGCAGTACGCAGACCAACACGCAGCGCATCTTTGGTAGTCATCAGCGATACCGCATACAGTTCGTCAATATCAGCCTGACGAACATCCGGCAAAATCATCTGAAGATGCTCTTCGGTAGCGGGAATAATTTGAACATCGATCATCAGAATCCCCCAACAGTAAGGCGAGGAATAACGGCAAGAACAGACAGCGGCAACGGGTCAAGCTGACGGATTTTTACACGCCCGTTTTTGCCCCAGTTACTGTCCAGTTTCACTTCTACTTTTCCGGTAGCATCATCAACAGGATCATCGTAGAACTCGAATTCACGCTGTGGATATTCGTGCCATTTACCGCCGGGCGTAGTCGCCCAGATGCCGCGACTGGCATTCACAACCAGAGTAACGGACGGGATCACCTGTTTTTTGTCCAGCAGCGTTTCCTGTCCGTTAATGTTGATATCCAGTGTTTCGAATTCAGCAGTTATTGGCAGGCCGATGTGCACTACAGCCCCCGGTGATTCCAGCGTGACGGCACCTCCGGAAACCACTTTCTGTGGTTCCACGTTCGCATCAGAGAGAATGTTTACGGTCTGGCCTTCAAGATGAGACAGGCCTCCAAATGTCCGGCGCGCCATCTGCCAGTTCGTGGTGGCCACATTCCTGAGGGATGGCGGGACGTTCCTGTTAGCACGAACCACTACAGCGGTATTGCTGGTTACAGAAATAATGTCGCAACGTAATTCTTTTGACACCTCATCGCCAGTATCAGGATCAGTTCCGGTATAAGGGAACTGTAGTTGCGCGCCGACATCACTACTGGTGAAGTACGCACCACCAGAAACACTGATTGTATATTCCGCGCGGTAATCCCATTCGCCAGAACCACCAGTGATGATCATCGTTCTGTCAGACGTATTTCTTCCATCATAGCTAAGGCCAGAATCAACAAAGAAAGCATCTTCATCGCTGGTAAATAAACGGCTGGACAGTCGCTCGATGTATCTCACTGTTTGCCCGTTAACGGTTCGGTTAACGACGAAATACACCGCATCTTCATTGCCTTCGCTGATACTGCATGTGCTTTCATATTTTCCGGTACTGGATTGTGGTGCCCATGCAAAAACCTGCTGATCACGCAAATAGGTCATCACCAGTAATTTACCGTCATCACGGATGCAGAAGGCGCTGGAGTAAGGGACTATTGAGAAGCACCAGTCAACAATGCTGTGCTTCTGAAAAAGATGATTGGCAAGGATAGTAAGGTCGTTCCCCTGATAGCCGTCAACATCGAATGAGTAGGCCAGATCACGGACAACACTGCCTTTCTCCTGGACGAACAGAGCAATATTCGCCACGGCAATTGGTGGGACATTGCTCGAGCCATTTGATCCCTGAGAGCTGAATGCAAATGGTGATGGGGTAAGCACTTTGTTCTGGTCGCCAGTGATGACGTACTCACCTCCGGAAGTCAGCGCCACCAGCGAACCAACATCAATCAGGTGGCGGATCTCATTAACCTGACGCCCGGCATAGGTGTAGATAATTCTGTCGTCATCCTGCGTAGGATTGCTTTTGCCAAAATCCTTATAATCCCCGGTACGGCTGGCCCAGATAGTCTGAGGAAACGCAGTCGATGCGGCGAAGTAAAGACGTTGTTGATAATAAACAACAGTGCCAGGATAACCATTAACACTGTTCCAGGCATATTTAGCCCATTTATAGCTGGCATTATCCTCGCCAACTACCTGCGAAGGGATATAGGAAATCACCTCGGCAGTTGCAGTAGTTCCATTTGCAGCAGAGATACGGGCAATGCCAAAACCACTGTGCAGATACTCCCACTCAATGCCGGTATCATCATCACCGGATCCGCCCCAGCCATCCCATGATGTGCCTTCTGTATGCGAAGGGCGCAAAGTGCCTGTTTTGCCTACTGTAACGGCGCGATAGTAGTTACTGTCTGCACGGCGAATATCGCCAATTGACGTACTCTTACTGGTTTCCCATACCGGCACAGAATCCACTGCAGGCTGTTCCAGATAGAACAATTTGCCTACCTGCTCCGCGCCAAAAATAGAGGCGCTTGCCGTTAACGTAATTGTCCCGGTGCTGGCGCTGGCATAAACCGTCACTGACTCGTCAATATTGATATCTTCAAATGGTCCGTTCTTCGTTACCACATCAACCAGTTGCCAGTTGTCATGCGCATAGCGACGCAACTCTTTCGGCGGGTATGCCGGATGAACAAGCGTAAGCACGTCGGCGCTTTGCGTGAATTTAATTCGGAACAGATCGGCTTCAGTATATGGCGTGGCAATTTCATAAATAACATTGCTGCTGTTCAGCACCAACGCACCATCTTTGATAACGCGCATGTACTGGTGTCCGAACTCCAGAGCATAGGTCTGAACCGTCGAGAACTGGAACGGGATCAGGCGGCATTTCCGATTTGGGTATTTGGCGGCACCGACAAAACGCGTACCTGGTCGATTCTCAACGCCGCCATACTGCCGCACGATAAAGTTATCGCACTTGCGCAATGCCACCTGGTACTTCGCCATGTCAATACGCCCGTACAACGACGGTCCAATCTCACCACCGGCAAAGCTGGGCTGGATCCAACTGATAGCCATCAGGACAACCTCGCAATGGTAAACTCGTCAACCGGTGGCTGTGGTTCCTGTGATTCATTCTGGCTATGCGAGCCAGCACTAAGAATCACGCGATTGTACATATTGAGAGCAAATGTACCGAGATCCGCATTCCCAGTCAGCGCCATGTTAATGGCTGCCGCAAGACGCCAGGCCAGCGCCTCCATAAAAATGGCATCAAACATGTTTACATCTGAAACGCGAGAGACATACTTGAGCCATGCCTGCGGCTGGTCTGTGTAGATCAATTTTCCTGTTCCGTTGGTGTCTGCACCAACTTCGTACTGAACGCGCATTGCTGCTGTTGGATTGCGTACACCAGGAAGCATAATTTCAGTAATGCGCAGACAATCTGACGGGTACTGGTACGCATATTCCCAGTCAGGCGGTGGATTGCTCGTATCTGCAAGCGCCACGCGTTTGGTAGCAAAGTTCCAGTCAAAATCAGAAAGCACAGCATCACGGCAGGCCTCAAAGTGCAGCGAACATTCCCCCGCTTCCTTGCTGGCTTCCGTCAGGCTGTTAATGCTGCGGCTGTTGCCAATATTGGACAGCGCACGATTGCAGATCTCTACTACAGAGGCCATAAGTTTCTATACTCCTGCAATAAAGGGGCCGAAGCCCCTTGTCTGATTCGCGAGGCTTACACGCCCAGTTCTTTACGCTTATCTGCGATCTTCTCGCGTAGCGTTTCGGCTTTGGCGTTATGGTGTGGCTTCTCGTTAAAGAGCAATTCGTACTCTTCACGGAGCTTATCCAGTTCACCATCATCTGACACATCGTTGATGATTTTGGTGCTGGTTGCTGCCATTGACACCTTTCCTGCAACTTTTGCTTTTGCCTGTCTGGCTGCATCGTTAACAGGTTCCAGTGCGCTACCAGGCTCACCTTCGTATTCGATTTCTGCCCCCTCCGGCCACAGAGTGTTATGGATATGAGAGAGGCGCAGAACGCGGTATCTTGGTTTCTCACCTGACATCGATATCACCTTAACCAGTTACTTTTGAGCGGATCGGGTACGGCGTATTGGCATCAACATCCAGACTGATACCCGCAGTGAATTTGCCAGCCGTTAGTGGGCCAGTTGCGACGGAGTAGTTAACACGCAGATATCGCTGAACACCGGCAGGCACCTTTGCAGAAACAACTCGTTTACCTGCTGTCAGGGCGGTCTTTGCCAGTGCGCCACTATCATAAATAGTGGTCCATGAGCTGTTATTCTCACTCGTCTGCAACTGGATGTTTACAGTTGCATCACCGCTTGCCGCGGCGGCTGCGTTAACCAGCGCCCAAAACTCAAGCGGGTAACCCACGCCGATATCACGACGTTTTCCGTCAATTGGACCGAGATCGATTACGTCAGTAGAAGCCGCGGTATTCGTAACCGCCTGAGCTTCGGAGAACATCAACAGTTTGTCGGTGATCATCTTCTTTCTCCATTAGTGGGTCTGTTACGACCCACAGGTTAATAACAGGCGTTACACCACGCGGGATTCTGTTTCCAGAAGCGCATCAGTTTCACGGATTGGTACACCACGGAATGAAGTCCACCACTCGCCTTCAGTCTCTTTTACGCTGATAGCCAGAGATGTTTTCTCCAGAGATTGCAGATCAAGAGCCTGGCCTACAGTGCGGTTCATGTAGAACACCGGGCGGCCCATGCCACGGTTTGGAATGCGATGTAGTGCTTTAACCATCAACTTCGCAATATTTGCGGCAGAGGATGGTTCTGAAATATTGCTGACATCGATGTTTGCAATGCGAACAACATAACGCCAGTCACGCAGAGCAAGTCCGTTATCCCATTTGTAATGGGTGCGATAGCCTTCGTACTTGCCGCCATTAGCATCTTCCAGTGTCACCTGGCCTTTATCTTCCATCTGGATGCCAGCCTTCTGCCCTTTCGGGAAGATGCCATGCACGGTGTTTTCGCCCCACACCACTAACCAGATTGAGGTGTTATCTGTACCCGTGCCACCAGCATCAATGATGTTCTGAGCATTACCCGCAGACAGGCTGGAATAGCGGGAGGACAGTCCCATAAACTGCTGAGGGTTAACGCTGGAATCACCATAAAACAGCGTCTGCGCCATCTGCTGATTCATCGCTTCAATAAATGCGCGGTCTTCAGACAGGCGGAATTCGGCGGTATTGCCGTTCAGATCAGCCAGTGACTTATCGACTTCCGCATAGGTTTCCAGCATGCCAACGGAATCGGTTACCTGCACTGTGGTTGATTTGCTTGGCTGTACGCCATAGTTCAGCAAACGCCAGGTAGCTGAAGGTAAACCAGAACGAATGGTGGTTCGGTGTCCGGTAGGAAGGTTCCCTTCGACAAAAGGCATATCCTGAAGGATCGGGTTAGTTTGACCGAGAAGCTCGATAATCTTATCGACTTTCCCGTTTGGATCGACGCGCTTACCCCAGTCAGCCAGCGTTAGCGCAGTTAAGCCTTTAACAGCCATTGTCATTTCCTCTCTTATTTGCCATAGAGCACTTCGGCCGCACTACGCTGGCCTTCATTACCACCGGTGACCATGCCATCTTCAGACATCGCCTTTCCGATTTTCACGAACGTTTTGACCAGATCAGGGTGATTACCCAGCCCGGTGGTGTTCAGATATTCTTTGAGTTCAGGTGTCCCGAACTGGTCAAGCGCACGCTGTGCGGCGCTAAGGTTAGAAATCAACTTGTCGCCACCGATTTCTTTGTCGGCTTTTACATCCGCTGCCCACTGCTCGGTTGTTTTCTGCCAGGCTTCTGCCTGGCGCTGCTGAACACCTGCCAGAATCTTCGGATAAGCATCAACCAGCTTTTGCGCTTGCTCGTTGGTCAGGTTTAGTTCTCGCGCCACCGGCTCGAATTCCTTCAACGCTTCTGTATCCAGCTCTACGCCTTCGGCAGCCTGAAACTCGTACTTTTCAGGCGCACCCTCTGGTTTATCGCCGTCCTTTTTTTCATCCTGCTTATCGTTTTCAGGCTTTTTGTCATCAGCAGGTTTATCGCCATCAGCAACAGGTTGTGGCTTATCACCTTCCTGTTGTGATGGATCACCAACTGGAGCAGGGTTATCACCTGCAGGCGCTGACGGTTCTGACGCAGCCGGAGCTGCTCCACCATCGACTGGTTGCTCATTGCAAAGACGGCGATACAGCAAACGCTCAAATAAATTCATGATCACTCCTGTTCACTGGCCTCTTTGGCCATCTTCAAATACTGTTCAGGGCAATGCGCCATAACGCGCTGAAACAGTTCCAGCGCCAGATTGCGTTGCCCCTCATTAAATGCCATTGCCATAGCGTCCATCGGTGAGATAGCGGAAAACACACGGCCTTTCTCCAGCACCGACCAGACAACGCGACGCCCCTGTTCACTGCTCATGACAAAGCAAATGTCATCAATTTCACGCTGTGCCATGTCACGTTGCTTACGGGCGTTTTCTTCTTTCAGTTGATCGTCTTCGTAATCTGTCATTGTGATTGCCCACCCTGACCACTAACTGCATTCGCCATAGCTGACAAAACACTCGGATCCGAAGTTTTAGCTTCGCTTAGCGTCTTGGCACCCTGTGCCGCCGCCATCCCCATCGCCATCATTTGTTGCTGCTGTTGTTGCTGTGCCCGTTGCTGGCGAGCCTGCTCAACCTGTTCCTGCGGAACAATGACGGTTGGAGACACTCCGGACATATCAGCGAATGCATCGATCGCCTGATCAACGTTGAGTTTGTCGAGAGCTTCTGGTTTCGCTTGCGCAAGTTGACCAATGAAGTTGACCGTAGACGCCAGACTGGACAGGCCGATAGACTTCTGCGCCTGAGCCATGACGGAAATGTATTCGACCTTCAGGGGCATACCTTCCATCGCGTCAGGCGGTGGCGGCAGCATGTTTTTACGCACCATCATCGAGAAAGCGCGGTCAATGAGAGGATTAAGACATTCGTCGTTCAGACGCTCCAGAACCGGCCCCAACATCAGAAGTTTTTCTTCTTTCATTTCGATCACCGCTTCAACAGGCATCGAGCGGGTATTGATGTTCTGCAACATCATGAACAGATCGACAAAGTAGGCGCTGTTAATGATTTGACGGGTGTCCTGAATGTCTGCCACCAAATCTGCTGTACTGGGGTTAACCAGATAAGCAGGCCTGAAACCATCCTGACCAGTAATCTGATCGATATACGTGATGTCGCCAGGAAGAAGGGAGGCACGCTGATTCTTGAGGGAAGTCGGAGCAACCATCGGCGGATTGGTGGCTTTATCAATCAACTGCGACTTGCGCTTCTGGAGAAGCTGCAATGCCTTAACAGGTCCAAGCGCCAGCATACCCGGGCATGATGATCCATAAACATCTTCGCCGTTAACTTCCCAGCGCGGAGCCATAATTGGAAACTCATCGAATCCGGACTCACGCAACAACTTGTCGTTATCGCCACCAACCTCGTAATAAACCGATTTGAATGGCTTGTTCTTGCTATCCAGCTTCGATGTATCGCGGTCAATGTTCGGGTAAACCGAATGCATCACTTCAATCCACTTCTCGTAGGTTCCGCTTTCCCACATGCTTTTTACGGATTCGCTGACGTTATTTAGCCCGAACTCCTGAACAAGCTGACGAACAGTCATAGAGAACTTGCGAAAACAGGTGTCCACACTGCCACGAGGTGAGTTAGCCAGGTAGTAACTGCCTATCGGGAATGGCATTGTGCGAATGATGTCCTCGTCATCCTCCAGCACTGCCATTGCACCAGTGCTGTATGTGCCGAGGCTTCCGTATAACTGCGGCAGCGACTGATAGAGATTCGACTTATTGAACATATCGTTCATGCGGTTCTGCACCGCCTCAAGCCACAACTTAACAGGGCCATAATCCATCATTTCAGGATCTGGCGTAGCCAGGCGAAACCACGGACGCGCGGGGCTTGTGATGCCTGACATCATGCCGCTGGCGAGAGTGCGCGCCGCCATAGTCCCGGTCGAATCAATAATGCGTGTATTGCGTCGATCGTTACGGTTGACCTCAGAAGTCAGAAAGCGGGAACCACGCGGGTTGATGTAATCACTCAACTCGCGCCAGTGCGGCTCGAACGACTGACGCTCGCTTTCAAGTTGTGCGAACTGTTTGTTCAATCGCTCTTTAGTTGTTTCCGCCATTTCAATGACTCCGGTTACTGACCAAGCAGCGTTTTACCGCTGGTATTAGCGGTTGATGTGTCGCCCTGAGAACCGGTAAGCAGCGTAGAACTACGACCAGCAGCAGCGCGACGGCGACGAGTTTCTTCGTCGCGGGCATCAACAACGGCGGCATCCTGCTCCTGTGGTGCTGCCTGAACTTCTGGTGTTGCAGGCACTGATGGTGAGCTACCCATGCACATATCAATGACTCCGTACGCAATTAAATTATTACCAATTTAACCACATATGATTTATTTATCGTAGGTAGTTGACATTTAACGCACAAATTATTACCTTTCAGGTAACCAAAGAGTTCATTCCGGTTACTAACCTGACTGGCTTGTCGTTAAATTGAACAGGTGGAGTGAGCTTTTATTTTGAGCAGTACGGCGTATGGCACATGCGCCGATAGCGGTCTGGATACGTTTAAGGGGCACCCTCCCTGGCTGTGGCAAACGAACCAGGTAGCCGGAATGTGCAAGTCGAGCGGTTTTATTCCGCGCACGGGGATTCACCATCCCGGCGATTCGGTGTGACGCCTCGGAAGAGACGAGGGTACAACGATGAGAGCATTTATGGAGCCGCGACAAAGTGTGGCGCCTTAACAGGCTAAGTGCTCTCAGCGTTGTGGCATTAGCTCAGCTGGACAGAGCAACCGCTTTCTAAGCGGTTGGTCGCAGGTTCGAATCCTGCATGCCACGCCAGAATCACGCCTAAGGACCGTGATGCCAGAAGTTCCAGGGGCTTGGCGGTGATGGTTTCCCTTGAAGGACTATCACCGCCCTTTTTACAGCATGACGCCATTGCGATGGCTTCATGCTGTAAACCAGTACAGCCACGGAAGGCATAACTCATTGCTTCCAGTTCGCCCGATTCGCCGGGCATTTTTTTTAGGTGAGATCATGAAAACAGCCGACATGCTAGCTAAATATCTAAATGAATGGCCGTGCAAATATGTACGCATTGTTCAGGGTGATGACTCAATTTTTTATGGTGTTTTTGCAGGAAATGAAATGCTTTGTGAAGCAATTCCAGGTGAGCGACTTGCCGGGTTAACGCTTAGCGATGACCATGGAATAGGAGTTACTTGCCATGACTGGATTTCAGCGCAGAAAACTGAAATGGAAAAAGGCAATGTGTTTGATATTTCTCGCGCTGTATACGCCAAAGAAAAAAGTGATGATGATTACATGCGCGAAAACTTATACAACATGAAGTTACAATGCCTGGCTGAAGTGCTTAGTAAAAGATCTTTACTTGATGTGGTTGGTGCTGAGCAGGACGCCAAGGCAATCAACGCCGCATTCGATAAAATAACCTTCTAACGCCGTGACATGTCACAATCAGCCCGCCGATTCGCCGGGCATTTTTTTAAGGTGAAAATCATGAAAGAGAAGACTGCAGCTGAGCGCTATGCCGCAGCTATCAATGCCGCGATGGCGATTGTAAACCTGCGTGAAGAGATTAAAGATCTCCTTGCAATTATCCATAACAACCTGACATGTACAGAGTTGCTTGGCGGTCAGTACAACGGTGAGGCGGTGAAGGAGGCATTTAAAAATGCCGAGGTAGGAATAATTCCAGCAAACTATGTCAAGGCTGAATGTGTGCTCCTAAAGGCACGAGTGAGTCTGCATGAAGATCCTGGTAATCTCGGTCGAACTGCAATGCGTTACGTGATAGACGAGTCGAATGCCAAACACAATCTACCGAAATAACACCGTGACATGTCACAAACAGCCAGCCTATGAGCTGGCTTTGTTTTATCCTCACCAGAGGATATCAACGACATTATCCCCACCAGCGGATTAAGCATAGGGATCGTAATCTGTGATGGCCTTGCCTTGCTGGTTCTGCTGACCGGGAATTCGCAGACGCTTAGACACAGGGAACGCAAACGTCAGCAGTAGCGCATCGCCTTTACCCGGTGAACGCCCAAGCCGCTCCTTGATATCTTCCTTCGGTTCGATAACGATTTTACCGTCCACTCGAACTTTGTACTCTGCCGCCGACAGGTCGTCTGCTGTTTCCTGGTCATCCAGCATGCCGCCCAGCCTCAGCCATGTCTTGCATGAATTGAACATCTCCCCACGCTTGTTGAGCATCTGCGGGTCAGTAGACGCGCCACCGAACGGAACAAGTTGCCATGTACGACCCCAGCCGTCACCGATTGACTTCAAACCGGTTCCGTAACCGAAGTCGATGAACACCGCGTCAGCCTGATACTGGTCTTCAAAGTCAGCGATACGCTTCGCCATAATCAGATCGTCGGTAGTCTTGTTGCCAGTCCACAGCACCTTACTGTGTAGCCCCTGCCGCAGGTATATCACAGCGTCATCAACGCCGGAGTATGCCGGGTCAACGCCGATTATCACCGGAGCATGTGCAACCTGCGCAGCGGTTACCACCCGTTTCATTGCCTCGTCAGTAAGACCGGTAGGGATAAACTGCAATTCAGATGCATCAGGGAATATGCCACGCACACGGATTTTAACGAAGTCGCTGTCTTCCCCGTAGTCATCAACCCATTTCTGCAACTGCTGTTTGTTAGTGCCTTCCACCGTCCGGCTGTCAATCTGCGCAGTTTTCCAGCGGTGTTTATATTTGCGGAAACATTCGCGAAAACGCCCGGTGTTACGTGTAGGGTTTCCGAACGCCACCCAAATAATCTCAGTGTCTTCGTCCGTAAGCGCACCCTCGGCAACTTCCCACACCAGATCCGCAATGTTCGACGCTTCATCAAACACCACGATGATGCGTTTGCGCTCGTTGTGTAGTCCGGCGAATGCCTCGGTGTTGTGCTCAGACCAGGGTATTGCGTCAGCCCGCCACCGCTTGTCGTGCCCTAGGTCATTGCTGTACATCGCGGTAGCGGTACAGGTAAACCAGTCTTTCGTGATAGCAAGGTTCGACCACTTGATAATTTCCGGCCAGGTCTTCGTTCGTAGCTGGTTGTCGGTGTTGGCGGTCACCACGACCTTACAATCCTCGCAAGTGGACATGCCCCAGTTGATCAGCATTGAGATGAATGCGGATTTACCAATACCGTGACCAGAAGCGCGTGCCAGCATAAGCGGCTGATAGCGCGTCTCTGGATTCTGCAGGTGATCACGTATCTCTCGGAACGCATCAGCCTGCCACTGACGTGGGCCGGTGGCATGTGCCAGTTCAGTCCCCTCTTCCCCCCATGGGAACGCATAGAGGGCATAGCCAAGCGGATCGTGAGTGAACCCTGCAATATCCTCGATTAACTGCTCTTCAGGAGATAACGCTGTATCTGTCACTGATTGCCATCCTGACGTTCTTTCAGTCTCTTCCTGGCTGCCGCTATGCGATCAGCAATTGTCACATTCACATTAACATCCAGGCGTTCTTTGAATGCGTTGACGTCGACGTGCTTACCAATCAGTTCGAGGTTCTTCACCTTGTCAGGCCATTTAATTTTTTTGAGGATTGTCTCTATCGAATCCTCGTTCATGTTCATGATGGTCGATGACAGATCAAAGCCACTAAGCGTAGTGCGCCAGATTTTCGGCCACTCGCGGATTGGCTTAAGGCTCCCATCGTCGTTGAGGATGTCGATCACGTCCATCTGGTCGATCTCCACCAGGCGCATGAGAACGTAATCAGCACTGACGCGCATTCGTTTGTTGCGCTCTTCCATCAGCTCGGCAATCCGTTTTTGAATGCGTTCATCGCGCATCATGAGACTGGCTTTAACTGCCGCTGTATTTGGGGAGAATCCTGCGTTAATCGCTGCCTGAGTCTGGTTTTCAGGCGTTTTGATGTATGACTGGCAATAAGCCTCCTGCATTGCTGTTAGTGGCTTAAATTGCGTTGATTTGCGTTTATAGGTTTTAGGTTCAGCAGGCATCATAACCACCGTGGTAATAGTTACCGTTGTGGTAATAGTACCATGCAAAATAAAGCCGCCATAGTTGGCGGCAGTATTCAAAACCCATCAAATTCATCATGCATAATCTACTCGTGACATGTCACGCTATTAATTTCGTTTCATGCCAGCCTTTAGTCACCCAGCATTCCGAGTCACCATTACACGGGCATGAATTAACGGGAACTCTCTCGCCGCACTTACCGCAACGTTTCTGCTGATCGATTTTATACGCCCGTGCACGCGTGCATCATCCTGGCGGATCAGTAACGCTATATACTCACCAAATTCGTAAGGCGCACGCCCGGGGCGACGCGTGGCACAGTTACGCTCCAGCATTTCAATTTCCTGAGCATCAAGCACAATTTCCAGCTTACGCACACCAGATGCAGCTTGTCTGGCTCTCTGAGCGGCTTTGCGCTCTGCTGCTGATTTAGCCATCAATATTCACCTTTATCGCGAACACCTTTGCCGGCTTATCGCCGAAGTGCGGATGTGTGATTGTCTTGATTTCATATCCGTCATACGGGACGTCAATTCTGCGGCTGGAATCGTCGCGCTTCGGATATCCCTTTGTGATAATCAGGCGGTCATACTCGCGGAACATAATTCGCTTATTCCAGTAGTCATTACACAGGCGATACTCTTCCGTTTTCTCTCCGCGAATCATGGCATCGAAGTATTCACCTTTAACGGCAAGTTGCAGGTTAGCCACGGTTAACCTCCTGCGGCGGTTCTGGCAGCGGCATCCAGTGGGTTACCTCCTTGAGATACAGGTCTTCGCCACCACCGTCATCCCAAGTGGGCTTGCCATCATTAAACCAGTCGCCATATACGCCGACCTGAGTGTTGGGGATGCTTGGTAGGTAGTTGTTTTTAAAGTCAGCAGCTAACACATAGCATTGTCGCTCTCCCATTTCTGGCATTCGCTCACTACAGCTTATCCAACCATCCGGAGTTACCGGAACTTGTGGAATGGCTGTCTGCTCTCGAACGTCATTAGGCGCTATAGGTTCTGCTGCCAACTGACTGGCATATTTGTTAATGGTAACGATAAGCTCTTGCTCAGCCTCATCCAGACAATCACCGATACCTCGCCTGTCACCGTCAAAATCATCGAAATCGGCACGAATCCTGGCAACCTTCAGGATTGCGGACAACACCTCACTAGGAATTGCCGGATAGTTGGTTGACGTTTCCGCGATTTCCCGAAAATTATTGGTTGACGAATTCTTGTTTTCCCGAAAGTTTCCGGACTGAAGCATGGCGGCGCGGCAGGCGTTCCATATTTCGGCAGCAATATCGCGCTCGCTATCGGTTAATTTGTACGTTGAAACATAGCCAGAGAGCATTTCTACGTTTTCCGGAGTTGCTTCTTCAGGCACTACCGGTGCTGGAGGGGCGGCGTAAATGCCCTCTATCACTAAATGTTTGCGCTCAAAATCATCTGGCTCTCGATGATATACGTAACTCCAATCACCAAGGTTATCATTGCGCCTGCAACGGAAACCTATCGGCTCTGCTTCCAGCGATGCCAGAGCAATTCGTGCCAGTTCTTCCGCTTCTTCTGCTGGCAGTACAACGTTGCTACCAGGTCCGTATGTTTCGCGCCACTGCCTGATTGTCAGCAGTCGCTCTTTGGTAATAGTGGTCATATCACTCTCCTTTGATGCGAATGCCTGCGGCGCGTGGCACATTAACTTCCACGATGCGCACAGTTGGTTTGTACATCTCAATCGCTGTCAGCCAGTCAGCTCCTGTCATGCGCTTTTCCGCATCGCCATTAGTCCACTGAACCGACACACCAATAGCTTTCATCGCAATTTCTATTTCCCCGGCAATGGCGCTTTTCCCGCAACCAGTAAAACCAGATACAACGACAAGAACTTCGCCTTTGGCTGGTTTTATTTCCCGTGCTTCCAGTTCTGCTATGCGCTTCTCTGCGGCTTCCAGCGATCTTCCCATCTCGCCATTCTTCTTCTCCAGCGATTCAATTCGTTCAGCCAGCTGGTTGATATGGTTGTCCTGAGCGGACCATGCTTTGTCTTTGGCTTCCAGTTCATCCAGTAATGCCTGCACTACTTCAGGGTTGAAAGCTGCGATATAATGGGCGTTGTTCTCTGCGTTTTTCTGTCCATCAAAGCCGGTCCATTTGATAACGTCTTCACATCGTTCATCACCGGGCGTATGCACCGCATACGTACCAGTACCAGACGAAATAAATGCGACCCATTCGCCTTGTGTTGCCTGTTTTGCTATCTCACGCAGTGCCTGATAGTCAATCTTGCTCACTGGTTGCCTCCTTTGCGAATCTGTTCCGCCCATTCTTCAAGGGATTTCTCCGCATATTCACCGGACAGGCCATCAATCGGATGCGGTTCATTAGCCAACTCTTCTTTCGCTGACAAAATCATGCGTGTAACGTCGAAAACTTCACGCAAAGACTTATTGATAAATCCGTGATTGAACGCAGCAGCAAGACGGCTTGCGGTGTAGTTAATCCCCTCGTTGCGTGCCTCCGCACGTATTTCAGCCAGGAAAGCGTCGGTGGCTGACATATTTCCTGTTGCCTTCATGGCCTCCAAAATAACCAGAACGCCATCTCTCCCAACCGCCTCACAGATAACCTCGGTGTTGTCGCCAACAACATCGCAGAATGCCTGAACTGCCTTACGAGCCAGCGCACTCTCCGCCGCCAGCGCCGCGCACTTGGCCTCCGCTTCAGCAAATTTACGCACCAGATATTCAGCGTTTGTTTCGTTAACCTTTAAATCGCTTGGGATGCATTTACCTTTCAGGAATCCATCCATCTCAATTAGTGACATTTGTTTCATTTCTTCCCACTCCGCAACATCGCATTCAGATATTTGTTTTGATTCACTGACGGAAAAGAATTTCTCTTAAGCAATTCCTCTCTCGATGGCATTGGCTTTACGCGTTGGCGAATAATCATTTCTGCCGGAAGAATGCCGGGATTGTATGCAAGTCCTCTCATGGTAAATTCCTCAGTCATTACTGATAGCACCATAACGTGAGCGGTAATTACGCAGGCGCGGGTCGATATATTCAGGGAATTTGTCTATTGTCGCTTTTCGCAACGGTCTCATTGCTGTTTCGTTTGTTCGGTCCTTCTCCTGTTTTAGCGCGAGTTGTATATCGCGTCGGTACATCCGTTCTGCTTTTGTTTCTGGTGTCAGAGCAAGAAACGCGTCGAAATTGTTTTTGATATTCTCCAGCACCTCCGCCTTGGAGCTACCGGAGCAGTTGCGCGGGTCATCCGCACCATACAGAGGCGCTGGCATAATGGGAGCCTTATTTTCAGTAATCAGAAAGCAGGGTAATCGTTCTGGCTGTAACCATAATCATCTGCATGATTCTGGCTTACGTTTTTAGAGCGATTGTCTTTATCTTTGAGGCTGGCAACCATGTCGGCGATAGTTTCTGGTTGCTTGCCTTCTGCCTTTTCTTTAAGGGTTTGACCTGTTTGTGCAATAAACGGGATGCGTATTTCCATCTGGTAGCTGTCTGCGCCAGTCTTTTTGTTTGTGGTTAATACTTTCTGGAGCACTAACCCGATTTTCTTTCCATGAAATTCAGGTGCAACAAATTTACTGGCGGAAACCATATGCTGTGTTAATTGTCCAATCCCGGCACACCCCATCATGGCGTGAACGACATTTGCGCCAAATTTGTTTTCCGTTCCGTCATTTTTCTGAACACAAACGCTAAGATACTGGATTTTACGTCCGTCGTCGGATTCTCCAGAAAACTCAATAAATTTGGCTCCTTTTTCTGATTTCTTTAGTTCTGCTTCAGTAATGGTAATGATATGGGCGCCAGTTTCGTTAATAAAACCACCTTGCCCTGCGGTCAGTGCTGCTTCTTCGTTATAAGTAAAAATCACGTTGCTCATGCGGCGTTTTCCTTAATTTGATGAACATTATTGATGCCGTAGTAATCACAAACAGTGGCATCGACGAAAGAGAGATCGTTATCAATCTCATTGGAATCAAACATTCCTATTGGGGATTTAACAGTGTCTGCACCGTTGTTTTTCGTGGTGAAAAAGAACTGGTCATCGCGGGTAAGGGTGCGAAGAACTATAGTAAACATGCCTTCGACAGTGATTTTCTCGTCCAGCATTTTGCCGATAGTCTTCATTTTCACACGCCCCATAGGGGTTTCTTCGGTGTGTGCGAGAAAATAGACTCTCAGGTCATCAGGTGCATCCTGTGCAGCCTTAATCACCTCCCATGCGTGGCGGCCTATCTCAGTGAATTTATCAAACGATTTTTCTTCTGAGCGGCGCATAAACTCATTGCTCATCACATACTGGAAGTCATCAACAATAACGATTCTTTTCCCGTATTCGTGAGCACGCTTAATTACGGCAACTATTACGTCCCATTTGTCAGTGGTAACTACGGTTCCTTTTTTTGCTCTGGCATCCCATGCCAGCCAGTCTTTTGATTTAAATGGAAGCGGCTTGCCTATTGGTTTTATAAGTATTGCTTCCTCTGGATTGATATTTCTCATGCTGGTTGATTTTCCGGTGCCAGATTCACCGAGTATTAATGTCGCAGTTCCCATAATTTGCCTCAGAATGGTAATTCGGATGGGGAGGAAAGAAACTCACGCTCATTCATGCGCTCTCTTTGTGCCTGCCATAAGCAAAGTTGTTTCTTTGATTTATCTCCCGCTTTACGCCAGTAACGAGCCTCAGCAATGTGATATTCTCTTTTTAATCGACTTAACTCTGGAGTTTTCGCCAGTTCTACCGGAATCATTTTGACCTCCATTTTCTGTAGGCTTCGACGGCCTCACGAAACATCTTTTCATCGCCAATAAAAGCGGCGATAGTGAATTTAGTCTGGATAGCCATAAGTGTTTTATCCATTCTTTGGGACTCCTGGCTGATTAAGTATGTCGATAAGGCGTTTCCATCCGTCACGTAATTTACGGGTGATTCGTTCAAGTAAAGATTCGGAAGGGCAGCCAGCAACAGGCCACCCTGCAATGGCATATTGCATGGTGTGCTCCTTATTTATACATAACGAAAAACGCCTCGAGTGAAGCGTTATTGGTATGCATATAAAAAGGCCCTCACACTGGAGGGCAAAGAAGATTTCCAATAATCAGAACAAGTCGGCTCCTGTTTGGTTACGAGCGACATTGCTCCGTGTATTCACTCGTTGGAATGAATACACAGTGCAGTGTTTATTCTGTTGTTTATGCCAAAAATAAAGGACGATTATGCGACCTCGGAAGGAAGTCCAATCATCTTATTCAAATCTTCTACCCGTAAAGCAGGAAGTGCTGTACTTGCTTTATCTGCTTCTTTTGGTAGCAACTCTTTGCTTTCAGGCCAAACTTCAATAAGTCGCTTAACTGTTGTGACTGAGTTCAAAGCAGCCCATACATTTGATTCGATATCCTTTTTCTTGGCTTCAAGTTTTTGTTGCAATGCGCAGATTTCATCAAACCTTTTTGTTATTTCGTGTTCTGCGCTAAACATGCATTTATCTTTGGTCGGAGTAGGGAGCAATATATCTTCGCCGTTGCCGTCTTTCCCATATGAATACCAGCCAACCCTTCTGCCAGATACAGTCAGATAAATTGAAGTTGAACGGGCATCGCATGAGTAAAATGAACATCCCAGCTTTTCAAGTTCTTCGCTTATAGCCATTAACTTGGATGATAACTGATCCACTTCCTCAGTTTTCTTTTTACCGCCAAACGCAACAACTCTGGCGTCAAGTGCAAGCTGGTTCTTTAACTTTGTTACTTCTTCAAGCTCAGTGAAAACCCCAGATTTAATTAAAGCGTTACGAGCGATTTTCTCTTTCATTCTCGTAGTTAAGCGGATTGATGACATATTAATTCCTCTCAAATAAGTGGTTTGCTGCCTAATTTCATTTTCTGGCGACCAACACAAGTCATCTTGCTGTCAGTTGTTTGGATTTCCGGTAGCCTGCCGCGTAAAGAGCTACATTTGGAAGACAAGTTGAGCCTTCATATTTTCTGGTCAACGTTGTCAGTGTTATTACTTCTGCTCTCATTGCTGGTTTGCGCTTGCATTGCAAGACCACTCGAGAGGGGGTTGGTCTGTGTAGCTTGTCGGAGCTAATCGCCTCCTGACTTTGCAGGTTTGCGCGACGAGCTCTACGACGAGAAGCTGAGGTGCCTTTAAATTCTGTTTTTCTGGACATAGATTCCTCCCGAATAAACTTTGGTGATGCAATCTCGAAGCTCCTCCTGAGACGGTTGCTTCGGCATTGCATCCCACAGCTTATGTGGTTGGGTGATCTGGCTTTTCAGCCACGTAGTCGAGAGTCGACGTTGTTTAAAGAGCCTGCCAGTCTGTTCCATTTAGCTTCCAGCGTCCTGCTGATGTGTTTAGTATCACCGCCGGAGGTATTTTCGTCAACACCGCTAGAGATAAAATATTACCGCAAATGGTTATGTGCATGTTTTTACTATTGATTTATTTTTTTAAAGTTTTGCAGAGCTAGTCTGGATGTGTAGGAGCTGAATTGCGCAATGTGATAAGTGTGATTTATATTTATTCAATAAATACAATTCGTTAGGTGTGTTTTTGACGGGCTGATGGTAAAAGAAAACCCGGCGCGGAGGCCGGGCTGAAGGGGCTCATTCTAATCGATTGATTTAATATCCCATTGAGGTCGAGAAACCAGAGTGTATCTGGGCTTGCCCTTACCAACAGTTTTTTTCAGGAACGTGGCTGTTGCAACGCTTCCTAAGTGCTTGTTTATAATATCTGGGTCATCTACAGCTTTGTCAATGCTAGCGGTTCTGATATCAGTGTTACCTAAAACTATAAATTCACATTGGCGCTTGTTAGGAAGAGTTCCCAAAAATATAACGTTCTCAATAATTTTTTCCTGCTGAATGTTATCATTGCTGAGATGTTGATATACAGCTTCAAGCTGTTTTGGCTCTCTAAAAACGATGCTAAAACCTTGGCTTTTAAGTGTAAAAACTGTTTTATTTTCATGCAGATAATGAATGAATGCTCTGATTTTATCTAAGGCCCGAGAGTCTAAGTTTTCTATAGCATCAGACAATTCTTCATCATCATTATCCAAGCTTGCCTGAAATATTTTTCTGGCCTTATTAATAGCTTTTGCTACTGGGGTTTCTTCATCGAATTCAAGAGGAGCATCAGGTCTAAACTCTTCAAGTACGAATCCGAAAGAACCACGGGCTGACGCGGTAATCATGAGATGATTATTTTCTATGTTTGGTATCTTGCCTGATGCAGGAAGTGGGCCATTGAAAGAGGTTGCCAAGTAAGCTATTGCATCATTAAAACAAGATATAGCTTTTGTTCCAAATACTGCTGAAATGCCATGCGTGCCAACTACTGTTGGGCCTCTAAAAGTTAACACAGCATGCGTAGGTTCATGTTCTCGAACGTCAGCTTGTGAAATTAATCGCTCAACTTTCTCCAGACGGTCTTCTAAGCTTTTTCGGCTAATAGAATGACTTGTTGGCATATTTTTTAATAGATTACTTATTTGCTCGCGCTCACTGAGAGCGAAAACATAATCATTACGATTCATTGTTTGACCCCCTCAGTAGTAGCCGAATTAAGTATAGTCATTGCCACAACATCAAGTTGTGGGTTTAACGGGATTTGGATAAATCCCTTCCACGACAGATCGCGTCTATGTGCCCACATACTGTACCAATATACAGTCATTTCAACAAGCTCATGACTTGGTAGATTAAGTTCTTGGAAGTAGGAATCTACGAAAAACTCCTTCTTAACAAAATCATGATCAAATAGCTCTGGCTTTCTACCGATTACGATTGCATCATTATCGCCATTACTGAATTGAAAAAAGGTCACAACATCGACATCATTCGGTGGCCTTTTTTCAATAAGTTCAATATGTTCTGTGAAGCTTCCATCTACCCACTGAAAACCTTCAACTAGCCCTGCTTGAGTGAGTGAA
>ERZ812616.1863-NODE-1863-length-20463-cov-3.320365_pt1 | contig 20463 bp, 20 predicted proteins | sample MGYA00376249_ERZ812616 | MGnify/ENA primary metagenome ERZ812616 (study PRJEB26924, sample SAMEA4378265) | human gut metagenome | biome: human gut; feature: human-associated habitat; material: faeces | place: China | collected 2013 ... | reverse complement strand
AATTGCAGCAGCAAAGATTGTTCTGGACGCAGCAGTGAAAGCCGGAGCACCGGAAGGAATCATTGGCTGGATCGATGCACCGTCACTGGAACTGACCAATATGGTCATGAAAGAATCTGACATCATCCTTGCAACGGGTGGTCCGGGAATGGTAAAGGCAGCTTATTCTTCCGGAAAACCGGCACTTGGAGTTGGAGCCGGAAATACACCGGTTATTATTGATGACACAGCAGATATTAAACTTGCAGTTAACTCCATCATTCATTCCAAAACATTTGACAACGGTATGATCTGTGCATCTGAGCAGTCCGTAACGGTTCTGGACAGCATTTACGATGAAGTAAAGAAAGAATTTGCATACAGAGGCTGCTATTTCCTGAAAAAAGGAGAAGAGCTTGATAAGGTTCGTAAGACGATTATTATAAATGGAGCATTGAACAACAAGATTCCTGGAAAATCTGCATATGAGATTGCAAAACTTGCAGGTGTGGAAGTTCCGGAAAATACAAAGATTCTGATCGGTGAAGTAGAATCCGTAGATATTTCTGAAGAATTTGCACACGAAAAATTATCACCGGTACTTGGAATGTATCGTGCGAAGACATTTGACGAAGCCCTTGAAAAAGCAAAGCGCCTTGTAGCAGATGGAGGATATGGACACACGGCTTCTCTTTATGTACATCCTGCTGAGACAGAGAAAATTGCAAAACATGCTGAAGCTATGAAGACATGTCGAATCCTGATTAACACACCGTCTTCTCACGGCGGAATCGGAGATCTCTACAACTTTAAACTGGCACCGTCACTGACACTTGGCTGCGGTTCCTGGGGAGGAAACTCCGTATCTGAAAATGTAGGTGTAAAACACCTGATCAATATTAAAACAGTTGCAGAGAGGAGAGAAAATATGCTTTGGTTTCGGACTCCGGATAAGGTATACTTTAAGAAAGGCTGCATGCCGGTAGCGCTTGATGAACTTGGAAATGTACTGCACAAAAAGAAAGCATTTATCGTAACAGACAGCTTCTTATATAAGAATGGTTACGTAGCTCCGATTGAGCAGAAACTGGATGAGCTTGGAATCCAGCACACATGCTTCTTCGAGGTGGCACCGGATCCGACACTTCAGTGTGCTGAAAAAGGTGTGGATCAGATGCGTGCATTTGAGCCGGATACGATCATTGCTCTTGGCGGTGGATCTGCCATGGACGCAGCAAAGATTATGTGGGTAATGTATGAGCATCCGGAAGCTGACTTTGAGGATATGGCCATGGACTTCATGGATATCCGCAAGCGTGTATTCACTTTCCCGAAAATGGGCGAGAAAGCTTACTTTGTAGCAATCCCGACTTCTTCCGGAACAGGTTCCGAGGTGACACCATTTGCCATTATCACAGATGCTGAGACAGGCGTAAAATGGCCAATTGCAGATTATGAGCTTCTTCCGAATATGGCAATTGTAGATGTAGATAACATGATGACTCAGCCAAAAGGGCTGACCAGTGCATCTGGTATCGATGTTATGACTCATGCAATTGAGGCATATGTATCTATTATGGCGACGGATTACACAGACGGACTTGCCCTCAAGGCAGCAAAAGCAGTATTTGAGTATCTGCCGAGAGCATACGACAATGGTGCAAATGATCCGGAGGCCAGAGAGAAGATGGCAAATGCTTCCTGTATGGCTGGAATGGCATTTGCGAATGCGTTCCTTGGACTGAACCACTCCATGGCACATAAACTTGGTGCATTCCACCACCTGCCACATGGAGTCGCAAATGCAGTGATCCTGACAGAAGTCATGAGATACAATGCTGCAGAAGTGCCGACAAAAATGGGAACATTTTCACAGTATCAGTATCCACATGCACTGGAAAGATACGCTGAAATTGGCCGCTTTGTAGGCTGCCAGGGAAAAGACGATGCAGAAGTATTTGAAAACTTTATCGCAAAACTGGAAGAGCTGAAAGAAAAAATCGGTATTAAGAAGTCCATTCACGAGTACGGCATTGATGAGAAATATTTCATGGACACACTGGACGACATGGTGGAGCAGGCATTTAACGATCAGTGTACAGCAGCAAACCCAAGATATCCACTCATGAAAGAAATCAAAGAGTTATACTTAAAGTGCTGGTAAGGAGGTAAATGTGATGAAACTTACGAATCCGGAATTAATTGTGAAACGTTCTTATAAGGAAGTCTACAAGGACGGGGATAAGATTGTAAAAATATTTGAAAAAGATCACCCGAAGTCAGCCGTTTTTAATGAGGCGCTGAATACCGTTCGAGTCGAGGAGGCGGGACTGGATATTCCGAAACTTGATGAGGTCACACAGATCGATGAAAAATGGGCACTTGTTATTGAGTGTCAGGCGGGCGAGACTCTGGAAACAGTCATGGAAAAGGATCCGGATAATCTGGAAAAATATATGGCAGAGTTCGTAAATCTTCAGCTTCAGATCCACGCAAAGACGGCTCCGATGCTTACGAAACTGAAAGACAAACTGGCAAAACAGATCAATCAGTTAAAAGAACTGGATGCGACCCAGAGATATGAGCTTCTGGTACGTCTGGAGAGCATGCCGAAGCATACAAAAGTATGCCATGGAGACTTTAATCCAAGTAATGTCATCGTAGGCGAGGACGGCAAGCTGACAGTTGTAGACTGGGCACATGTTACCCAGGGAAATGCCAGCGCAGATGCGGCACTTACTTACCTTCAGTTCGCACTGAAGAACCGTGTGGCAGCAGAGATGTATCTGACTATGTTCTGCAAGAAGAGTGACACTGCGAAACAGTATGTACAGCAGTGGTTCCCGATTGTTGCAGCAGCACAGCTTGAGAAGAACAATGAGCTGGAGAAGGATTTCCTGATGAAGTGGATCGACGTCATGGATTATCAATAAAACATATTGACAATTTTCTATGTATGATGTAAAGTGTGAATAGAACGAAACCGGTACGAAAGTTCGTGCCGGTTTTTATAAAACTAAAATATAGAGATATTTCTATATTTCTATATAATAAATTGTTTATAGAAATATCTAATGTTTAAAAGGAGACGTTATGGGTGCGATTAAGACAGGCTGGGATTTTTTTCAGAACCAGATATTAGGTATGCACTGGCTGAAAGATCTCATAGGAAATCTGCTTGTAAAGGCAGGAATGGGGGAGAGTAGATTTCCCGGTGAATTTTTACATTTTTTTATTTATGATGTGATTAAGATTTTTGTGTTGCTGGCAGTATTGATTTTTCTGATTTCTTATATTCAGAGTTATTTTCCACCGGAGAGAAGTAAGAAGATTATGGGAAGATTCCATGGTATCTGGGCGAATATGATCGGGGCATTGCTTGGAACGGTGACACCGTTCTGCTCCTGTTCTTCAATCCCAATTTTTATGGGATTTACAAGTGCGGGACTTCCACTTGGAGTGACGTTTTCGTTTCTCATATCTTCTCCAATGGTGGATTTAGGATCGCTGGTGTTGCTTATGAGTGTGTTCGGTGGCAAAATTGCATTTGCATATGTGATTGTGGGACTGATTGTGGCAGTAGCCGGAGGAACGTTGATTGAGAAGCTTCATATGGAAGATCAGGTGGAGGAGTTTATCAGACAGGCTCAGAATGTGGATATTGAATCTCCAAAGCTGACAGTAGGAGACAGAATGAACTATGCAAAGAATCAGATGATATCTACTGTGAAGAAGGTTGCACCGTATATTTTTATCGGAGTGGCAATTGGGGCAGCTATTCACAATCTGATTCCGGAACACATGGTTCGTAGCATTTTAGGAGAACAGAAGTGGTATGCGGTGCCGCTGGCGACGGTGGTCGGAGTACCAATGTATGCGGATATTTTTGGAACGATACCGGTTGCAGAAAGTCTGCTGGCAAAAGGGGCAGGGCTTGGAACAATCCTGGCATTTATGATGTCTGTGACGACTATTTCATTCCCGTCACTGGTGATGTTGTCAAAAGCAATCAAGAAAAAACTTCTGGGAACATTTATCGGAATCGTATGTGTGGGAATTATCATTGTAGGATACCTGTTTAATATCTTTGGATATATGTTATTATAAAGACACCAGAGACAAAAGTTAGAATCAATTTAGCAGGATGTTTGCTATATTAGCCAGAAAGTTTTAAAGCAACAAGGAAGGTGGATGAGATATGAATGATGAGGCAATGATAGATTATGCAAAATATGCCCGTATATTTAAGGTAATGTCAAACCCAAAGCGTCTGAAAATTATAGATATGCTTTCCGAAGGGGAACTTTGTGCATGCAAGATTCTGGAAGAGTTTCACATCACGCAGCCAACGTTATCTCATGATATGAAGGTAATGTGTGACCTTGGAATTGTGAAAGCGAGAAAAGAAGGAAAGTGGATGCAGTATTCACTGGATATAGAAGTTTTAAATGATGTGTATAAGACAGTCGGAAGACTTATGATACCAGGAGCTTATGCGGGACTTTTAAATTGTAATTGTAATACAGAAAGGAAGAATGAGAAGAATGAATCAGATTAAATTATATTTTCTGACAGGTTTTTTGGGATCAGGAAAGACAACACTTTTAAAGAATCTTTTAGAGAATATGGAAGGAACGAAAGTAGGAGTCATTCAGAATGAGCTTGGAAAAATCAGCATTGACGGAACAGTACTACAGAATGATGACATTCACATGGTAGAGCTGAATAGAGGATCTATTTTCTGTAGTTGTCTGCGACTTTCTTTTGTCGATGCGCTTGCGAAGATGTCACAGCAGGGATTGGAATATGTATTTGTTGAAAGTTCCGGTTTTGGAGATCCTTCCAATGCGGAGGAGATTCTGGAAGCTACAAAAGTACTGGTTGGGGAAGTCTATGATTTCCGTGGCTGTATCTGTCTGGTGGACTGCTACAATTTCTTGGATCAGTTGGAAGACGAGGTTACGATTAACCGTCAGTTAAAGCATTGCAATCTGGCTGTGTTGACCAAGGTAGATTTAGTAGACAGAGAGAAGATTGAACTGATTAAAGAAAAAGTACAGGAAATCAATCCGGTCTGCCCGATTACTGAGAGTGAGAATGGCAATATTGACCGTTCAGTCTATGACATGGATCTGATGAAGTATCAGTGGGCTGAGTGTGAGGAGACAACCAACTCAGCAGAGACAAAGCCAAAGACATTTTCCATGAACTTTACAGGAGAGATTGAAAAAGACAAACTGAGTGCGTTCCTTGAAAAAATTGAGCCAAATGTTTACCGCGCTAAAGGATTTTTCAAGGTTCAGAGTGAAGGCTGGGAAAAGGTTGATGTTGTTGGCAAGAAGCTGGATTATGCTCCATATGAAGAACAGGAACAGTCAGAGCTTGTATTTATATCCAAGATTGGAATCGCACTGATCCGGGAGATTAAAGAGGCATGGGATGAGTATGTCGGACTCCCGATGAAGCTGAATAATTAGGAGTCACATGGAAGTTAAGGTGAGTCAGACAGGAGAAAGAGTATGAATATAAAAGTAATTGGCAGTGGATGTGAGAACTGCGATAAGACGAATGCGATTGTGAAGGAATGTGTAGAAGAACTAGGAATTGATGCCGAGATTGAACGCGTCACAGATCTGGTAGAGATTGTAAAACTTGGAGTTATGGCAGCGCCGTCTGTGATGATTGACGGGAAGCTTGTGATAGCAGGGCAGGTACCATCTAAGAAGCAGATGATGAAAGTTTTAAAAAGTAAAGAAAATTGAAAAAACATATGCATCATGGTATCATAAATTTATGTTAATGCTGTGTGGAAGAACAGATTAAACATTCCGGTTGGTATTTCTGATTTTAGAGAAATAATATGCTCCCCTTTTATTAGTTATAAGAACTGGTAGAAGGGGATTTTTGAAAAGAACTGTTCAATTGCTTGTTGGAGTTTATATGTATGTGCTTAAAAGGAGAAATAAGAAAATGAACATCAGGATGATTGGTTTTGATCTGGATGGAACGCTTCTGACAACAGATAAGATTCTGACGGAGAGAACGAAGAAAGCATTGGAGGCAGCGGCAGATCAGGGAGTCGTTCTGGTGCCGGCAACGGGGCGTCCTTTATGCGGACTTCCGAAAGAACTTTTAGCGCTTCCGTTCATAAAATATGCAGTGACAGCTAATGGTGCCAGAATTTTGGAGACAAAAACAGAACAAGTTTTATCAGAAATGTTAATTTCGGTAGAAAAAGCGCGCGAAATATTGGATATTTTCTCAGATTATGATACACTACGAGATGTGTATTACGATGGAATCGGTTACTCAGAGAAAGAGAAGCTTGCCCATATTCAGGACTATGTCATGACAAAGGCCATGGGCGAATATATTCTTAATACTCGTGTTCCTGTTGAAAGTGTAGAAGAGAAGTTTGAGACAGAGAATCGAGGGACAGATAAAGTACAGGCTTTGTTCCGATACCAGACTGACAAGGAAGAAGCATGGAAGCGTATCCGTAAAGTGACAGGAGTGGAAGCAACCGGAGCATTGGAGAATAATATAGAGGTCAATGCAGAAGGTGTCCATAAAGGGATGGCTCTTTTGAAACTGGGCGAGATATTCGGGATCAGTCGTGAGGAAATTGCAGCCTTTGGTGATGGATTCAATGATACGATGATGCTTAAGACAGTCGGAATGGGAGTCGCTATGGCGAATGCAATGCCGGAAGTGAAGAAAGCAGCAGACAGATTGACAGATTCCAATGATGAAGAAGGCGTGGCAAGATTCATAGAAAAATACATATTAAAAACTGAATAGGAGGTAACTAATGTTAGACGTATTGAAAGTCATTTTACTCGGAATCGTGGAAGGAATCACGGAGTGGCTTCCGGTCAGCAGTACAGGACATCTGATTCTGGTGGGGGATGTTTTAAAACCGGGACTCAGTGATGCTTTTATGGAGATGTTCAACGTAGTCATCCAGCTTGGTGCTATTATGGCGGTCGTTGTTCTGTATTTTCATAAGTTGAATCCGTTTTCACCAAAGAAGACTCAAAAACAGAAGCTTTTGACCTGGCAGATGTGGATCAAAGTATTGATTGCCTGTGTACCGGCCGCTGTAGTGGGATTGCTTTTTGATGATATTTTGGATAAGATCTTTTATAAGCCGCTTCCGGTAGCTGTGATGCTGATTGTATATGGTGTACTATTTATTATAGTAGAAAACCGTAATGAAGGAAGAAAACCGACTGTCCGCAGAATCTCTGAACTGGATATTAAGATGCTGTTGTGGATCGGTGCTTTCCAGATGCTGGCACTGATACCAGGAACATCAAGATCAGGTGCAACAATTGTCGGCGCGCTGATCATCGGAGTATCCAGAGAAGTGGCAGCTGAGTTCACATTTTTCCTGGCAATTCCGGTCATGTTCGGAGCAAGTGCACTGAAGCTTATCAAATTCGGATTCCACTTTACAGCAGCAGAATTCGGATTCCTGATGCTTGGCTGTGTAGTTTCTTTTGGAATGTCTGTTATTGCGATTAAGTTCTTGATGAACTATATCAAGAAGAATGATTTCAAAGTATTTGGATATTATCGAATCATATTAGGTGCACTGATTATTCTGGTAGCACTATTTAAGATGCTGCTTGGATAAAAATGGGCTTGAGTTTTAGCTGAAACGTGTTAAAATATGTATTATGCAATAAATATGTATAATCATGCAGAATAAAATTTTAGGAGGACAGGGTTATGAAAATGAAAAAATTAACCAGCGTACTTTTGGTTGCAGCATGTGCGCTTTCATTAGTAGCATGTGGCGGATCAGGAGACAAAAAGGACAGCTCCAAGGGCGGTTCATCATCAAAAACAGCAAAGGTTATCGATATTGACCTTACAAATGAAGAGTATGCATTCGGAGTAGATAAGACTCAGCCAGAGCTTCTTGAGAAGACAAATGCATTTATTGAGAAAATTAAAGGTGACGGAACATTAGATAAAATCTGTGACAAATATTTTGGAAGCGGAGAGCCAGAGGCAGTTGAATCTGCAAAACTCGACAGCTCCAAAGATCAGCTTGTAGTTGCTACAAATGCAGCATTTGAACCATTTGAGTATACAAAGGGAGACAGCTACTACGGAATCGATATGGAGATCGCTAAGCTTCTTGCTGATGAGCTTGGAAAGGAGCTTGTAATTGAGAACATGGATTTCGATGCAGTATGTCTGTCTGTAAGCCAGCAGAAATGTGATATTGCTATGGCAGGTCTTACAATCAATGAAGAGAGAGAAGAGTATGTAACATTTACAGATTCTTACTATTCAGCATCACAGAGACTGATCGTACCAAGCGACAACACTACATTTGATGATTGCAAGAGCGCAGATGATGTAGCAGCACTTCTGGCTAAGACAGAGAAATCTGATAAGATTGGTGTTCAGGCCGGAACAACAGGTCAGTATTATGTAGAAGGAAGCGAGGACTGGGATTTCCCTGGACTTCCTGCAGAGTGTGTAACATATAAGAGTGGTTCCCTTGCAGTTCAGGATATGCTCAATGGAAACATCACATATGTAATCATCGATGCAGCACCTGCATCAGCTATTACAGAATCTATCAACGAGATGCAGTAATTCTCAAGTGATAGATTAGAAGAAGAGAGAGATTATGGGTAATTTTGATCAGAAAGTAAACAAGTTTATAGAGATTTTTGTGGAACAGAATGGTTATGCAAAAGTAATTCAGGGTCTGCAGAATACACTGTTAATTGCAGTGACAGGTTTAATCATTGGTATCATTGTTGGAACTTTGATTGCAACAGTGCGTGTACTTCCAAAGTATAAAACATTGCCAAAAGTATTGAATGGCATCTGCAGCTTTTATGTAGCACTGTTTCGTGGAACACCTATGGTAGTTCAGCTGTTGGTATTTTATTATGTACTTCTTCCAATCATCGGACTGAAAATTACAGGAGTACAGGTAGCCATGCTTGTATTCGGACTCAATAGTGGTGCATATATATCAGAAATTATGCGAAGTGGAATTCAGTCTGTGGATTCCGGACAGATGGAGGCCGGTCGTGCAGTTGGCTTAAGCTTTGGGACAAGCATGATGAAAATCGTGATTCCACAGGCAGTAAAAAATATTCTCCCGACTCTTGGAAATGAGTTTATTTCCCTGATCAAGGAGACTTCAGTTGTAAGTTTTGTAGGAGCAGCAGATCTCTATGTTGCATTTAACTATATTGGAAGTAACAGCTATGAATTCATGGTTCCGTACCTGGTAATGGCACTGATTTATATTGCACTGGTATTGATTATTTCCTTACTGATAAAATTGATGGAAAGGAGCCTGAAGAAGAGTGATAGACGTAATTAATCTGAAAAAAAGCTTCGGTGATGTCGAAGTGTTAAAAGGCATCGATATAACCATCAATAAAGGGGACATCGTAGCAATTATCGGACCGTCCGGTTCCGGTAAGAGTACATTCCTAAGATGTCTGAACTGTATGGAAGATCCGACGTCTGGACAGATCATTTTTAACGGTGTAGATATTGCAGATATGAAGGTGGATATTAATATTCACCGCCGTCATATGGGAATGGTATTCCAACATTTTAATCTGTTCAATAACAAGACAGTCATTGAGAATATTATGCTTGCACCGGTTTACACAAGATGCCAGGATCTTAAAAAAGCGAAGAGAAAGAAATTATTCGGAAAAGGTGGGGCAGATGCATCACTTACAAGTCTGACAAAAGAGCAGATCAAGAAAGAAGAGAAGGAAAAGGCAATGTCCCTTCTTAAGAGAATCGGTTTGGAAGATAAGGCAGATGTATATCCGTCAACGTTATCTGGTGGACAGAAACAGCGTATTGCGATTGTCCGTGCACTTGCTATGGATCCGGATGTCATTCTTTTTGATGAGCCGACATCAGCACTTGACCCAGAGATGGTAGGTGAAGTACTGGAACTGATGAAGCAGCTTGCAAGCGAAGGAATGACCATGGTAGTTGTAACACATGAGATGGGATTTGCAAAAGAAGTGGCTTCCAGAGTTGTATTTATCGACGAGGGAGTTATTAAAGAAGAAGCGGCTCCGAAAGAGTTCTTTGAAAATCCGAAAGATGCACGATTAAAAGAATTTTTATCAAAAGTATTATAAGAAATTATAAAAAAGATATAAAGAGACAGAGTGGAAAGAAATCCATCCTGTCTCTTTTTGCGTATGTGAAAATGCGGTATAGTAGAAACAACAAAGTTATCACAGATGAAAACGCCTATTAGACATAGAAAGAGGCAACAGAAAAGAACAATATTGACACCAAGGAGGAAATATAATTATGGCTTTTTTTGACAGAATGAAAGATTCACTTACAACAGCAGGACAGGAAGTTTCTCAGAAGGCGAAGAATGCAACGGAGAATGTCAGATTGGGAAATTTGATCAAAAACAATGATAAGATGGTAGATAAATTGCTTTACCAGGTTGGTCTGAAATATTATGAAGCACATGGACAGGAAGAGGGAACAGAATATCAGGAGTTATTTGCAGAGATTAATCGTCTGAAATCAGAAAATGCGGCATATCAGCAGGAGTTGGATAATCTGGCAGCTACAAACAAATGTCCGCAGTGTGGATTTGGTAACAACGCAGGTGCAAAATTCTGCATTAGTTGTGGAGCTCCACTGAATCAGACTCCGGTTGCACCGGCACAGTCAGCACCTGGAAAATGTTGTGACAAATGTGGAGCTTTGAATGATGCGGAAGCCCTATTCTGTACGGAGTGTGGAAATCGATTAAATACACAGCCGGCGCAGCCAATGACCTATACAGTGCCGGAAGCAGACGAGGTAGTTGAAACGACAGTAGCAGAGGCTATGCCAGAGGAATTTGAATCCGAGAAAGTTGACTCAAAGGAAGTTGACTCAAAGGAAGTTGACTCAAAGAAAGTTGACTCAGAGGAAACAGTGACTGAAGTAGACGATACGCAAGAGCCGGTAACAGAAAAAAATCCGGCATGCTGTGCAAAATGTGGAGCACCATTGGAAGAAGATGCATTATTCTGTACATCATGTGGAGCAAGAGTTTAGGGGAGTTCTAAAGAAGCTGAAATTCGGTTAAAAGAGACTGTCGGAGGCATTCTTGAAAAAGAAGATAAGGAAGAGAGTAAGGAGGAACAGCTATGGCAAAATTTTGTTCAAAATGTGGCAATGAGCTGAAAGAAGGAGCAAGGTTCTGTTCTGTGTGTGGAAACCCGGTAAAGCAGGTACAGAGCGCACAGAGTGAGGAAAAGTTGAAAGAACAGATTGTCCGATATGACGAAAGCTGGCTGGCAAGTAACATCAATGAAGCATTGTATAAATCCGTACTCACACCGGAACTACTTACATATATTGTTGACGATATAAAGATAAAAAGCGTAGAAAATACAGAAGATACAACGACAATTTCAGTGAGTGCAAAATTGCGCAGGACTATTTTGGAAAATGAACAGCATATTGTCGTGAAAAACGAAAAAGAAAATTGGACGCTTTCAAGAGCACTACATCCTAATCGATTAAAATAAAAAGGACAGGACATTGTAATAGAAAAAGAATGCCCAAGCTGCGGCGCCAATTATGTTCCGGATGAGAAAGGCTGCTGTTCCTATTGTGGATATAGTTTGAAAGTTGATAACTCAAAGTGGAAAATTAATGCCAGTGAGAAAAGAAATATGTCTACTATAGTATAGTCGAAAGTAATATATTAATAAAATGTTTGACATAGAATAAGCAGACTGTTAATATAATATTAGAAAAGGTGCTACTGATGACGGTTCGCCTGATTTGTTAAGTAAAAAAATAACCGCTCAACTTGTCGGGTTAGGGGCGGTTTTTTTTGCGTCTTGGAATCATGCCACGCAAAGCGAACCGCCATCAACACGTCAACGTGTAGTAGCACCTAAAAATATTCTAACAAAATAAATACGTATTATCAATATATAGTTTTGAAACAATAAATAATAATTCTGATAGTATTGAAGATGTTGTAAAATGGCTTGCAAAGCAGTGGAAGTCGTAAAGTAGAATAAGAAAGAGGACATCGACCTAACTACTATGCAATGAATCTGAGACATAAAAGGGCATGTGAAAAAACAAAAATTTTTTCACATGCCCTTTTTATATCTATAGATGGAGAGCAACAAAATCATATTAATGGTGGGATTCAATCTATTTCAGATATAGTTTCTAGTAGGATTACAGAAATGCGCAGAAGAATATGTTATACATTGCATGGCGTGCATTTCCTAAATCCATTTGTTATTATAGTGCTCAATATATTATATTCATCTACAATAACAGTAAATTTTCATTATATTTGAAATTTGTAATCATAGAATAAATCTATAATTACAAACAATTATTCGCTTTAACGATTTAACAATAAAAGATGAAAGTGATAAAATAATTAATTATAATAAAAGATATGTCAGATAAATCGGGTGATAAAAACATATGATGTGATAGGTGGTGCGCAAAAAGTTGAATTGTGAAACAGAAAAAACTAATCCATTTCTGATAGTAAAAGATATCCAGAAAAGTTTTCAGCATATACAAGCTTTGCGAGGGGTGTCTATGACAGCTTACGAGGGAGAAGTTTTAGCCATAGTGGGGGATAATGGAGCTGGAAAATCTACATTGATTAAAATTATGTCAGGAGTATTGAGCCCTGACGCTGGAATAATACAGATTAGTGGCGAACGATATAAAAGATTAACACCTAAATTGGCAGGTGAAATAGGTGTATCTACAGTATATCAAGATTTGGCATTAGGAAATACGGTGGATGTGACAGCCAATTTGTTTTTGGGGGAAGAAATATCTAAATTTGGTTTTTTAAAGAAGAAGGAAATGAATAGACAGGCTGAAAAATTGTTAATAGATTTAGATATTAATATTCCAGATGTAACAGTTCCTGTAGGAAATTTGAGTGGTGGTCAAAGACAAGGTGTTGCTGTTGCGAGACTCGTACATAGAGGTGGCAAATTATTGATTTTTGATGAACCTACAGCAGCGATGGGAGTAAATGAATCTAATGCAGTTTTAAGATTGATAAAGCGATTAGCCAATCAGGGATATGCAGTTATAGTGATTAGTCATAATATGCCTCAGGTATTTCATGTATCTGACAGAATTTGTGTTATGAGACAAGGTAGGGTTATGAAAGAATTAAAAACAGTAGATACAACAATGGATGAAGTAGTATCGTTAATAACTGGTTCATTAAACGTGGAATGATGGGGGCTATTATAATGAAGAAAAGTAAATTAAAAGAATATTCATACACATTTATTTTACTTGGAGTTTTATTAGTAGTTATTTTTATTATGGCTATAATGTCTCCATATTTTTTCTCATGGAAAAATTGCAGAAATATTTTAAATCAATCCGCAATTTATTTGGTACTTTCGATAGGTATGACGTTTGTAATCTGTGCTGGACAGATTGATTTATCAGTTGGAGCAATTATTGGATTTTCTGGAGCATGTGTGGGATTACTTTTAAATCAAGGTGTTTCTCCGATATGGGCGATTTTAATACAATTGCTAATAGGTGTAATAGTTGGAATAGTAAATGGAATTTTTGTGGCATATGGAAAGATTAATTCGTTTATTGTAACGTTGGGCATGATGACTATTTTGAGAGGAATAACATTAATTTTAACCAATTCGAGCTCAGTATTTGGATTTGGAAATATTATTACATTTATCGGGAGTGGAAAAATAGGACCGGTAAATATGCCAATTATTCTATCATTGGTTATAGCAACAGTGGGAGGGGTGCTTTTACATCGGACGACCTTTGGAAATTATTGTTTATTTATAGGAACCAATGAAATTGCATTGAACAGGTCAGGGGTAAATGTAAAAAAATATAAAATAATAATTTTTGCGCTTTGTGGACTGTGTGCAAGTGTGGCTGGATTAATTATAACAGCAAGACTTAATTCGGCAGAACCGTTGGCAGGACAAGGGTATGAAATGGACGCTATTGCAGCATCAATTCTTGGTGGGACAAGTATGCAAGGGGGAAAAGGCATATTATTGGGACTATTATTGCATGTTTAATTTTGAATATTATGAAAAACGGATTAACATTGCTTGCAATTTCCTCACATTATCAGGAAATTTTGACAGGGTTAATATTATTGATTTCAGTTTTAATTTCTGAAAGTGAGCAGAGAAGAAGGAGTGAGGTATAGGTGAGTAAAAAAGTATTATCATTAGGTGCTATAGCGATGGATATCGTATTAAATAGTCATGAACTTCCAAAAGATGATGGTTTTGCATTTATTCATCATGAACAGATGATGCCAGGTGGAAGTGCTTCAAATGTATCAGTTTCAGCAGCACATCTTGGAATGGAAGTTTATCAGACTGGAAAAATTGGAGATGATAACGTTGGAAAGGCATTTATGAAAACTTTAATAGAAGATGGAGTAAATGCCGAATATGTAGTTGAACAGAAAAATGGAACAACATTACATACATATATTATAGTTGCTCCAAAAGGAAAGCATTGTATTTTTGCAAATCCTGGAGATACGGTAACAACACTTGTTCCGAAAGAATTGCCAGAAAATATCATGGATTCTATGGATATATTTTATAATGATATGTTCTCGCCTAAAGCAGCTCTTTGGATTGCTGATAAAGCAGTGAGATTAAAAAAACCTGTGCTTTATAATATGCAATGCACGCCATCATTTATGGCGCAGTGTGGAACGAGCCGGGAAGAGATAGATAAGATGATACATATGTGTACAGTTTTTGTTAGTGGGCGCGATGGATATTATGAACTTACTGGAGAAAAAGATTATAAAAAAGCAATGAGAATTGTTCAGGATAAATATCAGGTTCGAGAGGGTGTGATTTGTACAGCTGGTAATGAAGGAGCAGTATGGTATGATGGAAATGAGTATAATGCTCCAGCTTATTCAATTGAACCAGTTGATACAACGGGCGCAGGTGATTGCTTTTTGGGAGGTCTGTTATATGCATACTTTCAAGAAGAAATGAATAAGACGGAGGCATTAAAATTTGCGAATGCATCTGCAGCAGTTAAATGCTTACAGGCTGGACCAAGAAGTAGGGCAGATGTAAAGAAAATTTTTGAATTTAAAGAATCAAGATAAGGTTCTTTAAAATAAAATTATTATATTTTTAAGGAGGATGTAACATGAAAAAGAAACTAGTTAGTGCATTGCTCTGCGCAACAATGATAGCTACGATGGTAGCCGGATGTGGATCTTCAGGTGGCACCCAAAAAGACGATAGTTCCAGTAAAACTAAGACTGAGGATACTAAGAAGAGTGATGATACAACAACAGCATCATCGGATACCGAATTTGGAAAGGCGCTTGCGCAGGTAGATAAAGATTTGGCACCTCTTCCTAAAAAAGATTCTGGAATGAAATTGGCTGCAATTGAAAGTACACTTTCTAATTCATTTTGGGTAACAATGCAAGAAGGATATAAAGATGCAGCAAAAGATTATGGTGTGTCTATCGATGTACAGGCAACGGATTCAGATACAGATACTTCTGGACAGCTTGATATTTTAAATAATATGCTTGTAAAGGATTATAATGCAATTGCAGTTTCTCCATTGACTGAGGATTGTTTAATTTCTGGAATTGCTGCAGCAAATAAAGATGATGTAAAGATTATTACGACGGGAAACCAGGTAAACGAAGATATGTTGAAACAGGCGGGTGGTAATTTAGACGCCAAAATTACTGTAGATTTTTATAATCAAGGTGTTATGGGAGCTCAGTATATTATTGATAAAACTGGTGGAAGAGGTAAAGTTGCTGTAATTGCAGGTAACGAAGGTGGTACGCAGGCAGATGCTCGTCGTGATGGAGCAAAGGAGACTTTTGAAAAGGCAGGTATGGATGTTGTAGATGTAAAACAATGTGATTTCGATGCACAGAAAGCATATGATGCAACAACAGCAATTATTGAGGCAAATCCGGATCTTGTAGGTATTGCATGTGGAAATGACGATATGGCACTGGGAGTAGTACGTGCACTTCAGGAAAAAAACATGAAAGATAAAGTCAAAGTAGTAGGTGTTGATTTTACAACAGAAGCAAAATCTTCTATTGAAGAAGGTGCATATGATGCAACTGTTGCAATGTCTCCGTATCTGATGGGTAGAGAGGCTGTTATTATTATGCTTAAAGCATTAGAGGGACAGGATGTATCTGAAGTTGGTGACAGTACACCAATGGTATTAGTTGACAAATCTAATGTGAATGAGATGTCTGACTGGAAATAATTATATAAAAATTTGAAATTCTGGCTGCCGGATAAGCATATGTTATCTGACAGCCAGAATTTGTAAAAGAAAGGGATGAAAAGATGTTCAATAAAATATTAGGAGGACTGATTGGAGCCGGAGCAGGAGATGCAATGGGGGCAGCGACCGAAGCTAGAACAACAGAGCAGATATTAGAGCATTTTGGACATGAAGTAATAGATTTCGAGAAACCACCTATGGACACATTTGGTGCAGGAAATGAACCAGGACAATTAACAGATGATTTTAGTTCTGCCTATTTTGTGGCACGCCATATTGCTGATAATGATGGGGAAGTAAATGAGAAAGTTGTTCAGAAAGCATTAATAGACTGGTCTGAGCATCCAGTATTTTTTGACAGATTTGCTGGACCTACAACTAGACTGGCTATAAGACGATATAAAGGAGAAAAAATAGAGGATTCAGGAGGAGTAAAATTGGTGACAAGGCAGGCAACAAACGGAGCTGCTATGAAGATATCGCCAATTGGACTTTTAAATGCGGGCAATTTAGATCAGGCAATAAAAGATGCTGTTACAGTTACGATGGTTACGCATGATAACTATTTAGCTTTATCAGGAGCATGTGCAGTTGCAGCTGCGGTTAGTCGGGCAGTTATGCCAGATGCTGATATGTACAAAGTGATTCAAGCAGGACTTTATGGAGCAAAAGAAGGAGAATATATTGGAAAACAGATAGCAAGAGATGTAGCAGGGCCTTCTGTTGTGAAACGAATGGAAATGGCAATTGATATTGGTTTGGGAACAGGAACATCCAAAGAAAAAATGGTAGAAATAGGACATAGAATTGGAGCAGGTTTACATGTGGCAGAGGCAATTCCATCTGCTTTTGGAATATTTGCAGCTTACAATGGAGATGCAATGGGATCTATCATAGGAGCTGTAAATGTGGGATATGATACAGATACTGTTGCAACAATGTCGGGAGCACTTGCAGGAGCTTTAAATGGAGCGGATTCATATCCAGTACATTTTTTACCGACGCTGGAAAAAGCTAATAATTTGGAGATTGAAAAACTGGCAAAGGACTTAACAAAATTAGCAAAAAAGCGCTTTGAAGCAGGAAAGGAGAATCAATAATGAATAAAAAAATATTAGGATGCCTCCTTGGAGCTGCAGTTGGAGATGCAATGGGAGCAGCAACAGAAACCAAATCTATTCGCCAGATAAAAAAAGAATTTGGAGGAGCTGTACGAGATTTCAAGACGCCACCAGATGACACATTGGCTAGAGGAAGAAGGGCAGGACAAATTACAGACGCTTTTAGTATTCCATATATTTTAGCGAATCATATTATAAAAAATAATGGAAATATTTCAAAAAAAATAGGTGAAGAGGCATTGCTTGAATGGGGAAATACAGAATATTTTGAACCTTTTGCAGGTATGACAACTAGAAATGTGGTAAATCGGTTGAGACAAGATGCATCTATGGGAACCTGGGCATTTGCAGGAAGATTGGGAACAAAATTGTATAAAAGTCATTATTATGCATTATCTTCTAATGGTGCTGCAAGTAAAGCATATCCAGCAGGGTTACTGAGCAAAGGAGATATAGACAAAGCAATTGAAAATACAGTAGAACTTACAATGGCTTCTCATGATGATCCTTATAGTATTTCTGGCGCATGTGCAGTAGCATCGGCAGTAAGCGAGGCCATGAAAATGAAGACATCAATTCACCAAATAATTGAAGCTGCCTTAGAAGGAAGTATAAAGGGAGAAAAATTGGCTCGAGCTAGAAAAGATATATGGACATATCCAGGACCATCTGTAACAAAAAGAATCCATATGGCAGTTCAGATTGCCCTTCGTAGTGGAGAAAAAGATGAGGTAATCAATGAGTTGCGTGAAAGAATCGGGAGTGGACCGGCAATTTCCGAATCTGTTCCGATTGCCCTGGGAATCATTATAGCAAATCAGGGAAGTACGATGGAAAGCATTTACGATGCAGTGAATATAGGAGATGAAACAAGCTCGATCGCATGCATAGTAGGAGCCATAGTAGGAACTTATAATGGATCGCGAAGTATCACAGACGGGTATTTGGATATTATTGAAAAAGAAAATAATATTAATATAAAGAAACAGGCAGAAGAATTGGAAAAATTATAAAAAATGTTGTCTGTGCAATGAAGATGAGACATAAAAAACGTGCTAGTTCATACTGGCACGTTTTCGCACTTACTATTTATTAATAAAATGCTTTGAAAAGAGCGATAAATGAAGTGTATAAATAAAAAAGTCCCAAACAATCAAGGAGATTTCCGAAATATCAGCGAGCATAGCCAGTATGATTATGTATTGTCTGAGCCGTTTCTCAGGCGAGTTTACATAATCATACTGAGATAAGCGGCGCAACTGATATCGGAAATACCTTGTGTTTGTGACTTTTTTTATTTATAAACACATTCCCGACTACTTTACAAACATTTTACAAATCGCCCGTTTTTGATTTTACATTCTCCTTTTATGATAATAACTGTCGACGAGGTAAATAATAAAAAAAGAATTATTGTACAAGACAAAAGGAGATTACGAAAATGAAAGTGAAAAAGTTTATTGCAATGATGGCAGTAACAGCAATGGTTGCAGGAATGGCAACAGGATGTGGCGGATCAAAATCAAATGCAGGATCTGATTCAACAGGAAGTGATACAAAGACAGAAAGCTTAAGCGGAACCATTACAGCAGCTGGTTCTTCAGCATTAAAACCGCTGGCAGATGATGCAGCAGATTCCTTCTTAAATGAGAACCCGGACGTATCTATTACAATTGATGCAGGAGGATCAGGAGAAGGACTGAAGCAGGTATCCGAAGGAACAGTTGATATCGGAAACTCTGATGTAGCCGCTGAGGATAAGTTGGATGCAGATAAAGCAAAAGAACTTGTAGATCATCAGGTATGTGTTATTACAATGGCACCAATCGTAAATGAGGATGTTGCAAAGGCAGGAGTTAAGAGCCTTACAAAAGATCAGCTCATCAGCATTTTCACAGGAAAGACAACAAACTGGAAAGAAGTTGGTGGACCAGATGAGGACATCGTACTCGTAACAAGACCAGAATCTTCAGGAACAAGAGCTACTTTCCAGAAATATGCATTAGATGGAAATGAAGAAGCTTCCAATGCATCTATGGAGACAGACGATTCAGGAGTACTTCTTACAAATGTAAAAGATACAAAGGGTGCAATTGGTTATGTTGCTCTTTCTTATCTGACTGGTGATGCAGGAGTTGAGACAGTTGCAATTGACGGAGTAGAGCCTACACTTGAGAACACATACAGTGGAAAGTACCCAGTATGGACATTTGAGCATATGTATACAAAAGGTGAGCCAAATGAAGTTGTAAGTGCATTCCTTGATTACATCACAGGTGACAAATATGGAAGCCAGATGGAGAAACTTGGATATGGCGTTTCTTCTAAGATGACAAAAACAGAGCACTAATCAGGAAAAACGAGAAGTGGCAGGGCAGACGAAAATATATCAATGTCTGCCATGCCATTTCTTATGAAAATCAGGTGAATGATATGAATAAAAAACAAAGTATGTTTGCAAAAGAATATGCCTGGAGAGGACTTATGACAGCCGGAGGTCTTCTGGTTATCGTAATCACGATCTGTATCGGAGCCTTCCTTGTATATAAAGGTTCTGGCACATTTACCATATTCCACCATTCCCTTTCAGACTTTCTGTTCTCAGCAGATTGGGGACCGGCAGACAATGCCGAAGGTGGTGGTACGGTCGGAGCATTGATCTTTATCGTAGGTTCTCTTTGTACATGCGGACTTGCACTTCTGATTGCAACACCATTTGCACTGGGATCAGCAATCTTTATGATTGAAATTGCACCGAAATTCGGTGAAAAGTTTTATCGTCCGATTGTAGAAATATTTGCAGGTATTCCATCTGTTGTATATGGATGGGTCGGATTGACAGTGTTGATTCCGGCAATAAAAAAAATATTTGGACTTCAGGTCGGACATTCTATACTGGCAGCGGGAATCGTACTCGCACTTATGATATTTCCGACGATCAGCAATGTGGCAGCAGATTCTATAAGTTCTGTTCCGAAAGATTATCGTATGGCGGCTTATGGACTGGGATCGACCAGATGGCAGTCGATTTATA
>ERZ812616.1862-NODE-1862-length-20481-cov-12.200725_pt1 | contig 20481 bp, 10 predicted proteins | sample MGYA00376249_ERZ812616 | MGnify/ENA primary metagenome ERZ812616 (study PRJEB26924, sample SAMEA4378265) | human gut metagenome | biome: human gut; feature: human-associated habitat; material: faeces | place: China | collected 2013 ... | reverse complement strand
TCGTAAGAATAATTAACATGTTCAAAATTGATGTGAATATGGCTCATTTTTGATATCTCCCGATAATTCTTTCCTCTTCCCGCGTGCAGGCAGCTGCACCAGGTTGCTTTTCTACTTCTTTCTACTTCTTCCGACTTGTTGCAAATAGATGTCTTCCCACGCAGCGCTTCATCCCGTTATTTTCAGCACGGCAAAAAGTGCAAGCCACACACCCAGATACAGCCAGTCCTTCGCTTTGCACGGCTCCTTCGCTATATAGTAAAATTCTCCCCGATAGCCGCGCAAAGTCATGCTTTCATACACCTCATTTGCGCGGTCCATGCTGCGCAGAAGCAGCTGGCCGGCCAGTGTTCCCCATACCTTGAAATGAACACCCTTCTGATTCGGCGCGCGCAGACTGTACGCCTGGGTCATGCGGTTTGCCTCCTCGAGAAGCACTGTAACATAGCGGTACGTCAGCAGCACCTGTGTCACCAGAATGGCAGGGATGTGAAGCAGACGCAGTGCATAACAGATTTTTTCGATGGATGTTGTCGCAATCAGAAGATATGCCGCCAGTACGCTGTAAATGCCTTTGATCATCAGCGTCACCATGGAAAGCATCCCTGCTGTCAGCGGAACGGTACCAATATGCCCGATTACCTGACGGTCAAAGATCGGATTGAACAGCCCCACAAAGCAGACGAGCGGCAGGACAATCCGAAGCCGCCGGATACTGTCGCAGAATGAAATTTCGCCGACGATAAAGAGTACAATCGGATAAATTCCCATGCGCAGCAGGCCGGTCAGATCGTATTTTGGAAAGGACATGGTTACGGTCAGAAAAACAATCGTTAAAACAAGTTTAACCAGTGGATGAAGCCTGTTCACCCACTGGTCCTTCGCCGCAAGCATATCCATATGATGGATTTCATATAGTGCATTGCCAAGTTTATTCATTTCTTTCTCCTGTTCCGTGCAGCTTATGACTTTTTCTTTTTAAAGAAACGGAATGCATAGCATGCACCGACACAGACAATAAGAACGACTGCGGATCCCGCAATTCCGGAAAAGCTGGTTCCAAACGTGGAATCGGAATTTTTAAATCCATAGTCCGGCAGAAGTGCCGTTTTTTCCTGAATCTCTTCCGCCGCTGCATGTGCGCCGGTTCCGTCATTTTCCAGTTCCGTCGAACCGGTCAGGCGCTCCATGGACCACTCAAGCCCATCCGGATTGGAGGATGCCGCAAGAGAAACGGCTCCGCCGATCACCAGTGCTGCGATGCCTAAGATCGCAATTGTCTTCTTGAAAGAAAAGCGGCTCTTTGTTCTTTCTTCGCTGCAGGAAAGCATCTCCGGGCGCGCTTCATAAACGAACAGCAGAACGGCCGCTGTAATCAGGCCTTCTACAAGACCAATCGCGAGATGAATCGGCTGCATTGTTGCCACAAATACCGAAAACGGCAGATCCGTTATGCCGGATGCAAGTGTTTCCAGTGCCACACTAAAAGCGCCAAGCTGCAGCGTCACCACGCACCCAAGGATGGAAGCACCTACAATCTTTCCGCGCGACATTCCCTTTTTCATCATCGGACGCCAGAACAGGAAATAGCCGAGAAAGCACCCATAAAACGCCATATTCCAGATATTGCACCCGAGCGCCAGAAGACCGCCGTCCGCAAACAGCAGACACTGGATCAGCAGCACACCGATCATTGTTAAAAACGCGGCATACGGTCCGAGCAACGCAGTCAGCATCATACCGCCGCAGAGATGACCACTCGAGCCTGTGCCTGGAATTGTAAAGTTAATCATCTGCGCCGCAAAGACAAACGCACCCATCACTCCCATCACTGGGATCTTTTTCGGGTCGCTCTCCAGGCGTACTTTTTTTACAGAAAAACCAGCTGCTCCGCCGGAACAGACATACATTGTTGCAGCCACTGCAGGCGCAACCAGCGCATCAGCCATATGCATAATGTTCTCCTCCTTTTCGTTTTCTGTTTTTTTCTTTTTTTACTTTACTACGCTAAAATTCGTCCTGCAAGCCCCCGTGGGGGTTATTTTTTCAGATTTTTCCGCGATCCTTTTTGTTCACTTTTACCGATTTTTTATGAACATTTTGTTTAAATTTAAAGGGTGACTTTTTAACATTTATATGGTATTCTATAGACAACACAGACGGATATCCCGGTGTCGGGAGTCCGTACACACACTATCTCGAGGACAGGATTCCTGTCCGATCCGCGGCCGCCTGCACGTCATCGGGTCGCCGCGGTTTTTTCTACAAAAAAAAAGCCCTCCGGGCAGGATTCTTTCTTATTTTAGTGCCAAAACCGGCTCTTTACGGGTTCTGGCTGTATTTTCGAGTATTGGTGTGAATTTTATCTTGATGAGAAGGAGACTCTCTTATGAGCACAGAGAACTTAGAACACGAAGAACAAAACAGAACAACGGAACCGATCATCGATATCCGGGGCAATGAAGCGCCCGCTGATCCGGAACAGGAAATTGTTTCCCAGGGTGTCCACAACTATAGCGCCGCTGAAACGTATGTGTGTCCGACCGATCCGGCTGTTCTGCAGCAGCTCGAATGGTTCCGGGATCAGAAGCTTGCGCTGATGATGCATTTTGGATTGTACTGCCAGCCCGGCATGGTTGCCTCCTGGGCATTAAGCGACAAGGATTCAGACTGGTCCCGCCACCAGGTAAACTGGACAGACGGCGAAACCTTTAAAAAACAGTATTTCGGCCTGAATCGTTCGTTTTATCCGGTCCGCTTTCAGCCGGAGGAATGGGCGCAGATGGCAGAGGACTGCGGATTCCGTTATCTTCTTCTGACCACAAAGCATCACGACGGATTCTGCCTCTGGGACACCAAATATACAGATTATAAAACAACTGCAGAGGACTGCCCGTTCCATGAACATAAAAATGCGGATATCGTAAAATCCATGTTTGATGCATTCCGTGCAAAAGGCATCGGCATCGGTGCTTATTTTTCCAAAGCCGACTGGCACTGCCCGGACTACTGGAATGAAGATCTGAGAAAAGATGGTCTGACATCCCGCGGACCTTCCTACGATCCGAAGGAATATCCCAACGTGTGGAACCGTTTTAAAGAATATACAAAAAATCAGGTTCTGGAGCTCTGTGAGAATTACGGTAAGCTGGATATTCTCTGGTTCGACGCGGGCTGGGTCTCTGAGAGCAACGGCCAGGATATTGAGCTTGGAGAGATCGTTGAGGAAGCACGTAAGATTCAGCCGTGGATTCTCTCCGTTGACCGTACAATCGGCGGCGCTTACGAAAACTACGTGACACCGGAGCTCTGCATTCCGGAAGAACCGCTGAACGTTCCGTGGGAAAGCTGCCTTACCCTCGGCGTTGACTTTACGTACGAATACGGCGATCATTATAAATCTCCGCGTGAGCTTGTCGGCATGCTTGTCAACATCGTTGCCAAAGGCGGCAACATGGCACTGAACGTCAGCCCACAGCCAGACGGCCGCATCCCGGTCGATGCCTGGGACAGCCTGAACGGTTTTGGCCAGTGGATGAAAACCTTCGGCGATGCTATCTACGGAACCCGCGTCTGCGCGCCGTACCAGAGCGGAACCCTTTCGTTCACACAGAAAGGTGATTCAGTCTATGTATTCCGGTTATATCCGACGGTACAGGAATCGGTAGAGGCAGAAATTTTCGTACCGTATACCGAGACGAAGATTTCGGAGATCTGTATGGTGGAAAACGGAGAAAATGTTGCATTCAAAGAAGTCGAAGGCGGCCTTTGTATGACCGTCCCGGCAGGATACAGACGAGGCTCCGCACCGATTGCGCTGGTGTTTGAGATGAAGAAAGAGCGGTAAATTTTTAATAATCGAAAAGGGCTGTACAGTGTGACTGTTCAGCCCTTTTCATAATTATTAAGATACCTTGGAAAAACCTGTTACTTTTTACAATTTAAAATTTGCTTTTCATTAGAGCGTGTCTGAAAAAAGCTTTTCGTGAGCTCTGGTAGCTATATGGAAGAGCTCCACCTTTTACAGTCAAACGATGACAACGCACATTTTTTACGCCAAGATCGATGTATCCCAAACAAAAGGGGGGCGATTTCAAATCGCAACTTATATGTTCTGTTCTCATTCTACTGTTTATCAGATTTTCCTTAATGTTTATCTTATTTTTTTTGTATTTTTATCACAGATTCGGCAGATGGATTAATCTTCACCAAGATACCCTCTTCCAACTCCAGATAACCTTCCGTGAAATACAGACCTTCTCTCGCAGTCACTTTTGTTAATGTTCTTCCGTTTACGATAGCTTCTGTATTTTTCCAATGAATTCCCGCCAGCATTACATAAAGCTCTACTGTTTTTCCTGAAATTTGGAGCTGTATAGTTTCGCCATTTTTTTTCATGTCACAACATGTTTTGGCACCGGATCTCTCATACAGTGTTTCTTTTACGATGCTGTCATTCTGCGGCACCACAGCCAAAATCATTTCTGTTTCCGATTCGCTCATGCTTTCTCCAAGTTTCAGATTCTCATTCAGTCGAAGTGGAAGAAAACTTCCTTCTCGAACGTACACCGGTATTTTATCAATTGGCACCTCAACGCTCCTCTGCACCGGACCGGAAATTTCATCATTTAAATTCCACAGACTAATCCACCGTCCCTCAGGAAAATAGATTTCCCGCTCTTCTGTTTCATCAGAAACCGGCGCAACCAGAAGATCTTCTCCGAAAAGATATTCGTCCCACACCTTTGTTGCTTCCTGATCTTCTGGATACATCATCGCAAGCGGACGCATCATCGGTATTCCCAGTTTGTGAGCTTCTGCTGCTACACTTACAATATATGGACGAAGATTTTCCCGCAGCCACGTATAATAACGATAAACTTTCACTGTAAAAGCATCGTATTCCCACGGCTCTCTCGGCTCCGTTCCATGGAAACGCATCAATGGACAAAATGCAGCATACTCTGTCCACCGGAGATATGTTTCCTGATCTGGGAATCCATCATAACCTCCCGCATCAACACCCCAGAATGGAAGTCCAGAAGCAGCTGCAGAAAGGCCTCCTGCAATCGCATATTTCAGTCCCTGGAAACTGGTCAGCTGATCCCCGCCGAACTGACACGCAAAGTGTTGAGATCCGGGTGCAGCGCCTCTTGTATAAAGAACATGGTCATCTCCATATTTTTGTTCAAATAACTCTCTATAATTTTTCGCATACTGATAGGCATACGCGTTATGCATCTCATCGCCGCGTCTTCCATCATAAAAAACTGCCTCGTCCGGTACAACATCTCCAAAGTCAACCATACTTCCACGAATACCTGCATCCAGACGATCCTTCCACTGTGCTGCCAGAAGCTCTTTCGCACGCGGATGAGAGAAATCGATATACACCGGAAGTTTTTCTTCCTCATCATTTTTATTTCTCGTAATCGGAAGCTCCTCCTTCGGGCATTCCGGCAACAATTCCTGCGCCAATTCCTGCGTCATATTAGGGAACTGCCAGGAAAACACCTTGAATCCATGACGTTCTCCAAACGATACAACTTTGTATAATTCCTCTTTTTTATATTCTCCATAAAAGGTAGCTCCTGCTCCTTCTGCATAAAAGCCGGAATGCGGAATATCGAGTTCATGGAATTTTTTCATTGCCGCCATCTGCTCCAGCGCAATATCCTGTAACGGACCGTTTCTCCATCTTCCGCCGCCACCGCCAGCCCATGGTTCAAATACCCATTCCGGTGGGAAAATCGGAAGCCCTGTGAGCGTTCCGTAAGCAGTCATCGCCTCACGTGGTGTTCCGCTCCAAATATAAAAATCAAAAACATCTCCAAGTGCTTCCACCGAAAGATAGTCTTGCACAGCATCTCCCACATCCATCCGCATCCGATACGAAGTATTTGCAAAAAAGCTGAAACCGTCACTTGTATGTACCAACGGAATATTTTTATACGCCTGATTTCCAATGGATGCAAGACATCCCTCACAAGCATCTCTCTGCCACAGCGCAACGGTTTTTCCATACTGATTCACGCTGTCAAAACGCTCTCCAAATCCATAAATGGCGCTGTTTTCATGAATTGAAAATTGAATTCGCGAAGCCGAAACACTTTCCTTTTCAAATATAAACGAAATATTTTTCAGATTTGTAATTGCTTTTCTATCAATAGAAATTTCCAGTGTTTCTTTCTGGAGTATCATCTCATGCTCTTTGCTTCTGATTATATATGCATGCTCGGATTCTTCCACAGAAAATGCTTCCGGCTGTCCATCAAAGAAGCCTTTCTTTCCAGAGATCATTCGGAAACCACCGACCACAGGATAAATCATGAGCTCCCATGTTCTCTCTTTTGATTCAACACAAATCGTTACATGATCTTTTGTTTCCAGAACATGTCCAATTTCACTACATGATGTCCATTTTTCCAGATCCTGGTTTCCAAAGCTGTGATCCGCATACCACCATGCACTGCAAGTTCTTAAAAACGTAAGATAACGATCCAGCTCAGCAGCTGCTTCCTCCCATCGGTTTTCTCTTAACCGCTCATTCACTAAACGCTTTTCTACCCATGGGTCCATAGGCTTCCATGGATTTGCAACTTCCTGGTTAAAGAAAAAGTCAAAACCCTCCAATGTCAGACTGTCCTGCCAGCGCTGTGCAATTCGGATTCTATCTGTCAGATTTTCTCTCGTTGTTGGTTCTACACTCTTTTGTAGCTGATAAATTTCCTTCCGTTCTTCCGTACTAGTTTTTTCCAACACTCCTGGTCTCTGCCAGTGGCAAATTCCGGACGGCATGACAAATACAATGCCGTTCTCCGTTTTCGTTTCCCCCTTTTCTCCAAAAGATACCTCAAGAAAAGTCTCTGGATCATATTCAAATCGATCCGAATAATTCACATTCAGATCTAATGGTGTTGGGCAGAGAACTTCACTTGACTGATGTTTTTTTCGATAGACTTGAAGATCAAAAGACTTCTCTTTCTCCGGCTTTCCGCCAAAAAGCATCCACGGTATTGCAAATAAAGCGTACCATCTGTCCTGCAGAATGTCTACTGTTACAGAATACTGCTCTTTCGAAATCGCCGTTTTTTCTCCCTGGTCTTTTCCCTCTCCCAGATATGCCTGATCTCCGCTAAGATATGTCATTCCTTTTTCTACAAAAGCACTGTTGCTGCCATCCCGTTTTGCTGTGAAAACCGCAAAATCTCTTCTTGAAAACTCTTTTCCTGAAAGTGCAACTTCTACTTGATCTTTTCGTTTTACTGTTAACTCTGTAACGGTATTTTCCTCTTTCAAGATATGATGAGCTTTTTCTTCCATGTTTTCAAACAAAACAAACAGTTTTTCTGCTGTATACAGAAACTTACATCTTGTTGGTGTAACAGAGGACGGATTTCCCCCCGCGCGGAAAAAATCCTGTATCGTAGTCGCTTCTCCCCACTCCACAGAATCATATCTCAGATTCTCTGTTTTCTGTTCTTTTCCCAGAACAATTGATGAAACCCCAAATTTCAGTTTCCCCATAAAGAACTCCTTTCCCGCAGTTTTTTCAACTGCAGATTTCTTCTATTATTTCTCCATTTTTTCTGCACACAATGTAAAAATTTCCCTTTGGAATCAAAATTGATCTAGCGTTTTCGACTGTAATCTCTGCTGCGCTATCACCGTCATTTACAAAAATTTCTATTATCTCCTTTTCATTTTCACGCGCAAAACCATATACACGTTCATCCGCCAAAACCGTTGTGAACGAACCGTTTCGTATGGCAGAATGTTTTTTTCGAAACTGAATCAGTTTCTGATAAAAACGAAAACTCTCTTTTTCTTCCGGATTTTCTTGCCACGTCATACACTTTCGACAGTCCGGATCATTTTCTCCGTCGATTTCTACTTCGTCCCCATAATAAATGGACGGCGAACCCGGAAACATCATCTGCACAACAACACCAAGTTTAAAGGAATCTAACCGATGACTACAACTGTTGATAAAACGCTTGGTATCATGTGTGCCCAATGCATTAAACATAGCCATATTAGTTTCATCAGGATGTCGCGACAATGCAGTTTCCAACCGATGGCCAAATGTTTCGGCGTTAATACTCCGTTCTGCAAAAAAGTCCAGCATTGCCTGGCGGAAAGAATAATTCATAATACTGTCCATTTCACATCCGTTCAGCAGTCGTTTTCCCTCTGCCCATGTTTCACCAATCAGAACAAGTTCCGGGTTCAAGCGTTTGAGTCGATCTCTGATTTTGAGAACAAAATTCTCATCAATTTCATCAATCACATCAAAGCGATATCCATCCACTTGTACTTCCCGTACCCAGTATTCCAGTACATTCAAAAGATACTCCTGTACCTTCTCGTTTCCTGTATTCAGTTTTGGCATGCCAGCAAATCCAAAAAAACATTCATAACAGTCTGCCTCTTCCCTTACCGGAAAACGAGTAATATGATACCAGCTCTGATACTCTGATTTTTCTTGCTTTTTTAAAAGATCAGCAAATGCAAAAAAATCTGTTCCAGTATGGTTAAACACAGCGTCTAAAATAACCCTTATATGTTTTTCATGTGCTTCTTTGACCAAAATTCGCAAATCCTCATTGCTTCCAAAATGAGGATCTACTTTATAATAGTCCGTCGTGTCATATTTATGGTTTGAGGGAGACGCAAACACTGGGTTCAAATAAATGCATTCCACTCCAAGTTCTGCCAGATAGCCAAGCGATTTTCGGATTCCATTCAAATTTCCACCCATAAAGTTGGAAGCTGTCGGTTTACTTCCCCACGCCACACAGTTCTCCGGCGCATAAAACGGATTTTCTTTGCGGAAACGCTCTGGAAATATCTGATAGTAAATCGTTCCCTGACTCCATTTGGGTGGCATATACTCCACAAAACACTTATTGGCATATGCATATTCGAAAAAACCGGAATCCGGACATTTTTCGACTGTGCCCCACGCATTATACCAGCGCGTATCCCCGTCTTTTCCCGTCACTCGAAAATAATACTGAAGATATCTCGCCGGCTTTTGAAAAGAAACCACTGCCACATAGACAACCGATGTTCCTAAGTGGTACTGCTCTGACATCCTTTCTTCTTTCGTTGTTTCGTCTCTGTGATTTTTATGAAAATAAACCAAGGTACACGTTTCTATGTCCCCACTTGCGGCCCGGAAAGAAAATCTCAGATGAAACCGATCCGGTGCATAAATTTCCGGGTACATCCCGCTGTGATAAAAAGCAGCCAGATTCATACTAACTCCTTTCCGAAAGTTTCAGTACCCGGCATCCATGTGGCGGAAGCATGGTATGAAAGCTCTTCATTTCTCCGAGATCTTCATGCATCCAAAGATCCCTGACACTGGCAGCTCTGCACAACAACACTTGTTTAAAATCAATCTCTACTTCTTTTTCTTCTGCATCTCTATTAAATACGGAAAGAATAATCTCTCCTGTTGCTTCTTTTCCAATCCAGATGGTACTGTCCGGATTTTTGGTATCCGTTGATAATGGGAAGGATAAAATTTCTTTTTTATTCAACGCAAGAAGTTCCTCATTCTGATAAATCCATGCCCGATCTTTGATCGTATCATACTGATCTGCGATATCCAGCGGCGCTCCCGCAATCAGTTCCAGCGATACAGCCGATTTGCACTCCTCATCATTTGCAAAGGTATTCAGGCGAAGCATATCCGCATCCATGATCATGTTGTGGTCAGCAAAAATTTTTGACCAGTAAATCAGGCCTTCAAATGCTGTCGTGCACTGAGACCAATAATCAAAATGCAGTCCTCTGTTTCGATCACTAAAAGTATCCCAGCCTCCCGTACCGGAGTCTTCGTTAATACGCGCCATCTGTCCCATGCCAAACTCATTCTCACCATTGTTTTTCAAATGCGGCATAACAAGACTGATCATTATCTGATCCCCTGCTGCTTCCTTGATCCATTCGAGAACTTTTCGGTAATTTGCTGATCCATGATTTCTGCCAATCTGCTTTCCTTTATCCATTCCATCTTCGTACCAGGAAAGAAAATCAATTCGTAAAAAAGCTACATGGCAGTCAATAAAATACTTTACATATCCTTGCACATACTCTTTTGCTCCAGAACGATCTACATCCACCCAATACAATGCTCGATCTTCTCCATTTGGATAAGAAAAACGATCCCCCGTTATTTTTTTCTCATTTTCTCCATTATAAACATACGACAAATCTGTAATTTCCCGCACCGGAATATTTGTTCCTTTGACCAAAATTTCTTTGTTCTTTACCGCTGCCGGGCTGATCCAGGTCGGATTGTAGTAAACGCCGAGAGCCATTCCTCTCTCATTCAGATAGTCTGCCCAATATTTCCAATCATGTTTCCATGAATCATGATGACGAGTTAGATATCCATTTTCATTGATGCAGAAAGAATCCTCGATCCATCCATCTGTGCATACCATCTCGTATCCATATGGAACAAATTCCTTTGCTACCCAATCAATATTTTCTTTGAACCGTTCTTCTGGCATAAAAGTATTTTCAGTAAACTGTTTCTCATAGGTACACCAGTAAAGGGGTCCTGTTCTTTTATCTAATTTCAATCTCATGTAAAAACCCTCCTATTTTTTTACCTACGCTCAGAATCCTATTCCAAACGCAGATATATAACAGAAAACACCAATAATTTGTCCAATTCAAATGTAATTTCCTGTCTTTGATCATCCCCTAGTTTTACTTTATAATACACTTCTTCTGGCTCCTGAATTTCACCGTCCGGTGTCACAACGTATATTTGTTTCTTTTCTCCCGGAAGTTTTGCCTTCACTTTTATCTTTTCTACACGCTGTGGGAATTCCTCATGTGTTCTATTCCAGTTCATGTCCGAAATTCCCGTAAAATTCACACATCGTATTGAAAATTCTCGTCCTCTCTTATAAATTTGAATCCATACCTTTCCTGCTTCCGGATACGGTGACCAATCAACATTTTCGAATATAAATTCTGAGTTGATTCCTCCTGCATACTGCATCGTCAGATCCGTCCAATTTTCCGGAAATAAAAGTCCGCCGTACGCGGTAATAAAATCATAATATTTTTTCAATGTTTTTCGGAACGAATGTTCCCCAATTCTGCAGTTGTCCGGATAATATGCCTCTGTCAGAACACTTCCTTCCTCGCCCAATAGAAGATGGTATCCGCCAGAAGCGAAAATTGTTGCCATTGCAAGCTGCGCTGTAGATCCCTTCAGATTTCTTTCTGGTTCTGTTTTAAACGGATTCAAATACGCTGCCAGAATCACCCTCTTCTCATCTTTTGTTTCCCGAGCATGCGCAATCAAACGATATAGATCTCTATAAGTATCATTCGGCGACCAGACCTCTATATAAATACAATCTTCGCGACTCTTTTTTACCGAATCTACCGGCCAGTTATTTACTGCATTAAAAATGAGTTGTTTTTCCGGGTATTTTTCTTTTGTTTCATTGATCAAATCACCAAAATCATCTGCCAGATCTCGAATGACATATTTTCCATTTTCCAGAATTAATGCCTCTTTCGGATCTCCGTATTGATCCATATGTACGCCATCAAAACCTTTTTCCAGCGCTTTTCCATATTCCTGTAAAATCCGTTTTCTCCACGCCGTTCCCCTGTGAATATCCATCAACCATATTTTGTCAATGAAAATCATTGGTTCTCCATTATCGTACCGATAGCTGCATTCCGGATGTTCTTTCTGAAATGATTCTGCACCGTAAACAGCGCCATATGCTATTGCCTTGGCACCGCAAGCGTGCACTCCTTCGATTTTTTTCGCAACAGCAGTCATCGAACCTTTTCTTCCCATGATATCTGTGTAAATATCACTCTCCGGATAAAACTCATCATGGTGGTACATCCAGTCATAAAACTGAATCACATTTAAGTGCATTTCCCTGAAAAATTCCTGATACTCTTCTTTTTGTTTATCTTCCTCAGAAAAACTGCTAAGAAATCCATATCTTGGAGCTTCTGTCCAGCAATTCACAACATCAAATGCCGTGTAACAGCTCCCTAGTTTTTCAGTCTTTTGAAAGAATTCTATTTTTACCAGATATCCACCCGTTTTTTCTGAAATGCTTTCCGCAAGTGGAATATACACTCCTTGTTCCAGGGTACATTCCATTTTCAGATTTTCTCCCTGATACGTAAACAACGAAACTATCACGTGATTTGCTTTCGTCGGCCCTGTTTTTTTTATTTCCAGCCAGACTCTTTCCCCAATTTCATACTGCGTTTTATTAGGTATTACATAAAACCCTGTATTTTCCATCTTCCACCCTCTCTTTCCATGAAATGTTTCGTTTGTTTTTGAGAAAGCCCCATCTTCGAAATTAAACCGAAGACGGGACTTTTTCTCAAGAATCTTCGCGGGGATCACTTCGTCATTTTGATACTATTGTTCTTTGTGAATTACATGAATTTCTGTTTTTTCCAATTTCGGAACACTGACAATAACTGCTGTATCCTCTCTCCAATACCAACCGGAACCATAATTCAACGCATTCAAGGATGCACCTTCTGGAAGAGAAATCCCATTCAACTCCAGACTTTCTGGCTTTCTGTCAAAACCAAGGAGAACAATAAATTCTGTCTCAGATGCATGGCGAAGCATAAAGAAATCTTCACCCGTTTTGCCCAAAATATTGTATTCAATTTCTTTTCCATCTGCATACCGTTTGCCTGAAGTTTCATTTAAAGCTCGGCTCATAAGAACTGTATTCTTTTTTTCATATGTCATGCTTTGTCCAAGCTGCAATTCTCCATTCATAACAGACAGAATGCACGCTCCTTCCCGAATATAAACAGGAATTTTGTCAATTGGAACATCCACCTGAAAAATTCGGTTTCCACCAACCATCTTTCTGAAATCCAATAAATTGATCCATCTTCCTGATGGGAAATAAATTCTCCTCTTTTCCCCTTCTTGATGAACCGGAGCAACTAACAGATCTGAACCATAAAAATATTCATCTTCCCAATAGACAGCCTCTTTATCATTAGGAAATACTATTGGCAACGGTCTCATCATTGGTATGCCTGTTTTATGTGCCTCTTCCGCTGTATGAACCGAATATTTCAGAAGATTTTCTCTTAGCCATGCATAAAATTTATAAACAGACACTGCATATCGACTGTAAACCCACGGCTCTCTTGGGGTCACTCCATGGAAACGCATAATCGGTGAGAAGGCTGCAAATTCCGTCCAACGGAGATACGTTTCTTCGTCTGCAAATCCTGAATAACCTCCTGCATCAACACCCCAGAATGGAAAACCGGAAGCCGCCAGTGTCAGACCTCCATTCATTGCATAAGTCAGGCCTCTAAAGCTTGAAAGCTGGTCTCCACCAAACTGGCAGGAATACTTTTGAACACCCGCTGCCGCAGATCTTGAAAACAGCACGTGATCTTCTCCTTTATATTTTTCAAAGAGTTTTCGATACGCTTTTGTATAATCCAGCGCGTAAGCGTTGTGCATTTCATCTCCCGTACGACCATCGTAAAACACTGCTTCATCTGGAATAATTTCTCCAAAATCCACCATAGTTCCATCAAAACCTGCATCCATTCGATCATGCCATTGATTTTCCAGAAGTTCCTCTGCTCTTGGATGTGAAAAATCAATAGCACATGGAAGAACTTTTTCTCCACGATAACCCGGCGTTCTTGTAATTGGCAGATCTTCTTCCGCACAGTTCGGCAGAAGTTCCTTTGCCTGCTCCATATCCAGATGTGAAAACTGCCACGAAAAAACCCGCATCTTCTGTTGTTTTGTAAACGCAGCAATCTTATAAATTTCTTCTTTGTTGTAATGGTCTTCCCATTTCCAACCAGCACCCTCTGCATACAGGCCAGAATGTGGGATATCAAGATTTTTAAACTTCCGTACAACACCTTCCATCTCCTGGATTACATCGTGCGTCGGTCCGTCCATCCATCTGCCTACCCCACCGCCGGCCCACGGTTCAAACACCCACGCAGGCGGAAGCAGCGGTTTTCCGGTTAAGGCTGTATATTCCTCCATGTTTTCTAAGACGCTTCCCGTAAAAACATAAATATCTGCTTTGGGTCCTGCTGTTGTGATTCGAAGCCCTTTACTGACTCTTCCAATATCTGCTCTAATTCTGTAAAAACTGTTAATAAACAAAGAGTAACCTTTTGTAGAGTGTAAAAATGATACATTTTTGTAGGACTGATTTCCAATAGAACAATTACAACCTTCAAATGCATCTCTGTGCCACAAAGAAAGTACCCGACCTCTCTGGTTTACGGCATCAAATCGTTCACCGAATCCATACACCATTTCTCTTTCCAGAAGTGGTTGGCACACATCGAAACCTTTGCTTCCTGCATAATCATAGAGCTTGAAGTTATCTGCATCCAATACAAATTTTTCATCTGCACAGATTTTCCAATCATCTCCCGCTGTAATCACAATCACAGAATGTGCTGTTTTGATCTGATATTCTCCCTCTATTTCTGAAAATGTATATGAAACTGCTTCGCTGTCAAAATCTCCTTTTTCTCTTGTATAAAAGCGAAAACCACGATTCTGTGGAATCAATACGGCATCGCAGGTGTTCAAACCATATTCATACTTTAATACAATCTGATTCCCCTGATCTGAAACAGATTTCAGATGTGTGAATCCAATCCAGTTGTCTTCGTCTGCATCTCCAAGTGTGTGATCTGCATACCACCATGCCGTGAGCGTTCGGAAATAGCCAATCAAGACATCCAGTTCTCTGCAGGCTGTCGCAGTATCTCCTTTTCGAAGTGCTTCGTTGCAGAGACGTCTCTGTACCCAAGGATCCACTTTATCAAAAGAGTTTTCACATCTTGCATTTGGGAAGAAATCCATTCCTTCCAACATTAACACATCCTGCCATCTTTGTACGGTTATAATCCGATCTGGCAATTCATCCGGTGTTGTCGGCGTCAGCGATTTCTGCAGATGCAGAATCTCAGCCCGCTCATTTATAGATGGCCATTCCAGTGTCGCCGGCCGCTGCCAATGCATCGTTCCATCCGGTAGGATCACGCAAGCACTGTTGGAATAGATAACCTGCGGTGTTCCTCCAGGTGTGCACTCAATAAAGCTTTCCGGATCAAAATCAAATCTGGACTCGTAATTTGCATTTAAATCCAACGGATTTAAAGCCAAAACTTCACTGGTCTGATTCTTTTTCCGGTAAACCTGAAACTTAAAATATTTTTCCGGAAATCCACCGAACAGCTCCCATGGAATTCCAAACATGACACGCCAACAGTTTTTTTCTACAGCAATTTTGCATGTATATTTCCATGATGGGATTTCTGTTTTTACCGCATCATTTTTTTCGGTAAAGTAATCATTTAAAATTGCTTTATCGCCACCGAAATAGGTCATTCCCTTTTCCGTCCTGGCTCCCGCCTGTTTCTCTGTGTCTGCACAAAATACTGCGTAGTCTCGCTCTCCAAAATTTCCGCTGCTCAATGCAATTTCTATCTTATCTTTGCGAAGCATCCATTCTGTCTTCAGCACATTTTCATCGGACGGACGGGAAACCCTTGCCTCTTTTTCATAGCAAATCAGATACAAATACAGATTTTTCTGATCCCACATCATCCGTAGGTTTGTACTTGAAACGGTCTCTCTTCCGCCTGCGCTGTAAAAAGTATCCATTAACACCGCATGTTCCCATTCATTTAAATTCACCGGAATGGAAGGTACTGTCGAAACCGGTGCACCAAGTTCAACTGCTGCAATACCAAACGACTGTTTTTTTCTAGTTGTAATCATACTTCACCTCTAGGTTAAAATTTTGCAGAGAATCCGATATTATCCTTTTATGGAACCGTCTGTAATGCCCTGCTGCATAAACTGTTTCTGGAAAATAACAAACAATACAATAATCGGAATAATAACAATAACACTGGCAGCAAACATCAGTCCATAGTTAGTCGTATACTGCCCACGGAACAGTTGCAGTGCAACGGAAAGTGTTCTCTTGTTTGTCGATTTTGTAAAGGTAAGAATATCAAATAGGTTCGACCAGTATCCATTGAACGCCAATACTGCCTGTGTTGCAATTGCCGGTTTACTTAACGGAATAATGCAATGTAACAAGGTCTGAAACCTAGTTGCACCATCAAGGTACATGGACTCTTCCAGCTCTTTCGGCACTGCTTCAAAAAAACCTCTATAGAAGAAGGTGTTTCCTGCCACACAAGTGCCTCCCCACAGCAGCCAAATTCCTTTATAGGTATCAATCAGTTTCAATCCGTTTAAAACAGTGTACTGGGAGATCATAGCCAGCTGTGCCGGAATCATCATTGTGAGCAACAGCAAGTTAAAAATAGGCTCCTTTCCTGGAAACTGGAATCGTGAGAAAGAATATGCCATCGTGATCGAAATTAACAGATTTACGATAAGGCCCACTACAGACACGTATAGTGTGTTGAAAAAGTACGTCTGAAAATGGTTTGCAGTCCACGCTTTTACATAGTTTTCCAGATAAAGTGGAAAATTCGGAAATAAAATTGGCTCGTTCGGCAGAACACCCTTTACCTTCATAAATGAAGTCGAAATCATTGACAAAAAAGGAAGAAGACATATTGCTGTCAACGCTACTAAAATCACATGAATACAGATCTGACTGATTATTTTCTTTTTCTTCATTACTGCTCTCCTCCTTAAAGATTTTCACCATAGCGAAGGAATCTCTTCAGTCCCATGGAAATAGCAAATACAACAATACCCATGACAATACCACAAGCGGCCGCATACCCAAAATCGAAATAGTTGAAAGCCCTCCGGTAAATATAATCCATAACTACATCTGTTGTTCCGAGCGGATCTCCTTTCGTTAACAGGAATACCTGAATAAAGATATTCATCGCACCATTAATCAGATTAATCAGTAGATAAAGTGTAGTTCCTCTTAATCCCGGAAGTGTAACGTGGAAGAATTTCTGAACCGCATTGGCTCCATCCATCGTTGCAGCTTCATACTGATCTGATGGGATTCCAAGAAGACCGGCGGTGTAAATGATCATAACCCAGCCATAGCCCTTCCAGATTGAGCAGATCCAGATAACAAAGTTTCCTGTCCATGTATTCTTCAACCATGCTACCGGCTCTTTTAAGATTCCGATGGTAGTCAGACAGTAGTTTACAAGACTTCCTTCATCCGGTTGGAAAATATAATCAATGATATTACAGAAAACAACCCAGTCACAAATAACTGCAATATATAAGAGTACTTTATATACATTTTTTCCTGTTTTCAGGTTATGAATCAAAACGGCAACGATCAGGCCAAGAACCAACTGTCCTGGCACAGTAACCAGAACTGCTAAAATATTATTTCGAAATGCAATCCAGAAAAAATAGGCATCAGATCCTTTTGTTGAAATATCTTTGAACATTTTAGCAAAATTACTTATTCCAACAAATGTATTTTCCGAACCTGGCATAATGCTATAATTTGTTAGTGCAATATAAATATTCTTAATTTGTGGATATAATACAAAGACAATAAATAAGGTCATTCCCACTGCAAGGAAGGGCAAAACGGCCAACCATTGTTTCAGACCTTTGGAAAATCTTTCTGATAAAGGTTTTTTCATAACAGATACCTTTCCGGGCTGCTTTTTATCGCCCTATAAACAATTTCCACAGGCAAGAAAGCCTGTGGAAATTTGTTTCATCTTTCTTGAATTATGATGCCTCACCTGCAAGCAATGCATCCAGTTCCGGAGCAATCTTATCGAGTGCGGACTGTGCCGTATCCTCATGAAGAACTGCGCTCTGGAATGCTACAGAGAGTTTATCTGAAATTTTCTCCCATGCCGGAGATGGGGTACGGGATACAGCTCCCTCAAGCTGTTCAATATACGTACTCATATTCGGTACTGCTTGTACTTCTTCAGATTCGGCAATTGTTTTTACAGTCGGGATCAGATGTCCACCGCCTACAGCCTGTGCTGTCTGAGAGAATTCACTCATTAAGAACATTGCAAATACCCAGGATGCTTCTTTCTTATCGCTACTCTCAAACATAACCAGATCCTCGCCACCGTTAACGGTAAGAGATTCGGCTTTGCCAGCCGGCAGAAGTCCTACTTCTACTTTTGCCAGATTTTCTTCATCATCATTTGTGAAGAACCATGGACCCTGATAACTAAACAGATAATTTCCATCGTAAAGACCATTTGCTGCATCCGGCTTTCCACCTGTGAAGCAAGGTCCAATAATTCCTTCATCATACCACTCAACGATAGTCTCCAGTGCCTTTACACTATCTTCACTGTTGATATAACCAGATGCTTTTGTATAATCCTCGTTGGTATAAACACCGCCCAAAGAGTGAAACAATGGAGCCATAGCCCAAGAGTTTGCCCCCTCGCATGCGATCAGATACTGATCTGAGCCAAGCTTGTCCTTCAATGCAACAACTTCATCGTAAGTTGTCGGAATACTGTCAATATTCAGTTCCTCCATCATGGTCTTACTGTAAACGCCTGACAGACAGTTTGTGTTCAATGGCAATCCATAATATTTTCCATTGTAATAATTAGTACTCAGCGGTCCTTCGTACAGATTATCTTTCAGATCTGCAAATCCTTCCAGATCATCAACTGCTGCAAGTGCTCCCATTTCAGCAAGTTCTGGAACCCAGATAATATCCATTCGCATCAGATCCGGGCCTGTTCCACTGGAAAGGCTGGTAATAATCTGTTGCATCAATCCATCGTATGGCATTCTTACAGCATCAACATGAATATTTGGATACTGTTTTTCAAACTCAGGAATAATGGTATCCACAAGAACCTCTTCCTCGGAATCACCATGTGTATGCCAATAGGTAATCGTTACATCGTCTCCATCGTACTGGATACCTGAACCAGAAGCATCTGAGCCTGCGTTGGATGCATCAGATGCGCTGGCGCTGGCACTACCATTGCCAGAAGAACTCTTTGTATCCCCACTTTTGGAATTGCTTCCGCATCCAAAAAGCATGGACGCTGCAAGGATTGCTGATAGTGAAACTGCTAATGTTTTTCTTTTCATCTCTTTTCCTCCTTTAGAAAAGTTCGTTTTTGTTATAATCTATTTTTATACTTTTTCTTATCTTTTCTCAAGACGCTTTCTTATCTAATCTATACAGTATTTTTACTTTATATCACTTTTTTATGGACTTTTTAACGAATTTCGAATAATATGTTATTGTGCAAATTTTATGACATATAATCATTTTTCCTTTTTTATTCATGGTTAATGTACAATTCAAAAGAGGGCAAAACATATGGAAATTATCGAATATGAACCAATCAATTTGTATGACGGACGCTTTTGCAAAGTATTTCATTCTGACTGGATTCAGTTAGAAAAACCAAAAGATGTAAATTTAGCACCGCATTTTCACTGGCATAACAGTTTTGAATTTAACTGTTCTATTTCGGGAACACTGCTCTGTGAAATCGGTTCTACTATGGCTTATGTAAAAGATAATGATTTTCTTTTTGTGAATCCAAATGTTATTCATAAATCACTTGAAAATTCTGCCTCCTTTCTCGGATTTGCAGTGCTTGTTCCTGTTGCTATCCTACAGTTTTTTTTTAACCCGGATGATAAAAACTCCCCTATTATAGAGCAGGATGTTGTGAACAGACATCGAAAAGAAATCATGGGACTTCTTATGGATATCTACCGATATTCGCGATCCGAAAAACCAGTTGATCTCCTTGGGATGAATGCCTGCGTTCTCCAAATTTTTCATATCCTTCTCTCTGAAAGCATGGCTACTCCGGCTTGTACTACCCCCCCCCCGATCAAAATTAGAGGATTCAATTTCTTTTACCGAATATCTGGCAGCACATTATAAAGAACATATTACTCTGGAAAGTGTTTCCGAACATTTTGGCTTCAATCCGACCTATTTTTCCAGAATGTTTGCAAAAAAAACAGGACGCAATTTTAATGTCTATCTTTCTTCGCTCCGATTAGACCATGCGACCCACCTCCTTGAAACTACTACTTCTTCTATTCCTGATATTTCAGAAGAAAGTGGTTTTTCCAGTTCTCGCGCTTTTATCGAAATGTTTAAAAAAGTGAACGAACTCACGCCAAAACAATATAGGGATCAATGCAGCGAGCACCAAAAAGGTTCATCACTTTAATAACTAATTTTTTCCTTCTCTTGACATGCAGGCATGCAGTTCTTCCAATACTGTACAGACGTTTATCCGTATTCTAGTAGCTTTTATGTTAATCATTGATATGCCTAACATAAAAACAGCTCAAGTGCATTTCTGCACCTGAGCTGTTTTTCTGCTTTTTCAATATAATTGTATCATGCAAGCGACCTTACGGTTCCTTCCGTAATTCCATTTTCATTAAACACATCGACTCTCACATATACCGTTTCGCCTTCGACCAGCGCGCCAATATTCTGCTCC
>ERZ812616.1860-NODE-1860-length-20514-cov-4.074344_pt1 | contig 20514 bp, 18 predicted proteins | sample MGYA00376249_ERZ812616 | MGnify/ENA primary metagenome ERZ812616 (study PRJEB26924, sample SAMEA4378265) | human gut metagenome | biome: human gut; feature: human-associated habitat; material: faeces | place: China | collected 2013 ... | reverse complement strand
CTTGTAAGTTTATTCCGATCGGTGACAGCCGACATGATAAATTAAATAGCAACTCACTCCCGGTTCTTATTATACACAAACATCCAAAGCGCCATCGCACATATGATCACATACCCCAGCACGCTATACCTATCCGGTACCTGTCCGAACAGAAAGAAGCCCAGAATCGTCGAAAAGATGATCTGCGAATAATCATAAATGGATATCTCTTTCGCCGGTGCATGATAATAAGCCGCCGTGATTCCGAACTGGCCGCCTGCAGCCGCAAGTCCCGCTCCCAGAAGCGTTAAGATCTGCAGGCCACTCATCGGATGAAAATCCAGAAGCAGATATGGCAGTGTAACCACACACGAGAATCCTGAGAAGAAGATTACAACCGAAGAACCTTTCTGTCCTCTCTGCCCCAGGATACGCACCATCGCATAAGCAATACCTGCGCAGATCCCGCCGCACAGTCCGATCAGTGACGGTACCAATGCCATATTCGTAAATGTCGGTTTGATTACAAATAAGCTTCCGATGAATGCACCCGCAACCGCCAGTGCCTGTGCCGGACTCATCTTTTCTTTCAGCAATAAAAATGAAAAGATAATTACAAAAAACGGCGACATCTTATTCAGCATCGATGCATCCGACAGCACCAGATGATCCACCGCATAGAAATTACACAAGATTCCCACCGTACCGAATGTCGCACGCAGAATCATATATTTCAGATTTCCCTTTTCAATTTTAAATCCGTCCTTACTTCTTATGATCATGATCAGCGCAATAAAAAAAGCCACCAGATTTCTGAAAAAGCTCTTCTGTACCGAAGGCAGATCACCGGATAACCTTACGAAAGCATTCATGAATGCAAATGATAACGCCGATAATGTAATGAAAAATATTCCTTTGTATCTGGAATTCATAAACTTACACTTCCTTATGATTTGTTTCTTTATATCTTATGTTATGTCATTTATCTTACCACGAAAAATTTTAACTGTGAATATATCCGACAATTGGACTTGATTTTGTACAACTTGCTACAATTCTTTTACATTGTCGCATTCTCCCATAAACGCACCTATCTGTTGATAGAATTTCAACTACAGATATGCTAAAATATTTTTGGATAATGAAAGGAGAAATGCAACATGAGACCCCTTGAGACATTTATCGAACAACGCAAAGAACGCTTCGTCAGAAACAGCCTGATGTCTGACGAATTTCTGGATTTTGTTAATAAAAATATGAAACCAATAGAGAAACAGATGTCCTATTATCAATGTGCCATCATGGAAGTAGAGACGAAATTCAAAGTATTAAACGAACAGTATTCTCTGGAATATGACCGCAATCCGATTGAGGATATCAAATCCCGTGTCAAATCCATGGAAAGCCTGATCAAAAAGATCCGTAAAAAAGACATACCTCTCACCCTTTCTTCTATTGAAGAAAATATCCATGATATTGCCGGTGTCCGTGTCATCTGCTCTTTTCCGGATGATATCTATATGCTTGCGGACTGTTTGCTTTCTCAGGATGACATCACACTTCTTGAGAAGAAAGACTATATCAAAAATCCAAAACCGGGCGGATACCGCAGCCTTCATCTGATCGTCAGTGTACCAATCTTTTTACAGGACGGAAAACGTAACATGACTGTAGAAGTACAGCTTCGTACGATTGCCATGGATTTCTGGGCAAGCCTGGAACATAAGCTGCGTTACAAGAAAGATATCCCGGCTGACAAAGCAAAATATCTGGAGGATGAGATGCTTGCCTGTGCACAGATCAGTGCCGACCTGGACATGCGTATGCAGAATGTCCGTGATGTAATTGCTGAGAATACTAAACCAGACAAACAGTCTTTATTATTAAAAGATTTGTCATAAAAAGACATATTGAAAAATGCGCCAAAAAAGCACTGCGAAATTTGGTAATATTTCACAGTGCTTTGCCATTACGATATTCTGAAATGACCGACAATATCCGTTCTGTCCTGCAGGATATCTTCTTCATAATTCTTCTGATACGGATCATTATGATGAATCACATATGGTACACCTTCCACATTCCGTCTGTCAGAAATTACCCCGATATGATTCTTGAACACTACAATGTCGCCGCCCTGCCATTGTTCAATGTCATTTACATCCGTGGTCAGACTGGTCGCTGTATGTTCAAAATATATTCTCAGGTTCTTTACTCTTCGGAAATCAATATTTTTATCCGGCTCATCGATATCATAATCCTTCGGATTCTTCCTGATATCTTCGTCTACCAGTTCCCGCAGATCATATCCGCTTTTCTTAAGCGCATATCCGACAACATCTGTACAGACACCATATCTGTCATCCGGATAACCAGTCTGATAATATCTGCTCTTGTAAACCGGCCGCTTCTTCACATAAACCAATGCATTCTTCAAAATATCGGTCTGATCATCCGTACCGTCACCATCTTTATCCACACTGCTATGATACGGTGTGATCTCTGTGCCGTTATATTCATTCTTTGGCCGGTCTGTCTTCGTCAGTCCTACCACATCACGTTCTGCCAAAAATCCGCCAAGGGTCAGCCAGATGATAATAGCGATTGGAACTAAGATTCGGAATTTCATCTTTCTTGTCTTATGATGAAATACAATCATTCCTGCAAACGCACCAAATGCACCGCCGGCAAACGCAATCCCTATCAGCACTGCCTCTTTGATCCTCCACTGATGATGCATTGCTTTCGCTTTATCCGTTCCATATAAAATAAATGCAATAATATTTACTGCAACGAGATAATAGGATATCGGTGTCGCCGCTGTAAGTAATTCTGCCATCTTCTGCTCCCCCCTTCATATCTCCATTGTATCTTACCTTTGGTTCGCTTTCAATCAGAAAACAGATAATTTTCTTCATCAACTATATACAAATACACGCCTTTCATCTATACTCTCTTCTACATCACAGTCTGATACAAGAGCACCATGAGTGGCATTGTCACAATGGATAACAATGTCGTCATAACATTGATCGCACTGGCATATTTCGAATCATTTCCATACACTTGACACATCTGTGTGATCGTTGAAGCAGACGGTGTGATCACTGCAAGAAATACGATCAGCAGTAATTTCTTTCCATCCGAATATATGTTCACAAGCCCGCTTATCTTTAAAATCATCAATGATATCACGGGTATCACGACCAGTCTCAGAAATGAAATAAAATACACTTTCACATTTTCAAATATACTCTTCAGATTCATCTCTGCGATCAGCATCCCCGTTACGATCATACTTGCCGGACCGATCATACTGCCCACAGAACTTAAGGTCTGATTTACAATTTCCGGAAGCCTGATCCTGGTAAAAAACAGCACAACTCCGGAAAATACCGAGATCATATTGATATTGAATACAATCTTTTTCCAGTCCCACTTTCCTTCCCGGCTGATCGTATTCTTGCCATGCGTCCACAGAAATACCAATTGGACACTCATGAACACACAACCGTATAATACCCATTCCTTTCCCAGAATAAAAGTCACCAGCGGTACGATCAAATTGCCCGAATTCGAATAATAGATGGATGTCATCTCTACTTCATTTAGTTTCAATACCTTTCCAACACCCCACACTGCTGCCAGTAATATAACCTGTAATAATACCGACGCTGCAAATACCAGCAAAAGTTCCTTCACTTTTTCACTCGTATAATCCACCTGAAATGCATTGATGATCACACACGGGATAACAAGATATAATACAATTTTAGAAATAACTTTGCTGTCATCTCCCTTTAACAATCCTGTCTTTACAATAATATATCCCATCAGGATCATGAGAAACAGTTCTGCGATCTGTTCCATTAAAAGTATACTGATTTCCATAATAATCTCTCTTTCCTTTTACAGTCCTACCGAAAATCATATACACTTTCCCGATGATTGTCAATCTCACAAAATCCTGACATTCTTCTGTTAATCATACTTATATTGACATGTTATTTATCCTTCATATATTGATTCCTTCTATCTATAAAGCTATAATAGTGTTTATAAAAATAGAAAACAGGCAGTGTAAAATACAGGGAGGAACTTAAGATGAAATACAAGAATATTATTTTTGACTTTGGAAATGTAATCGGAAAATTTAAAGGAGACTATATCCTGGGGAAATTTGCTTCTACACCGGAAGATTATAATATTCTTGCTGATGCCATTTTTAAAAACTGGGTAGCTTTAGATGCCGGAACTATCGACTATGACCAGAATGCCAAAGATACGATTGCAGAACTTCCGGACCGTCTGAAAGACACTGCCCGCGATTTTTTCGAGAACTGGTTCCAGTATGTCGATCCGCTTCCTGAGACATGGGAATTCATCAAAGAGTTAAAAGCCCGGGGGGTTCCGATCTATCTGCTTTCCAACGCTTCTACCAGGTTTGCAGAACGTGCACCGGAAGATTATCCGATCCTGAAAGAATTCGATGGCATCGTCTTCTCTGCACCTCTAAAGATGGCAAAGCCGGGACACGATATTTATTACCATCTGTTCAATAAATATGATCTTTTGCCAAGTGAATGCTTCTTCATCGATGATACGGTGGAAAATGTCATTGCAAGTAAAGAACTTGGAATGGAGAGCATCTTATTTACGGGAGATATTGAGGCCGTTAAAAGGGCAATTGAATTTTGATCAATTGCCCTTTCTTTAATAAATGCTTGATTTTTAGCTTTTCATTCGGTATAATTCATATTCGGACAAAAAAATAAGATGATTTTGGTTTAATTGGAAACGACACAAGTGTATGCTTGACTAACGAACAACACAAGTGTCTTTTTTGTACCCATTTTTAAATATTCACATAAAAAGGAGAACAAAAATTATGCCAAAAACTTTATTTCAAAATGTTATTTTTACACTGATGATGTCTTTTCTGATGGTTTACGTCATGATCTGTTACAATATTTGCCTGAATGTCGGAGGAATGAGCAACGAAGTATTCCTGATGGCTTTCGGCGAACTGAAGATCATGTGGCCGGTTGCTTTCGTTCTGGAATTTGTCTTCGTTGACAAACTTGCACATATACTTGCATTCCGTATCGTTACACCACAGGACAGACCAATCTTCATCACTCTTGCAATCTCTTCTATGATCGTATGTATCATGTGCCCTTGCATGAGTCTTGTTGCAACCATCCTGTTCAAGAACGCAGGAAGCAATGTGATCGCTACCTGGTGTCAGACAACATTCATGAACTTCCCGGTTGCTTTCTTCTGGCAGATCTTCTACTGCGGACCATTCATCCGTCTGATCTTCAGAAAGATGTTTCCTGAGAAAGAAAACGTTGCCGCTTCCGCTGTAACCGAATAATTGATACAAAAAAACCGAGCCTGTTTCTATACAGTGCCCGGTTTTTCTTTCTTCTTATTCTGTTCTTCCTGTCTATACAAAAAGCAATGCTATATTCAGCCCTGTTACAATCACAGCAATCACCAGAAGCAAAAAATTCAAACGTCTGCTGTTCACATATTTTCCCATTACTTTTTCAGATGAGGTCAGATATATCTGTGTAAATATTGTAATCGGAAGCTGAATCGCAAGCAGCATCTGGGAATATATCAGACCTTTAAACGGCTGGCTGATAAACAGGATGACAACCGCTGCCAGAATCATCGTCAATAAAATGCCAGCTTTCGTCTCTTTTGTCTTCGTGTCATATGGCTGATTAAAGATCCCGGAAAAAATCGTTCCACCTGCCATTCCAGCAGTGATACTCGATGAGATACCGGCCAATAACAGTGCCAGTGCAAAGACTACCGTCGCCGCATTTCCCATCAAAGGCGACAACATCTTTCCTGCAACTGTCAAATCATCAATCTGCCTCCCATTTCCGCCCTGATAAAGCGTAGCTGCTGCCATCAGAATCATGGCACTGTTGATCGCCCATCCTATGATCATGGAAAATAATGTATCTTTAAATTCATATTTCAGCTGCTGTTTGATCACGGAATCATCTTCCAGGTTCCACTGTCTGCTCTGGATGATCTCCGAATGTAAGAACAGATTGTGCGGCATTACCACCGCTCCTAATACACTTAAGATCACCGGCATACTTCCCGCTGGAAACGAAGGTTTCACCCATCCGACTGCGGCTGCTCCCCAGTCGATCTTCGCAATTCCTATTTCAAATAAGAAAGAAAATCCAATCAGCGATACAAATATGATGATCAGCTTCTCAATCCTTTTATAAGCATTCGTAAATGCACATAAAAGAGAAACTGCAAGAATCAGCATACTCCCTATTTTTATTGGTATCCGAAACAGCATCTGCAATGCGATTGCACCACCTAGCATCTCTGCCATCGCAGTTGCTACTGCCGCAAGCATTGCCGACAGAAGAATAATATTCTTTAACAGCCTTTGGATATATCTGCTTGCCGCCTCCGAAAGGCAAAGTCCCGTTGCAATTCCTAAATGTGCTGCATTGTGCTGCAATATGATCAGCATGATGGTCGATAACGTCACCATCCACAATAGCTCATATCCGAATCCGGAGCCCGCCGCAATATTCGAAGCCCAGTTTCCAGGGTCTATGAATCCTACTGTTACCAGAAGGCCCGGTCCCAGATAACGTAAAAAATCAAATGTCTTATTCTTTGATTGATTTCGGAATTTTTTCTTCATATATAAAGAACTCCTTTACTAAAAAGAATCTAGGTTAGTTACAGCTAACCTAGATTCTACTTAGTATTTATTTCTTTGTCAATTCATTATATGAATATCATTTCTCATTTAGAAGCAGAGATTCAAAACTTCCGTTCAATCTCGCTGCTTAGACAGCTCTTGTATATTTCTTCAGCCACTCCTGCTCTTCCTCGTTCAGGTAAGGAGCAATCACTTCGTATACTTTTGCATGATAATCATTCAGCAGTTTCTTGTCTTCCTGTGTCATAATATCCGGATTGATCGCATCCAGATCCATTGGAATCAGGGTGATTGCTTCGAAGTACATGAACTGACCATATTCATTCAATGTTCCTTTGCAGGTCAACAGTTCGTTCTCCAGACGGATTCCGTGAGATCCTTCAATATAGATTCCAGGCTCATCTGTGATGACCATGCCTTCCTGTAATACTTCTGTCTCACCCTTACGATATTTCCAGCGGAAACCTGCAGGTCCTTCGTGGATGTTCAGAAGGTATCCGACTCCGTGTCCTGTACCATGGTTGAAGTTTAAGTCTCTGTCCCAGAATGGTTTTCTTGCAAGGATGTCAAGAATCATACCGGTAGAACCTTCCAGGAATTTTGCACTGCCAAGCTGTAAGTTACTAATCGCAACCAATGTGAAGTGATCTTTCATGATCTGCGGAACTTCGCCGAGTGCGTAAGTTCTGGTTACATCTGTGGAACCTTCATAGAATCCAGCTCCTGTATCCGTTAAGAATAACTGTCCTTCTTTTAACTCTACATCTGTCTCCGGTGAAGATGTGTAGTGTACGATCGCACCATGCTCTCCAAATGAAGAGATTGGCTCGAAGCTTGGACGGATGAAGTTTCCCATCTCAGCACGGAACTCATCCAGTTTGTCAGAGGCACTCATCTCTGTGATCTTCATCTTGCCGACATTTTCTTTCAGCCATTTCATGAATCTTACATGCGCAACACTGTCTTTGATCTGTGCTTTGCGGATGTTCTCGATCTCAACTGGGTTCTTAATTGCTTTCATAAGAATCGCCGGATTTCTCTTTTCTATTGTCTTTACATTTTCCGGAATATTATTGAATAATGCATAATTCAGTTTTCCAGGATCGATCATTGCAACCACATCACTGCCAAATTTCTTCACGTCTTCGTAAATGTCGTTGTATGGGTGTAAGTTTACGCCATCTTTTGCAAGTTTGGCCTTTAACTCGTCATCTAACTTTCTCTCATCAATGTACAATTCGAAACTGTCCATGGTAATGATTCCGTAAGATAATACCAGTGGGAAGAAGTCGATATCATTTCCACGGATATTTAATGTCCAGCAGATGTCGTCGATTGTAGATACAACGTGCACATTGGTTCCTGCTTGTTTCATTTCTTCACGGATTCTTGCAAGTTTGCTTGCAACATTCTCTCCAGCATACTTTACATCCAGGTCAAATGCAGGCTCTTCAGATAATACCGGACGGTCTTCCCAGATCTCATCAATTAAGTCTACCTGGTAATTTACTTTCGCATTCTTCTTCCGGGCGATGGCTGCATAGCCTTCTCCTTCGCCAACGGATACGACTCTTCCGTCAAATCCGAGAGTCTCTCCTTCTTTTAATACCTCTTCAATGTATGCATTCAGCTCCGGCACACCAGGCTCACCCATTTTCATGAGTTCTACAGTTGTCCCCTCCAACTGTGCTGCCGCCTGGATGAAGTAACGTCCGTCTGTCCAGAGTCTTGCTTCTGTCTTTGTGATCACAGCGGTTCCTGCTGATCCTGAGAACCCTGTAATGAACTTTCTCGCTTTGAAATGTTCCCCAACATATTCACTCTGATGAAAGTCGGCAGTCGGTACTACATACACATCAATGTTCTTTTCTTCCATACACTTTCGAAGTGCGGAAAGTCTTTCTGGTACTGTCATGTTTTTGTTCCTCCTTGATATATACAGTGTATTGTTATTATAACGCATTTCTTATCATTAATCTTCTATCAAATCAGATAATTTTTCTTATCTTTCATAAGTAATACTTCTTTTGAATGGATAACAAAAAAAGACTTTGGAATAGATTTTTCCGAATCCCTTTTAAAGTCTTTTTTGCTAATATTATTCTATTTATTTTTATATCCGTCCGGCTTTTCCAAGCTCCAGCATCACCGGTATAAGCCCTGCAACATCCCAGCCCTCAAAACTGATCATACGTAACGCACGGAATAATAACTTCACCGTCTCAGATTCTTCTGTCTGATCTGCATGATACAATTTTGCTGCTGTCTGACAGATCACCATCAGGATTGCATTCTTGAAAGCTCCGATTTCTTCGGATTCTTTCCATAGATTCTCCATATCATAATCATCTGTATTCCCGCATGGTGCGGCACAGGTCACACATCCCGGTGAGACTGTGTACTTTTCATTTCTGACTTTTTCTAACATCTCACTCATGTCAAAGATACTTGCCGACCAGTCTCCGGCCATTGTCAGCGCTTCTAAGAATACCCGGTTGGTGTTCTCTGTCTTTTCGTTATTCTCACAGGTTCTTGCAAGCCCTATGACTGCACCTGTCAGTTTCTGTCTGATCTCTTCTGTCATGATTTACCTCTCCTTCTTAGACGGTATCAAAAATATAAATATCATAGAACTCACAAACAACAAAAATGGATAAAAGAGCTTCGGCATGATCTGAAATGCCGACACACGATATCCCAGTTCACTTGCCGCCGAAATCGCTACCAACATCTGCGCTCCGTAAGGAATAATCCCCTGAAAAATACAGGAAAATGTATCCAGTATCGAAGCTGTCTTTTTCGGTGTGATCCCGTATTCTTTTGCCATATCCTTTGCAATCGGATTCGCCATGACAATCGCTACGGTGTTGTTCGCAGTCGCAATGTCCATCGCTCCGACCAGGAGTCCCATGCCAAGCTGACCGCCTTTGCGGCCTTTGAATACTTTGTGGATTCCTGCCAGCAATGCATCAAAACCACCATATTCACGGATCAGTGCACACATCGCTGCCACCAGGATTGCCACCATACTCGTCTCGAACATCCCGGAAGCTCCGGAACCCATATTGGCAAGCAGATCTGTCGCCGCAATGTGACCGCCGGCCAGCATAATAATAGAACCAGATACAATCCCGATCAGAAGTACCACAAATACATTGATCCCTATAATTCCTCCTATGAGAACCAGTACATATGGAATAATCTGCACTAAGTTATAACTCTTACTTACCCGTCCTGCAATATCCGTCTGAAATGAAAGAACCAGGATCAATACCAGCGTTGCAATAGCTGCCGGAAGTGCAATTCCAAAGTTCTCCCGGAATTTATCCTTCATCTGACATCCCTGTCCGTTACATGCTGCGATCGTTGTATCTGAAATAAAAGAAAGGTTATCTCCGAACATTGATCCTCCCATAACCGAACCGATGCAAAGTGCCATGTCAAATCCCGAAGCCTTGGATACGGACACTGCGATCGGCGTGATCAATGTAATTGTCCCAACCGACGTTCCCATGGCAACCGACACAAAACAGGCTACCACAAATAATACCGCAACTGAAAATCTTGCCGGAATCAGTGACAACATGAAATATGCCACACTTTCCGCACTGCTTCTTCCTACCACTCCGACAAATGCCCCCGCTGTCAGGAAGATCAGAAGCATTGTAATAATATTCTTATCAGCAAGCCCCTGCGCCATGATTTCCAGCTTTCCGTCAAAACTTATCTTGCGGTTCTGCAGGCATGCCACCAGAATCGCTACAAGAAATGCGATTATGATCGGAACATTATAGAATCCCATCGGAATCTTCATTACATATTCAAATGCGATTCCAAGCCCCAGATAGATACACAAAAATACGCCTATCGGCAGTAATGCTGCCACATTTCCTTTTTTCATTCTTCTTTATCCTCTCATTCCTTTTTTCTTCTAACCGATTCCTCCGAGAACAATTCCAAGGATCAGTACAATAAAACATACCGGTACATAAAAATATTTACATATTGTATAATACTGTTTCGTAAATGGTGTCTCTCTTCCTGTATTGACCTGTTTTTCCACGAATGCCTTACCGCATACCCAGAAGAACATGATTCCTGCAAGCCCGGCTCCAAGCGGACAGATATAGATAGACAGCACATCCATCCAGTCTGACACGATGCCCTGGATCAGCAGGGACACGATCACTCCCACAATTCCCGTAAATGCACATGCCGGCACTCTTCCAAGCTTGAATTTTTCCTGCACCGTAGCGATCGGAGCCTCATACAAGTTGATCAACGATGTCATACCCGCAAGTAATACCGCAACAAAGAAGATGATTGCGATCAGCCATCCTCCCGGCATTCCTTTGATCAGATTCGGGAGAAAGATGAACAATAGTCCGGGACCTCCCTGATCCAACTGCGCTCCCGTTGTTGCCATCGCCGGAATGATAACGAGTGCGGCAAGAATTGCTGCAATCGTATCAAATAATGCAACTCTTCCTGCAGAAGCCGGAATGTCCTCTTCATCCGAAAGATAAGATCCATAGATTAATGTTCCATTTCCTGCTACCGACAGGGAAAAGAATGCCTGACCAAGTGCAAAGATCCACGTTGCCGGATCTTTGAATGCCTCTGGATCTACTCTGAAAATATAACGGTATCCTTCACTTGCTCCCGGCTGGAATCCGACATAGATTCCCAGAATCACGAACAATGCGAAGAATATCGGCATCATGATCTTATTTGCTTTTTCAATGCCGCTTCCGACACCTAACATCAGAATCAGCATACAGGCCACAAGCGCAAGTATCTGCCATATATTATTACCAAATGCTGACGCCATCTTACCAAATGCCGCCCCGAATTCATCCACATTTTCAGGCGAAAGTGTTGCTCCTGTAAATGTTCCAACGGCATATCTTAGGATCCACCCCATTACAACCGTATATCCGATTGCCATGGCAAGTGATCCGAATACAGGGATCATCCCCAGTGCTTCTCCGACTTTTCTCTTTCCTTTTTTCTCACAGGCAATTCCAAATGCATCGATTGGACCGGCCTTTGCCGCACGCCCAAAACTCATCTCCCCGATCACTCCCGTCGAACCGATCAGTATTACAAATATAAAATATGGTATCAGAAATGAACCGCCTCCATACAATGATACTCTTGTTGGGAACATCCAGATATTTCCCATACCGACCGCTGAACCGATACAGGCACAGATAAATCCCCATCTGCTGCTAAATGATTCTCTTTTATTCATAATTTTCCCTCTCCAGCCATTGGGGACGGGTTTTTTGGTTTTTTTACTGTCCCTGCCGGCTCAAAATATTCCATACACATGGTAGATTTCTCTATTTTAGCATGATTGCTATAAAAACGTCAAAAAAAAGGGGATATAAACTTATCCCCTTAATGTCGCCACCATCCTTTTCGGCATTGCAAGCACATCCAGTGCTTCCTCTATCGATCTGGTACAGATATCAACGTTTGCAATCAGTCTTCCATACGCACCTTCCGCCTCTATAATTCCAACACTGAGTTCTGCTATCCTGCACATAGGCAGGTCATTCCGTCCGTTTCCTACTGCAATACACCGTTTCCCACCCAGTTGCTCTATGATTTTTCTTTTTTCTTCTGCTGCCGCATTACCAGCAAATGTCTGTATCTTTAACGGTAGTCCTTCACATATCTTTCTCGCAGTTCCATGTGTATCTGCTGTCAGAACATAAATCTCATATATTCCACTCAGCTTTTTCAGCCGTTCCTTTACACTTTCGGGTATTATGCCATCTTTCGCAATAGTTCCGTTATAATCCAGAATCAGATATTTCAGATCCATCGTTTTATATCCGGGAATTTCTATTCTCATACGTTCTCCTTTACTCTTACATATACTGTATCTGCTCTCTTGCAGGTTCGGATGACGGATGCTCAAAGAATGTCTTTGTGTCTGTCACTTCCAGTACTCTTCCCTGATCCATAAAGATAATCTGATCTGCAATTCTTTTTGCCTGTGCCAGATTATGTGTTACGATCACAAATGTATATTTTCCCTTTAATTCCAGAAGTGTCTCTTCTATCGCAATGGTATTCTTCATATCAAGCGCAGAACACGGCTCATCCAACAGCAGAATTTCCGGATTCACACACAAACTTCTTGCTATGGCAAGACGCTGTTTCTGTCCACCGGATAATTTTTTTGCAGACTTCTTCAGTTGGTCTTTTATTTCATCATATAGTCTTGCTTTCTGCAGACACTCTCTGGTGATCCGCTCTATTTCTCCGGCTTCTCTAATTCCATGATATTTCAGGACGTATGACAGATTCTTCTCTATACTGTACGGAAATGCGATCGGCTGTTGAAATACCATTCCGATTCTGGTTCTTAATATTTCCGTTGAAAGTCTTTTAATGTCTTCACCGTCAAGAGTAATCTTCCCTTTGTAAAAGCCACCTTCCTCTTCTATCATCCGGTTTAATGTCTTTAAAAATGTTGTTTTACCGCAGCCGGACTGTCCAACGATTGCCGTAATCTTTCCTTCCGGTATTTCAAGGCTGATATCATGCAATATCTCCTGTCTGCCAAATCCACAACTTATCTGTTCTATCGTTAACATATCAGTAATCCTTTCGTATATAAGTAATACATTTACATATGATCTGTATGAGCAGTAAGAATAACATCAGTACGAACGCCGTTCCATATGCATAATCCAGAGAAAATCCATTATTTACCAGCATATACAGATGATACGGCAATGACATAAATGGATCCGTAAGTTTTCCCGGAACATCTGCGACCATAACCGCACCCGTATACAAAATCGGTGCAACCGCTCCCATTCCGTATGCCATTCCAAGCGCCACCGTTCCAAGCAATTCCACTGCACAGACCGGAAGAATTAATCGTATGACCGCATATTCTCTGGACATTCCAAGTGCCAGTGAATTCTTCATGTATTCTGTGCCCTTTTCTTTCAGTATCTTTTCTGCACGGATCGCAATAAACGGTACAATCATAACAGCCACACAGATAGCTGAACACAAGAGACTTCTTCCCAGACCAAACTGATAGATCAACAGCGTATAGCCAACCAGACCGAACAGAATAGAAGGAATTCCGGACAGTCCTGTAATGCAGGCACTGATTACATGGTAAAATATACTTTTCCTTGTATAAAACACAAGATAAACAGCCACACCGATTCCGATGATTCCCCCCATGAGTGCCGAAAGTGCTCCAAGATAGATCGATCCCATCAGTGCAGGATAGATTCCACCTGCTGTTCCAAGCGGTACCCCCGCCGGCTTATCCAGAATAAACGAAAGACTCATCACATTCTTTCCCTTCCAGAAGATATACAGGAATAAGAACAACGTCACTGCAATTGTAAGAATTCCAAGGAGCCCTGCCAGGATGCGTATCACATACTTTGTCAGTTTATTTTTCATGTTCTGCAAACCTCCTCTTCAACAACTGCCCTGCCAGTATCACTACAACAAGTATCACAAGCAGCACAAGATTTGCCACATAAAGCACCGACAGATGTATACTTCCGTATTCAATGCTTCCCATCTCAAGAGCTGTCAGTGCCGGAAGCGTCTGCCCGCGTCCCAACAGCTTCGGGAAAATTGCAGAATTACCGATCACCATCATTACTGCCATCGTCTCCCCAAGCGCACGTCCGAATGCCATCATCGCACTTGCTACAATTCCCGGCCGGATTGCCGGAAGTATCACTTTGATCAACACATATTCTCTTGATAAGCCAAGTGCCAGTCCGGATTTTTCATATGTCCGTTTTGCATTTACTAGTGATTCCTGACATGTCGATACAACATACGGCAGAAGCATGATTCCCAGTACAATACCTGCCACCAGTACACACTGTCCCGCTGCCATCTTCAGATATTTTACAAATGCTTTTACCAGTACGGTTAATCCGATAAAACCAAAGATTACCGATGGAATACCTGCCACCAGATCTATAAAAGCCAGGCAGACCGATGCCAGTTTCCTGGGCATGAAAAAAGTAAGAAAGCAGGCACATGCCACTCCCAAGATCATCGCAAACAGTACCGCCAATCCGGACACATACAAAGTACCTGTAATAGCCGGCAGGAGACCATACTGTGGAGTCGCACTTACCGGACGCCATTCCGATGACGGCAGAAACATTTTGATTCCCACTTCCCTTAAGGCCGGAATACTTTCCTTCAAAATATGTATCAGCATAATCCCCATCAGTGCCGCTACCACAAAAGCAATCACATATATCAAGACTTTACAAAATGTATTCGCTATTTTTCTGTACATAACAAAGTCCTTTCTTACATACTTTGGTATACCGAGAACCTGCCACCTGCAACTTCTCTTGCATACATTAGTAAAAAAAGGATGTATCTATGCGACACACCCTTTTTCCTATTTTTCTATTTCATTGGAATGAATCCCATATCTTCTACAGTCTTCTGTCCTGTCTCTCCAAGGATAACATCCAGAAATGCCTGCTGAACATCTGTCGGCTTGCCAGATCCTACAATAAGAAGTGGTCTCTGAATAATGTAAGAACCATTCAGAATATTTTCTTTTGTCGGCTCTACACCATTTACCTTCAGAGTAACTACTTTACCGGCGTTCTGATTTGCAACACCAAATGATGCATATCCGATTGCATATTTGTTATCAATGATATCCTGTACCAGTTCTCCCATAGAAGATGCCTGAATTGCTTCGCTGGATACTTCTGTATCACCCATGATGTTCTTCTGGAATACTTCATGTGCCCCACCATTGATATCACGTGTGATCACTACAACCTTTTCATCAGGAAGAGAAGGATCAAGATCCTTCCATGTTGCATATTTACCTGAGAATAATGAAACGATCTGTTCTGTTGAAAGATCATCCAGAACACCTGTTACAGGGTTTTCAGGATTAACAGCGATTGTTAATGCATCAATACCTACCTGATATTCTTTTTCGTCTTTAATTGCTTCTTTTTCCTCATCTTTTACACTTCTTGCCACCATACCAAATGTAGAAGTTCCATCGATGACTGCTTTTGTTCCCTGTCCGGATCCACCTGCTGATACATAGATTGCAATGTCTTCTTTTGGAAGTGATGAATCATATGCATCCCACGTTCCATATGTGTCAAAGAAATCCGTTGCAATCGATGTGATAACCGGTGCTAATGTAGACGATCCATTAAATAAGATCTGGTTACTCTCTGTTTTCTTCTCTGTGCTCTCTGTCTTCTTTGTATCCCCAGAGTCAGAAGATGCCTTTTTGTCTGATCCACATCCTACAGCCATTGATGCAACCATGGCTGCCGCAAGAAGGACAGACATCAATTTCTTTTTCATAGATTTTGTTCCTCCCATAAATAAATTTTATCTATAATTTATATTATAGACTTGAATAAATTTTTTTCAAATCGAAAATACCTATAAGCGCATTTGTTTATAGGTATTATCAATATGTTTATATGAATTTTTTATTATTCTGGAATTTTGTCTTACTCTTTCACTCCTGCCTTAAATCGCATCCAACGCATTAGAGATATCCGCGATCAGATCCTCTTTATCTTCCAGACCAAGACTGATACGGATCAGTTCAGCCGGTACTCCTGCCTCTTTTAACTGTTCATCCGTCATCTGTCTGTGTGTAGACGTTGCCGGATTCAGGCAACAGGTTCTTGCATCTGCTACATGCGTCTCGATCGCACCAAGCTTTAATGTCTTCATGAATGTAGACGCAGCTTCCCTTCCACCTTTTAATCCGAACGATACAACACCGCATCCTCCGTTTGGAAGATATTTCTGTGCTCTTTCATAATATTTATCAGACGGAAGTCCGGAATAGTTCACATATGCTACCTTTGGATGTGCTTCCAGGAATTCCGCAACTGCCTGCCCATTCTCTACGTGCTTCGGCATACGCACATGCAGTGACTCCAGGCCAAGATTCAGGATGAATGCATTCTGCGGTGACTGGATCGATCCGAAGTCACGCATCAGCTGTGCTGTACATTTGGTAATGAATGCACCTTCTTTACCGAATTTCTCTGCATATGTAATTCCATGATAGCTTTCATCCGGTGTGCAAAGTCCCGGATATTTATCTGCATGTGCCATCCAGTCAAACTTTCCGCTGTCTACGATTGCTCCGCCAAGTGCCGCTCCGTGTCCGTCCATATATTTTGTAGTCGAATGAGTTACGATATCTGCTCCCCATTCAAACGGCCTGCAATTGACTGGTGTCGGGAATGTGTTATCTACGATAAGCGGCACACCATGTGCATGTGCCACTTTGGCAAATAATTCGATATCCAGTACGGTCAGTGCCGGATTCGCAATCGTCTCTCCGAACATTACTTTCGTATTTGGCTTAAATGCTGCATTTAACTCTTCTTCTGTTGCATCCGGTGAAACAAATGTTACATCAATTCCCATCTTTCTCATCGTTACATCGATCAGGTTAAATGTTCCACCGTAAATGGATGAAGATGCTACAATGTGATCTCCACATTCACAGATATTGAACAGTGCAAAGAAGTTGGCTGCCTGTCCGGATGAAGTCAGCATCGCTGCCGTTCCGCCTTCCATCTCTGCGATCTTGGCTGCTACTGTATCATTTGTCGGGTTCTGAAGTCTGGAATAAAAATATCCTGACGCTTCCAGGTCAAATAATTTTCCCATATCTTCACTGGTTGCATATTTGAATGTTGTTGACTGCACGATCGGGATCTGTCTTGGTTCTCCGTTTCCCGGAGTATATCCGCCCTGTACACATTTTGTTCCTATTCTGTATTCATTCATGAATTCTCCTCCTTAGTGCATGTTTTTTCACGCACTCGCTAAATCATACCTTTTTAGTATACTTTAGCACTATACCGAGGAAATTTCAAGGAAAGATAATAAGACTAATTTATCGTCTTCTCAAATCATACAATGGGTTCTTGCCGAAGAACATGGGAATAAAGAAGAATCACAAACGGAAGAGGATGAAGTAATACGCCCCTCGTCTAATTAACAGGGAACATATTACTTCATCCTCTTCCACCTGTGATTCTTTTTATTTCATATTCATATTATTTACTCGATCGCATCCGTCTCAATCACAAATTTTACATTACCATCCATTGCTTTATCCTTACCGCTGAATGTACTATATTTGCAATCTTCTGATGTCAGTACATCGATTCTGTCAAGTACATCACCAAGTTCATCTTCCACGGTGCTCTTCAACTTACTTGTTCCTTCTTTGTCAAATTTCGCCATGCCTTCTGCAAGCTCTTTTGCACCTGACTGAAGTTCGGAAGCTCCGCTTCTAAGTGCACCGCTGTTGGCTGCAAGTGTTGCAGATCCGGAAGACATCTGGCTTCCCAGTGTGTTCAGTCCGCTTGCCAGCTGATTGGTTCCACTCTGAAGTGTATTGACACCGGCTACTAATGTCGGACTGTTGGATTTCAGTTTATTTGCACCACTTACCAGGGAATCATTGTATCCGCTTAACTGAGCGAATCCTTTGTTCAGTGCCGTGATTCCCTGAATTGCTGTCGGGAATTGAGCGGATGTCGCATGATTCAATGCAGCCAAATTGCTGTGCAGTGTTCCGATTGCACTGTTCAGTCCCTGCATACCTGCATTTAACTGGTCTACACTTCCTGTTAATGTACTTAACTGCCCTGCCTGTGCAAGAACACCTTCCGCATCTTCGATACTCTTCAACTGCTTCTGTAATTCCGGAAGTGCTGCTGCCAGCTCTCCCGAAGACTTCTTCAAAGTATCTGCATTCGTCATGATCGTTGCTGCACCTGCTTTTAAGGAATCTACATCTATTGTCGGCATCTTTGACGTATCAATGCCTGATAACTCCTTGAGATTCTGTACGGAATCTGTGGAAGCTTTTGCGTTCTTCAGTGCACTTATAGAACTCTGTAATTGCTTTGCTTCCTCGGAATTCTTATCTGAGATTCCTGCATACTTCGCTTCCAGTGCACTTATAGATGCAGCGATCGCATCAGAACTGTTCTTTGCTGTTGTCTTAGCTGTTGCAATTGTCTGATTGTCAGATGCAACTACATCATTGATATTCTTACATGCATTCTCTAATGCTGTCTGCGCTGCATTAATATTTGCCAGAGCTTCCTGCATACCATTTAATGTCTGGGCAATTGTTGTAAGCGGTGCCTCGATGCCATTTGCCAGTGTTCCGCTTAATGTCTTAGTCTCTGCCATCAATGTATTGCCGGTTGTTACCATAGCATTTACCTGAGACATCAGACCCTCTACTTCTTTCGTTCCGAGTGCTGCTTTCATCTGTGCTGTTCCTGCTGCCAGAGCCTGGGATGCTGCCTGAAGGTCTTCTGTCGTTGCACCCTTACCATCTGTTGCAGCTTCAAGCTGTGAGATAGCGCTTTGTACCTGCTTCAGTCCTGTACTTAACTGTGTCAGCTGTGAAGCTCCGGCTGCCAGCTGCTTCTCGCCGTCTACATAACTGCTCACACCGTCTGCAAGTGTATTCACACCACTTGTATAATCCTGTACACCTTTGACAACTTTGTTTACACCATTCACATACTCTGTGACGCTGCCATTCAGCTCTCCGTTAGAACCAAGGTATTTCTGGATGCCGGCGTTCAATGTATCAACGCCTTCTGTATAGCTGTTCACACCATCTGCAAGTGTTCCTGCTCCATCTGCAAGTGTATCGGAACCACTTACTAACTGAAGTGCCGCATCCTCCAGATCATCCAGAGCGTTCTGAAGATCATCTACATTTACGATACTGTCCATATCCACATCATCTAACAGATCAGATAATGCAACAGTATAAGTAGAAGACATTGTAAAATCTGTTACATCTGCTTCAATACTTAAGCTTTCCGGAATCGTAACTTTGTCACTTTCTTCACTGCTTAAGTTCAGGCTGTCTTTTAATCCCGGCATTCCGAATCCGACTACGATATTCTTATTACCATCAGAAATGATCTTGCCGTTATCAATTGTTACATTACTGAATGTCTCATTCGGAAGTATCATTCCCGTCATCATCACGAACGGTGTATATACTTCTGTATCTTTTCCATCCAACGATACATTCTGCTTTTCATTATTCTTATAATCAACGGTAATTTTCAAATGTCCGCTCTTACCCTTTAACTCAGACGGCTTCATCTGTTTTCCGTCCAGATAATAGTTCAGTTTTACTGATACCGGAAGTTTCTTATCTGTCGTTCCCTGATAATAGATGTCCTCACCGTCTGTAGCCCAGGTCAGTTTATCTCCATCTGACGTATATTTTTCATCACCTTTTACATTCTTGATATCGCTCAGTGTGCTCTCGTCTTCCAAATCTCCGGATACACTTCCTGAATTCTTAAGCCAGTTGGATACCGTTACTTTATCTGTCTTGCCGCTTGCTTTGGCATTCACATATACCGTCTCTTCTTTATATACATCACTGTCTGAAGTTCCACTTGCCGCGAAAGCTGGTGTCACACCCATCATCACTGACATTCCGACTGCTACAGATGCTGCAATTTTTCGTTTCATTTTTCTGTTCTTATTCATAATTCCTGCTTCCTTTCTTAGTTATCATGGATTGTTAATAACAGGTTACTTTGCTTCACTTGTCTGTGCTTTTTCCTTTTTCCCAAGAAATCCGATGGATGTCTTGCAGATTAATTTGTCAAATATCATGAACATTGCCGGCAATACCAGAAGCACGACTACCATACTGATAATGGCTCCTCTTGCAAGCAATGTACAGATCGAACCGATCATCTCTACCTGTGAGTAGCAGGCCACTCCGAATGTTG
>ERZ812616.1859-NODE-1859-length-20526-cov-16.883103_pt1 | contig 20526 bp, 16 predicted proteins | sample MGYA00376249_ERZ812616 | MGnify/ENA primary metagenome ERZ812616 (study PRJEB26924, sample SAMEA4378265) | human gut metagenome | biome: human gut; feature: human-associated habitat; material: faeces | place: China | collected 2013 ... | reverse complement strand
GCAGGCAGGGAGTCTGCACCTTGACCATCATGTAGCCGTCTTCCAGCATACGCTTGACCGTGAGGCTGTTGCCATCCTTCTGGATGTCAGCAACATAGGTCACCTGAGGCAGGTGCAGCTTCTCAGCGATCTGAGGACCGACCTGTGCGGTATCACCGTCGATTGCCTGACGGCCGCAGAACACGACGTCCTCGGGGCCGACACCGATCTTATTGACAGCAGCAGCGAGGATCTGGCTGGTCGCGAAGGTATCAGAACCACCGAACTCACGGCCAGAGACTAGAACAGCCTTATCAGCACCGCGGGCCAGCAGCTCACGGAGCATGCCCTCGGCCGGCGGGGGACCCATGGTGACGACGACGACTTCGCAGCCGGTCTCGTCCTTCAGCTTCAGAGCGGCCTCCAGAGCGTTCAGGTCATCGGGGTTGGTGATGGTTGCCATAGAGGCACGGTCCAGAGTACCATCCGCCTTGACAGCCACCTTACCGGAGGTATCAGGAACCTGCTTTACACAAACGATTGCTTTCATTGTAAATCTTGCCTCCCTTACTTCAGCAGCGCGCCGGAAATGACCATCATCTGCACTTCGCTGGTACCCTCGTAGATCTCAGTGATCTTGGCATCACGCATCATGCGCTCGATGGGGTAGTCACGGGTGTAGCCGTAGCCACCGAACAGCTGCAGGCAGCGGCGGGTCACGTCGCTTGCGGTGCGGGCTGCGATGAGCTTAGCCTGAGCAGCCTCGACGCTGTAGCGGACCTTTGCGCCATTCATAGCTTCCTGCTTCTTCAGAGCGGCAGCGTAGACCAGATACTTTGCAGCCTCGATACGGGCCTTCATCTCAGCCAGCTCGAACTGGGTGTTCTGGAAAGCGGAGATGCTGCGGCCGAACTGCTTGCGCTCCTTGACGTAAGCGACGGTCTCCTGCAGAGCGCCCTCAGCGATGCCCAGAGCCTGGGAAGCGATACCGATACGACCGCCGTCCAGAGTAGCCATAGCCAGCTGGAAGCCCTTGCCGCGCACGCCCAGCATACGATCCTTCGGGATGCGGCAGTCCTCAAAGATCAGCTCGCAGGTAGAAGAACCACGGATGCCCATCTTATCCTCAGCCTTACCGACGGAGAAGCCCGGGTCGGTACGCTCCACGATGAAGGCGGAGCACAGCTTGGTGGGACGGCCCTTCTTGTCGAGGACCTTATCGGTAACAGCGATGACGATGAACACGTCAGCGTAGCCTGCGTTGGTGATGAAGATCTTGGAGCCGTTCAGCACCCAGTAATCGCCATCTTCCACAGCAGTGGTCTGCTGGCCCTGAGCGTCAGTACCAGCGCCCGGCTCGGTCAGACCGAAAGCACCCAGCCACTCGCCGCTGCACAGCTTGGGCAGATACTTTTCCTTCTGCTCGGGAGTGCCGTTCTCATAAATAGGTGCTGCGCACAGGCTGGTGTGTGCGGAAACGATAACACCAGTGGTGCCGCAGACCTTGCTCAGCTCCTCAACAGCCATGACGTAGGACAGGACGTCGCCGCCTGCACCGCCAACGGAGGTGGGGAAGTAAATGCCCATCATACCCAGCTTGCCCATCTTCTCGACGGTCTCCTTGGGGAAATACTCTTCGGCATCGACTTTCTTTGCCAGAGGCTTGACTTCGTTTTCAGCAAACTCGCGGTACATCTTCTGCACCATCTGCTGCTGCTTGGACAGAGTAAAATCCATCGCTATATCCTCCTAACGGATGTTTTTCTTTCAGCACAGGGCAGCTACACTCATGTCCTGTGCAAACAAATTCCTCCCGGCCGTTTTCTTCGGGACGACCGAGAGAAATTTCAAACTAATTTACAGCTCGTCGACAGGGGTCTTGGTGCGGTCTGCGTTGTAAACGTAGAAGCCCTTGCCAGACTTGCAACCCAGGTTGCCGCCGCGGACCATCTTACGGATGAGCGGGCATGCACGATACTTGCTGTCGCCGGTCTCCTTGTACAGGACGTCCATAATGGCGAGGCAGATGTCCAGGCCGATGAAGTCGCCCAGCTCCAGGGGACCCATCGGGTGGTTGGCACCCAGCTTCATAGCGGTGTCGATGCCGGCGATGTTGGAAACGCCCTCCATCTTGATGAAGGCAGCCTCGTTGATCATCGGGATCAGGATGCGGTTGACGACGAAGCCGGCAGCCTCGTTGACCTGGACCGGCTGCTTGCCGATGGCAACGGAGATCTCCTTGATCTTCTCGACAGTCTCAGCGGGAGTGTTGCAGCCAGCGATGACCTCGATGAGCTTCATGCGGTCTGCAGGGTTGAAGAAGTGCATACCGACCAGAGGACGGCTGACACCCTTGCCGATCTCGGTGATGGACAGAGAAGAGGTGTTGGAAGCGAAGATGCACTCGGGCTTGCAGATCTTATCCAGCTCGCCAAAAGTGGTCTGCTTGACCTTCATATCCTCAAAAGCAGCCTCAACGACGAGGTCGCAGTCAGCGCACAGGTCTTCCTTCAGGCCCGGGGTGATAGCAGCGACGATAGCGTCAGCCTTCTCCTGAGTCATCTTGCCCTTAGCGACCAGCTTCTCATAGCCCTTCTTGATCTTTGCCAGACCATTCTCGGCCCACTCCTGCTTGATGTCACACAGAGCAACCGTATTGCCCTCGACCTGAGCAAATGCCTTTGCGATGCCCTGGCCCATAGTGCCAGCACCGATAACACCGATCTTCATGGGAAATCTCTCCTTTATTATATCTTCTGAATGTAGTGCCTCTCCGTGCCTCCCCTTTCCGGGGAGGCGTTGCAGAGGCGTTATGGTTTAGTTTAGTTGTTCGTGAACACTGCCTTGGGCTTCGGCTTTTCACGGCTCAGGAAGCAGGCCATGCCTTCCTTCTGGTCATGAGTCTCGAAGCAGTCGCCGAACAGCTTCTCTTCGACTTCGACAGCCTTCTCGATGGGGAGGCTGATGCCATCGTTGATAGCCTTCTTGCAGTTGCGCACGGCGATGGGAGCGTTCTTGGCGATCTTGTTGGCCAGCTTCAGGACATTCTCCATCAGCTCAGCCTGCGGATACACTGCGTTGACCAGGCCAATGCGATAAGCCTCGTCAGCCTTGATGTTCAGTGCAGAGTAGACCAGCTGCTTTGCCATGCCCATGCCAACCAGACGTGCCAGACGCTGGGTGCCGCCGAAGCCCGGGGTGATGCCCAGACCGACTTCCGGCTGACCAAACACAGCGTTGTCGGAGCAGATGCGGATGTCGCAGCTCATAGCCAGCTCATTGCCGCCGCCCAGTGCAAAGCCGTTGACGGCTGCGATGACGGGGATGGGGAAGCTCTCGATCATCAGGAACACATCATTGCCCAGTTTGCCGAAAGCCTCGCCCTCGGCCTTGGTCATGGTGCTCATGGAGCCGATGTCAGCGCCTGCCACGAAGCTCTTGTCGCCTTCGCCGGTCAGGACAATGCAGCGGATGGCGGACTGGTCAACTGCCTCAAAAGCAGCCTTCAGGTCTGCCAGGACTTCGGGGTTCAGGGCGTTCAGTGCCTTCGGGCGGTCGATGGTGATGATCTCGACTGCGCCCTGCACCTCGGTTTTTACAAATGCCATTGTGAAAACCTCCATTCAGGTTATATCTTATTCAAAACAGCCCCCGGACAAGGGGCAAGTCTCCGGTCTCGCCCACTGTCCGGGCTGTATCAATATCCGGAGTGACCCTTCAAAGGGAAATCAGTCCATCTCGACGATGGTTGCGCAGCCCATGCCGCCGCCGATGCACAGGGTAGCCAGACCCTTGTGAGCACCACGATGCTTCATAGCGTACAGCAGGGTGACGAGGATACGAGCACCGGAAGCGCCGACCGGGTGGCCCAGAGCGATTGCGCCGCCGTTGACGTTCAGCTTGTCCTTATCGAAGCCCAGAGCCTCGCCGACTGCGATGGACTGTGCTGCGAATGCCTCGTTGGCCTCGACCAGGTCCATATCAGCAACGGTCAGGCCGGTCTTAGCCATGACCTTCTTGGTAGCAGCGATGGGGCCAAGACCCATGACCTCAGGCTCGACGCCTGCCAGAGCACCTGCGACCCAGGTAGCCAGAGGCTTCACGCCCAGCTCCTTGGCCTTCTCTTCGCTCATGATGACCAGAGCAGCTGCGCCATCGTTGATAGCGGAGGAGTTTGCAGCGGTGACGATGCCGTCCTTGGTGAAGGCGGGCTTCAGCTTTGCCAGCACTTCGGGAGCGCTCAGACGGGGGCCTTCATCGGTATCGAACACGGTATCGCCCTTCTTGCCCTTGATGACAACAGGAACGATTTCATCCTTGAAAGCACCGTCCTTGATGGCCTTGTCAGCCTTCAGCTGGCTGTGGTAAGCGAAATCATCCAGCATCTCGCGGGTGATGGGGCTGTAGCCGTACTTCTTCTGATAGGTCTCATTGGTGCAGACATTCTCAGCGGTCATGCCCATGTGCTTGTTGAAGCCGCAGGCATCCCACAGAGCATCGTTGACCATGGTATCCACGATCTCGCTCTTGCCCATGGGAGCGCCCATGCGGTAGCCGTAACGAGCCTTCTGCAGTGCGAAGGGAGCCATATCCATGTTCTCCATGCCGCCTGCGACCACGATGTCAGCATCGCCGGCCTCGATCATCTGAGCAGCCATGTTCACGCAGTTCAGACCGGAGCCGCAGACCACGTTGACGGTGACGGCAGGAGTCTCGACGGGCAGGCCAGCCTTCAGGGAAGCCTGACGAGCGACGTTCTGGCCCAGACCAGCCTGGATGACGCAGCCCATGTAAACATGATCGACCTGCTCGGGTTTCACGTTAGCACGGTCCAGGGCCTCCTTGATGACGATGGAGCCCAGCTCTGCAGCAGGGACGTTTGCCAGGGTGCCGCCAAACTTACCAATAGCGGTACGGCAAGCAGATGCGATAACGATTTTCTTCATGTTAATAGCCTCCTGAATTTATATGTTTCGGGGTTTCGTAAAACTATTTATCAAAAAGCCCAAAGGCCTTTCTGCATTATAAAAGGTATCAGAACATCTTTCCTTCCGCCCGGAGCTGCTCCACTTTGGCGTGGATGGCATTCTCTACGTTGGGCGTCACGAACTTGGAGATGTTGCTGCCGTAGCGGGCAGCCTCCTTGACAATGGTGGAGGAAAGGTAGCTCCACTTGATGCTGGTGGCAAGGAACATCGTCTCGATACCGGGCATCAGTGCGTGGTTCGTCTGGGCGAGCTGTATCTCGTTTTCGAAATCCGTCACCGCCCGCAGGCCCCGCACCATCACCGAAGCGTGGCGCTTCTTGGCGAACTCCACGGTCAGGCCGTCGAAGCTCTCCACCGTCACATTCGGGATGTCCTTGCAGCATTCCCGCAGCAGCGCCACCCGTTCTTCTACGGTGAACAGAGGGTTCTTTGCGCTGTTGATGAGCACTGCCACAATGAGCTGGTCGTTTATCTTTGCAGCTCGCTTGATGATGTCGAGGTGTCCTCTCGTGACCGGGTCAAAGGACCCAGGGTAAACTGCTGTTGCCATCGGTATGGTCTCCTTTATTTGCGCGCTTTGGAAAAGCGCATTTGGTGTTGCCATGATAGCACTTTTCAGTTCCTGCTTCAAGTACCAGGCCGCATCGCCATCGCAATATCGTTAATTTTTAGTCAATCAACGTCACACTGGGGCGCATCGTCTTGGTACACCCTTAGTAAACCATATCGTCAAAATTTTATCAAGTACTTTTTCGAAAAAAATTGTTTTTGCTATACCAAACAATCACCACAAATACCTAAGAAATTTAGTCAAGTTGTCCTGCGTGGCATTTTTTCGCGGAAGAGGGCTTGATTATAATGTTTGTTAATGTTATAACTAAGCTGTGCAGGTGTGTCGCTGCCGGAGGCTTCTGCCCTGCCGACCCCAAGGATACCGCCGGGGTGTGATAAGACAGTGTCCGGACTGGGAAAAACCGGTAAATTTCCGGCTAAGATTTTGTCCCGTAGAATTGCAAATAATAAATTTACAATTCTTTTATGTTCTTAAAGGAGAGGATGGTTTATAATGGATTTCATGGAAATGTATGCCCAGAAAAAGATGACTGCCGAGCAGGCTGCTTCTCTGGTCAAGAGCGGCGACTGGGTGGATTACGGCTGGTGCGTCAACACCCCTGTGGCCGTGGACGCCGCCCTTGCCAAGCGCCTGCCCGAACTGGAAAACGTCAATTTCCGCGGCGGCATCCTGATGTGGGTGCCTGAGATCTTCCAGATCGACGACCCCGCTGCCCACATGACCTGGAACAGCTGGCACATGGGCGGCATTGAGCGCAAAGCCATCGCACAGGGCTTCTCGTTCTACTCCCCCATCCGCTATTCGGAGCTGCCCCGCTACTACCGCGAGAGTCCCGACCCGCTGGACATCGCCGTCTTCCAGGTGACTCCGATGGACGAGCACGGCTACTTCAACTTCGGCCCCAGCGCTTCCCATCTGGGTGCCGTCTGTGAGAAGGCAAAGAAGATCATCGTGGAGGTCAACACCAATATGCCCCGCTGCCTCGGTGGTATGGAAAACTGTGTCCATATTTCCCAGGTCACCGGCATCGTGGAGGGCGACAATCCGCCCATCGGCCAGATGGCCGCTGCCGGCCCCGCTTCCGAGGTCGATTTGAAGGTCGCAAACCTCGTTGTGCCGCAGATCCCCGACGGTGCCTGCCTGCAGCTGGGCATCGGCGGTATGCCCAACGCCATCGGCAGCCTCATCGCCCAGAGCGATTTGAAGGACCTGGGCGTCCACACCGAGATGTACGTTGACGCTTTTGTGGACATCGCCAAGGCCGGCAAGATCACCGGCGCACACAAGCAGCTGGACAAGGGCCGTCAGGTCTACGCCTTCGGTGCCGGCACCCAGAAGATGTACGACTACCTCAACGACAACCCCGAGTGCATGTCTGCTCCCGTCGATTACACCAACGATATCCGCAGCATCTCCGCACTGGACAACTTCATCTCCATCAACAATGCGGTGGACATCGACCTGTTCGGCCAGGTGAATGCGGAGAGCGCCGGCGTCAAGCACATTTCCGGTGCAGGCGGCCAGCTGGACTTCGTGCTGGGCGCATACCTTTCCAAGGGTGGCAAGAGCTTCATCTGCCTGTCTTCTACCTTCTTTAATAAGAAGACCGGTCAGCTCGAGAGCCGCATCCGTCCCACGCTGGAAAACGGCAGCATCATCACCGATACCCGCGCCAATCTGCATTACCTCTGCACTGAATACGGCTGCGTCAACCTCAAGGGTCTGACCACCTGGGAGAAGGCCGAAGCCCTCATCAATGTGGCACACCCCGACTTCCGCGAGGAGCTTATCAAAGAGGCCGAGAAGATGCACATCTGGCGCCGCAGCAACAAAATCTAAACATCGCCGTACCGGCTCCTGCCGTCTGCGGCAGGAATGGAGTCACACATGATGGACAAAAAACCGCACATCAAGCCCTATATCTACGGAATGCTCGCGGGCTTTGGTGCGATAAGTCTAAGCATCCTGTTCTTCTTCTTCATCTACCGCTTCGACGGGTTCGGCGACGCGGTCTCCAAGGTGACCGGCATCCTGATGCCCTTCATCTATGGTGCCGTCATCGCCTATCTGCTCAAGCCGGTGTGCAATACCATTGAGGGCTTTCTGCACCGCATCTTCCCCGAAAAGCTCCACAGCATGGCCAATATGCTTGCCATTGCGGCGACGCTGCTGTTCGGTGTGCTGGTGGTCTACGCCCTCGTGATGATGGTGGTGCCGCAGCTCATCACAAGCGTCACCTCCCTCTACTACACCGCGCAGACCAGCATCACCCGGTTCATGCGGTGGGTGAACACACAGGAAATCTTCTTGGATAATGAGACACTGATGGGCTATTTCAACAATGCCTACGATGCCATTGCTGACAATCTGACCACTCTGCGCACCACCCTGCTCCCCTCGCTGCAGAATATACAAGGCATCCTGAGCGGTGTGGGCGTCGGCGTCATGAATGTGGTGACCTGGTTCAAGAACCTGCTCATCGGCCTTATCGTCGCTGTTTACCTGCTGGCCAGCCGCAAAAAGTTCGCCAAGCAGGCCAAAATGATCCTCTACAGCGTCGTCAAGCCCCACTGGGCGCAGCTCATCCAGGAGGAAGTCCTCTACGCAGACAAGATGTTCGGCGGCTTCATCAACGGCAAGATCATGGACTCCGCCATCATTGGCGTGCTCTGCTACTTTGCCTGCATCATCTTCAAGTTCCCGAGCGCACTGCTGGTGTCGGTCATCATCGGCGTCACCAACGTCATCCCCTTCTTCGGCCCATTCATCGGTGCCGTGCCTGCAACGCTGCTCATCCTCATCCAGAGCCCCATCAAGGCCATCTGGTTCGTGCTCTTCGTTCTGGTGCTCCAGCAGCTGGACGGCAATGTCATCGGCCCGAAGATCCTGGGCAACACCACCGGCCTTTCGAGCTTCTGGGTGCTCTTCTCCATCCTGCTGTTCGGCGGTCTGTGGGGCTTCGTGGGCATGATCGTGGGCGTGCCGCTGTTCGCCGTCATCTATGACGTCATCAAGAAGCTGGTCTTCCACGGCCTGCGCCGCAACGGCCAGCTCGACCAGATGACCGTCTACCACGACGAGTTCGGCGATCCCGGCGACCCGGCTCCCGCACCTGTGGAAGATGAAGAAGCCGAAATCGTTATTGATTCCGGCGAAGAATAAAATAACAAGATAAAGCCCCCATCCTCCCGGCTGCCTCAGCCGGTGAAGATGGGGGCTTTTCTGCGCAATTTTATCTTTGAGAGACCGATAAAGTCATTTCGCGTGAGCAGTGGAATGCGCCGGTTCCCAGTCCTTGTAATTCTCGTACCGGCTCTCCCTGAGGGTGACGTGCGACCAGATCTCGTCGGCTACAGGCTGCCAGTCGGCAGCATATGCACCGCATTTGTCGCAGAGATGGTCTACGCTCTCGGGCGACTGCAAGTCGGTGCTGTGAGCACCGGTGTCATGCACCATCTGGCGCAGAAGCTCGGGGTTTTCCAGCATCGGGCAGGGACGCAGATGGTTTTTATTGAAGGGCTGGCCGTTGTGGTAGGCCATGAAGAGCGGGCTGCGGAGAATATCGAGGATGCTGCTGTCGTGGATGTTGGCGTTGGAATAGTGGATAAAGACGCACGGCTCTGCATCGCCCGCCGAATTGATATGAAAATAGTTGCGTCCGCCTGCGATGCATCCGCCCACAAACTCGCCATCGTTCTGGAAGTCCATCGGATAGAACGGAATATCGCTCTTTTCGGAGCGGAGATACCGGATTCGCTCGATCATGTACTTGCGCTGAGCAGGCGTGGGCATCAGCTCTGGCGCAGCCTCGTTGCCTACCGGCATATAGTGGAAGTAGAATCCGAAGTGCGCGCCCTTGTCACAGAGCATCCGCATAAAGTGGTCGCTGGTGACGGCTTCGAGATTGTCTCTGGTATAGCAGATGGAAGTGCCAAAAAGGATCCCGTGGGCCTTGAGCAAGTCCATCGCATTCATGACAGCGGCATAGTGGCCGTCGCCCCGCCGGGCATCATTGGTAGAGGGAGTTCCCTCGATCGAGAGCATGAAGGCGATATTGCCCAGTTTTACGACCTCTTCGCAGAACGGCTCATCGATGAGGGTCGAGTTCGTGTAAATCGCAAACTGCACGTCGTTGTGCTTTTTTGCCAGACGGAGAATATCCGCCTTCCGCACCAGAGGCTCGCCGCCGGTGAGCATATAGAGATAGACCCCCAGCTCCTTGCCCTCGGTGATGATCTTATCCATATCCTCAAAGCTGAGGTTGTTTTTGTGGCCGTACTCGCCCGCCCAGCACCCCACGCAGTGCATATTGCAAGCCGAAGTGGGGTCGAACAGGATCAGCCACGGGATATTGCAGTGGTACTTTGTGCGGTTCTCGCGGATGGTCTTTGTCCCCCGGAAGAACGCCTCATAGCCAAGGTTGAGCGCCGTGGTGCGTGCCACGTTGGGCGCGGTCTGGTCGAGCACACAGTTGATGAGCTTCGACCACTTGCTGTCCGCATCGGTCAGCACTGCGCGGGCGTGCTCATACGTCTCCTCGCTGAACGAGTCGCCATAGAACTGCTTTGCGACGTCCACCATCTCGGCAAACGTCTTCTGACGGTCTTTGCTGACATGAGCCAGTGCCACATCCACCATCGTTCCGACAGCGGCACGCTGTACCTTATGGTTCAACGACTCCAACGCGATACTCATAAAAGTCTGCCTCCTTGTGTGGGTCTTTGCCAGCCCTTTGTTTTGACAATACTTTAACATTTTTCCAACAAAGATTCTATAAACAACAAAAGCAGGGTGATAGTTTTTCTATCATCCTGCTCTGCCTGTTCAGATTTTTATCAGTCGTCGGTTTTTGATGCTCTGCCGTCGGTGCTGAAGCGCAGCAGCGCCCGCTCCAAATCACCGTGCATCATAGTGTTGAGCCGTTCGGCCATGATGGCCGGTTCGGTCTTCATATCTCGGCGTATCCATTCCAGCACCATGCCCACAAAGCCATACTTATAAAAATCAATGATGAACTGCTTGTCCTCTTCCTGCACCGGGATGTTTTCACGCTCTATAAACATCCGCAGCAGAGGGTCAAGCATTTTATAGAGATACTGCTCCACCTGTTCCCGGCTGATGGAGCGGTAGACATTCAGCACCAGCACCCGGTTGGCCTGCACCTTTTCCAGCATATCGCGGAAGGCGTCGCTCCACGTCTCAAAGTCCTGATGGCCTTCCAGTGCCTCTGTGGCATCCTCCACCAGGATCCAGTCCACCAAGTCGTAAATATCTTTGAAATGGTAGTAAAAGGTCATGCGGTTCACGCCGCAGTCCTCGGTAATGTCGTTTATCGTTATCTTATTCAGCGGCTTGCGGAGCAGCAGCTTTTTGAGCGATGCTTCCAGCGCGCGTTTTGTCGTCTGTGCCACGAGAATGCCCATCCTTTCGCGTTTGCCCCGTCCTGTGCGGAGTTTCCCAACTTCTATCTATTATGATACCTCATCTGCCCGTGCAGGTGCAAGCACCTTTTTCGACTTTTTCATGAACTTTTTATGTTTTCTTAAGATTTGGACAGCAAAAAAGCCTGCTCCGCCGCAGCGCGTCTATCAGGAGCTTTCCGAAAAGCTTTGACATTTTCCGGCTCTCCTCTTGATTTCTCCCCCGGCCCTGCTTACAATGGAGACACAGAGGAGGCATCTCCCCTGTTCTTTTGATTGGGAAAGAGGGTTTTCTTATGCTGAATACCATCGGATTCTTAGGCTGCGGCAACATGGGCGGAGCCATCGCCCGGGCTGTCTGCAAGGCGGCAGACCCGCAGAACGTCTGGCTCGCCAACCGCACCGCCGCCAAGGCAGAGGCTCTGGCCGCTGAGCTGGGCTGCAACACCACCATCAACGACGAGGTGGCAGGCCGCTGCGACCTCATCTTCTTAGCCGTCAAACCCCAGATGATGGAGGAGCTGCTGGCACCGCTCCGCTTCACGCTGGCCGAACGGCCCAGCCGCTTCGTGCTGTGCAGCATGGCGGCGGGCCTGTCCATCGCCCGCATTCAGGAGATGGCGGGCGGCGACTGCCCCGTCATCCGCATCATGCCCAACACGCCCGCTTCGGTGGGGGCCGGTATGATCCAGTACTGCACCTCCAATGTCACCGCCGAGGAAGAGGCCGAGTTCCTGAAATTGATGGCCCCCGCCGGGCGGCTGGATGCTGTGCCGGAAAGCCTCATCGACGCGGCCAGCTGCGTGTCCGGCTGCGGCCCAGCCTGGGTGTACCAGTTCATCGAGGCGCTGGCCGACGGCGGCGTAGCCTGCGGCCTGCCCCGTGCCAAGGCGCAGGAGTACGCCGCCCAGATGGTCCTGGGCAGCGCAAAGCTGGTGCTTGAGAGCGGCCAACACCCCGGCGCACTCAAGGACGCCGTGTGCAGCCCCGGCGGCAGCACCATCCAGGGCGTGCGGGTGCTGGAAGAAAAGGGCCTGCGGGGCGCGGTGATGGACGCCGTCATCGCCTCCTACAACAAGACAAAAGAGATGGGAAAGGGTTGATCTATGCGCATCGTAGTCAAAGTCGGCACCTCCACACTGGCCCACTCCACCGGACGGCTGAACATCCGCCACGCCGAAGAGCTGGTGAAAGTGCTCAGCGATTTGAAGAACGCCGGACATGAGGTCATCCTCGTGTCGTCGGGTGCTATCGGCATGGGTGTGGGCAAGCTGTCGCTTTCCGCCCGCCCTACCGATATGTCCTCCAAGCAGGCTTGTGCCGCCGTGGGTCAGTGTGAGCTGATGTACACCTACGACCGGCTGTTCAGCGCCTACGACCACACGGTGGCGCAGATTTTGCTCACCGGTGTGGACATCGAGCACGCCAGCCGCCGTGAGAACATCCAGAACACCCTCACCCGCCTGCTGGAGTTGGGCGCACTGCCCATCATCAACGAGAACGACACCGTCGCCACCGACGAGATCACCTCCATCGGCGACAATGACACCCTCGCCGCCATCGTCACCTGCTGCATCAAAGCTGATCTGCTGGTGCTGCTGAGCGACATCGACGGCCTCTACACTGCCAACCCCCACACCCACCCGGACGCAAAGCTCATCCCGCTGGTGGAGGACATCACGCCCGAGGTGATGGCGCTGGCCGACGGGGCCGGCTCGGCGCTGGGTACCGGCGGAATGTCCACCAAACTCCGGGCCGCCCGGATGGTGACCTCCAGCGGAGCTGACATGGTCATCGCGAACGGCGCCCACCCCGAGCTGCTCTATGACATCGCCGAGGGCCGTGCCGCAGGCACCCGCTTTGCGGCCCACAGACAGGAGGCATAACATGACCACACAGGAGATTCTGAAAGCCGCCCGCGGAGCCAAGACTGCCGTTGCCCTTTCGGACAGCGACACCCGTGATTCTGCCCTCTACGGAATGGCCGACGCCCTCTGCGCCCCTGAGTCCATGGACGCCATCCTCGCCGCCAACGCCGAGGACATGGCCGCCGCCAAAGGCCGCATCAGCGACGTCATGCTGGACCGCCTCGCCCTGACGCCCCAACGCATCGAGGCCATGGCCAAGGGCATCCGGGACGTTGCCGCCCTGCCTGACCCGGTGGGCCGGGTGCTGAGCCGCATCGAGCGTCCCAATGGCCTCGTCATCGAGAAGACCGCCGTGCCGATGGGCGTCATCGCCATCATCTACGAGAGCCGCCCCAACGTCACCAGCGACGCTGCCGCCCTCGCCATCAAGAGCGGCAATGCCTGCATCCTCCGCTGCGGCAAAGAGGCGTGGCGCTCGGCCAACGCCATCGTTCAGGCCTTGCGGCAGGGTCTGCGGGCAAACGGTCTGCCTGAAACAGCAGTCTGCCTCATCGAGGACACCACCCATGCCTCGGCCAACACCCTGATGACCGCCGTCGGCTATGTGGACCTGCTCATCCCGCGCGGCGGGGCCGGACTTATCCGTGCCTGCGTCGAGAACGCGAAAGTCCCCTGCATCCAGACCGGCACCGGCATCTGCCACATCTTCGTGGACGACACCGCCGACCAGACCAAGGCGCTGGACATCATCGAGAACGCCAAGGCCAGCCGCCCCAGCGTCTGCAACGCCGAGGAAGTCTGCCTCGTCCACAGCGCCATTGCGAGCGAATTCCTGCCGAAGCTGGCCCAGCGCCTCGGCCCCGACCGCACCGCCAAGGGTCTACACCCGGTGGAACTGCGGCTGGACGAGCGCGCTGCCGCTCTCATCCCCGGCACCCCCGCCGGGCCGAAGGACTTCGACACGGAGTTCCTCGACTACATCCTTGCGGTGAAAATCGTGGACAGCGTGGAGGAAGCCATCGCCCACATCGCGGCTCACTCCACCGGCCACAGCGAAGCCATCCTGACCCGGACTGACGCCCACGCTGCCCTCTTCACGGCAGCAGTGGACAGTGCCGCCGTCTACGTCAACTGCTCCACCCGCTTCACCGACGGCGGAGAGTTCGGCCTTGGCTGTGAGATGGGCATCTCCACCCAGAAGCTCCACGCCCGGGGACCCATGGGCCTCGGCGAGCTGTGCAGCTACAAGTACATCATCCACGGCAACGGCCAGACCCGGTAATTTTCGGATTTTTCCGGGATAGCGCACCGCCGTGGCAAAAATTTTCTCCACAGGCCGGAGCCAAATGCCCCGGCCTGTATTTTTGTTTCCTCGAGATGGACCGTTTTTCTCTCAAGCACACTTTTGGCTGAAAAAGTTTTGCAAATACATCCGAGAATAATTCCTTGTATCCAAATTTTCTCCATTCTCCACAAAGCTATAGTCATACTTTTGCCATTTTATCTTGCAAAAATCACAACAAACCTCTTGACATACGGGCCTTCTGCGGGTTAAATTTAAAATGAAGGTGTGATTCGACACAATCGCACTGGTTTAGTCTGTTTATCGAGAATTGTTCTCCACAAGACTTCAACTTTTTAGACCGTTTTACTGCGGAGATCACTCTTCCGAGCATATCTGCCCATCCACAACACTATACTTGGAATGAAGGAGAGAGCGTTATGACGATTGCTATTCTTGCACATGACTCCCGCAAAGAGCTGGCGCTGCAGTTCTGCACAGCTTACAGCGGCATCCTATCCCGCAACACAGTCATTGCCACCGGCACCACCGGTCGGATGCTGGCGCAGGCCACCGGCCTGCCCGTACACTGCTACCTCTCCGGGAAGCTGGGCGGCATCCAGCAGATCTCGGCCCGGGTGGCCTGCGACGAAGTAGACCTCGTGCTCTTCTTCCGCGACCCGCTCAAGGCCGAGAACGGCAGCAGCAGCGAGCAGAACCTGCTGCGGCTGTGCGATATGCACAGTGTGCCGATCTCTACCAACATCGCCACCGCCGAAGTGCTGCTGCGCGGCCTCGACCAGGGCGACCTTGACTACCGTGAGGGCATCCATCCCGACATCGTGGAGCCGCTGCCCGTCCATCGGGCCGTGTGCTGAGCCTGTTTTTAAGACTTTTCCGCCATTTGTGGTTTTGTGTATAGAGGGTTTTCGACAAAAAAAGACACCGCAGAAGCTTTCACACTTCTGCGGTGTCTTTTTATCTTATGCGCTCAGGTACCACTGAGGGACAACTTATTCCAGACCGCCCATCTGCTTGATCGCCTTCATGGCGTAGGTCAGGGTGCGGCCCATAGCCACGCCTGCCATCAGGCAGGGATAGTTGTTGGCGAAGAAGGAGCCGGACATATCGCCGGTGACATACAGGCCAGGCATCGGCTTGTTGTCGTTGTCCAGAGCCTGACCCTTGTCGTTGATGGCGATGCCCTGCTCGGTGGTCAGCAGAGAGGCACCCAGCCAGCAGCCGTAGAAGGGAGCGGTGCGGATGGCGCTCAGACGGTAAGCGGGCTTGCCGAAGTCTTCGTCGTTCTGCTTGTCGTACAGCTCGTTGTAACGCTCAATGGTAGCGAGGAAGGTGTCCTTGGCCTCACCGGTGAAGCCCAGCTTGTCGGCCAGCTCTTCGATGGTGTCGCAGACGAACAGGGTGCCAGCTGCAACAGCCTCATCGACCTTGCCCTGGAAATACTTCTCGCCGCCGGCACGGGTCTGAGCAGAGCAGCCGATGGTGTGGAAACGCTTTGCGTCCTCCAGAACATTGGCGTCGCAGATCTGTGCGTAGACACGACCCGGCTGATGAGCAGCAGCGTAAACAATATCGTTGTAGGGGCTGCTCTCGTTGGCGAAACGCTCACCGTTGCGGTTGACCTTCAGGAAAGGCTGAGTGCCGGGGTTGTACTGACGGATGGGGCCGGGGAAGGCCTTGCCGCCGAAAGCGGAGTCGCTTGCCACATAACCGCCGTCCACGCCGGGAGCCACGATGCCGCGGTCGAACAGCATGGGAGCAGCTTCCTTGTCGAAGTTTGCGCCGGCCCAGACAGCGGCACGGATGCCGTAGCCCTTATCGGCCGGAGAGTAGGAGCAGGCAGTGGTGACGGAGGTACCCAGCGGATCCAGCTGCTCCATCATGTAGGGGTTGCCGGGGAAGCCGCCGCAGGCCAGCAGAACGCCCTTATTGGCGTTGTAGCGGATGAAGTGGTCATCCTCGGTGCTCTGGGCGATGATACCGGTGATGCGGCCAGTGGAGTCCTTCTCCAGCTTTGCCAGAGAGGTCTTGAAGTCAACATCGTAGCCCAGCTCACGGATGTAGTCCAGCAGCAGCTCGTTACGGGCTGCGCCGGAGCTGCGGTCATAGGTGTACTCGATCTCGGGGTACATATAGTCGGTGTTGTGCTCGGCGTTCTCGGCAGGCCACTTAGCCTCATCGCCGTAGGTGTAGACCATCTTGACACCGTACTTGTCTTCCATGATGGAGCGGATGAACTCGATCATCTCCCCGGACTCGTTGATCCAGGTCTTGACAACGCGCTGGTCGCACTTGCCGGAAGCGTAGCGGGAGATCTCGCTCAGCAGCTTTGCACGGTCCATCTTGATGCCCTGTGCCTGTGCGCCGAAGCCGTCCACAGCGCCGACCCAGTGACGGGTATCCTGCACGTTGCCGTTCTGCTCGATGACGCGGAAGTTCAGGCCATGAGCAGCAGCGTAAGCAGCTGCGCCCATACCGCCGTTGCCTGCACCCACGATGAGGATGTCGGTGTCCACGGTCTCGGTGATGGCAGCCTCGTCGATGTCAGGCTCCTTGCCCAGCCAATCGTTTTCGTCACCGGTGGGCAGCTGGACGGAGGTCACAGTAGCCTCGCCCTTGGCCTGAGCGTAACAGCTCTTGGCGGCCTTCATGACAGCGTCAGAAGTGATGGTGGAGCCGGAAACACCGTCGATCTCAGCAGAGCCTGCAGCCATCAGCTGCTCACGCAGCTGGTCGGCAGCAGCAGCGCCGTAAGAAGCGGTCTCGCCGGAGGTATCGACCACAACGTCGGTCACAGCGCTGTCGGAGAAGGTCATGGTGACCTTGACGGTGGAAGAGATGCCCTCGGCAGTACCCTCATAGGTGCCGGGGATGTAGGTACCGGCTGCACCGGAAGCAGCGGTGGAAGAGCTGGCAGCATTGCAGGCAGCCAGAGCACCGGCAGTCACACCAGACATGGCAGCTGCGGCAGCGATCTTCAGAAAACCTTTACGGGAGATCTTGTTCATTTTGCGTGGTTCCTTTCTTCGTGTCTTTTTCTTCTTCTCTATTCTTTCTCATAGCTCCGTGCAGCGGCAGACCTTCTTGCACTGCCGCCCACATCGTTCGATAATAATTTAACACAAATTCAAGGGTCTGTCTTTTAAGAATCCTTAAACTTTATAGCCATTTCTTAGTCAATTCTGGACATTCTCGTTAATTATTTGCTTAACAAGTCCAAAAAGAGCGCCGACCACTTAAGTTTCCTTAAGAAGTCGGCACTCTCATCAAAACGATTCTTAAACCTTGCCGCCGTCCGGCTGGAACACATAACCCTTGCCCCAGACATTTTTCAGGTAGACAGGCTTTGCCGGGTCGGGTTCTATCTTGCTGCGAAGGTTGTGGATATGTACCTGTACCGTCCGCACATCGCCGAGGCTTTCCTTGCCCCATATCTTCTGGTAGAGCTCGTTGGCCGTGAAGAAGGTGTTTGGGTAGCGGACGAAGAGGGTGAGGATGCGATATTCCATGTCGGCCAGATGGACGCTGCGGCCATCCTTCTCCACGCTGTGGCTGTTGGCATCCAGCGTGAAGGCCGAGCAGTGGTAGCCGTTGACGCTGGGCTCTGCGCCGTCCATCTGCACCCGGCGGATGTTGGCCATGATGCGGGCCAGCAGGATCTTGTTATTATAAGGCTTTGCCAGAAAGTCGTCGCCGCCCATTTCCAGCGCGTGGACGATGGTATCGGTATCGTCCAGACAGGATGTGAAGATGATGGGGCAGTGGTGCCAGCTGCGCAGACGCTGGCAGAGATCCACGCCGTTGGTGTCCGGGAGAAGGATGTCCATCAGGATGACATCGAACTTTTCCCGCGCATGGCTCAAAGCGTCGCCGCCTGTCTCTGCACAGACCACCTCAAAATTCTGCTGACTTTTCAGAAAATAGCATGTGGTGTCGCGGATCACGGGGTCATCTTCCACCAACAATACGCGGATCATCCTGTCAGCCCTCCCCTTTTTTCGCACGATTTGTTATACTATAGTATACCTTATTTTTTGCACATCTACAAGGGGAGGCATCGCCATGAAGCAAAAATGGCCCATTCTGATTTTCTCTGCCCTGCTCACGGCCTTTATCGTGCTGGCCGGTATCTGGGGCAACGCGCAGTTCGAGCATCTGCACAGCGGCAGCGTGCTCACAGCCCAGCACGCCGCCCAGGGCATCGCGCTGGACGGCTGGCGGCAGGAAGCCCCCGGCCAGTGGCACTTTACTTTCACGGTGGGGGAAGACATCCCGTCCCTCACCCTCTGCGTCACCAACACAGCGGCGCCGCTGGCCCATGAGGGTCTCACCAGCCTCGAGCGCTCGGGGGAGCTGTACGCACTGGACGTCGCGCCCGGCGAGACGGTGGAGCTGGTGTTCACCTGCAGCCGCAGCCCCCAGACATGGCTGATGACTTCCGCCTTCGCCTCCCGGGCATTCCGCTTCCGCACCATGACTCAGCTCATCGCCCTGACGGCCTTTGTGACCATGGGGATGGTGCTGCTGGCGCTCTACCACTATAAGCACCTGCCGGAGCTGGGGTACTTCCTGCTCTACCTCGTCATCATGAGCGTCTGGGCGCTGATGGTCTTCTTCTTCCCAGCCATCCGGAACAGTCTGCTCCAGCGCATCCTCCGCTCCTTCTTCTCCCTCACTGTGCTGGCCTCGGCACTGCTGGCGGCAGGGCTGCTGGGGGTAAAACTGCCCCGCTCCGGGCGGGGGCTCCTTGCGCTTGCCGCCGGATGCGTCGTCTTCTTTGCGCTGTCCATGAGCAGCTATCCCCCGCTGCGGGTCGGGATGCTGGTAGCGGGCATGTGCCTCTGCCTTTATTACTTAATGGCCGCCGTGAACGCAGACTATGAGGGTGCCGCTCTGATGCTCCTGCCCGGTGCTGTCACCACCGGCTTCCGGGTCTGGGCGCTGATGCCCGGGCTGGACAGCGTGCTTTTTGTGGAGTCTGTCCCCTTCTACCTGCTGCGCTGCGCCCGCCTCTACGACCTTCCCTTTGCCATCGGCTGCATGGTGTTCGTCTGCCGGAGGTTTGCTCTCCTCTTCGACCGCACCGAGCAGCTGGCTCGGGAGCTGGACGCCCGGGTGGCAGAGCGGACAAAAGAGCTGACCGCCGAGACCGAGGCCCGCAAGAGCATGATGCTCAACATTTTTCACGACCTGCGCAGCCCTCTCTTCGCCGTCAGCGGCGGGCTGGAAACACTGGAATCGGCCCCCGAGGCCCTTCCGGCCCTGCTTCCGGCTCTGCGTCAGCGCATTGAATTCCTGCGGCGGCTGACGGAAGACCTCTTCCTCGCGGCAAAGCTCGAGCAGAAGCAGATCCTGCTCAACGAAGACCGAGCCGCCCTCAACGAAGAAGCCGCCGCCGTCTGCGCCGCCTGCCGGAGCGAGGCCGACCAGAAGGGCGTCGAACTCCATGTCAGCGCCGACACGCCTCTGCCTGTCTGGGGCGACAGCGTGCGGTTACAGCAAATTATCCAGAACCTTGTCACCAACGCCATCCACTATACTCCCGCCGGGGGCAGCATCCATGTGGACTGCCGCGCCGAGGACGAAACGGCCTGTGTCAGCGTACAGGACACTGGCTGCGGCATCGCGCCGGAAGACCAGAGCGCTGTCTTTGACCGATACTTCCATACCACCGCCGACAAAAAGCACGACTCCACCGGCCTCGGCCTGACCATCGCGCAGGAGCTGGCCCACCTCCACCACGGCGAGATCACATTGCAAAGTGAAGTCGGCAAGGGCAGCATTTTCACGCTGCGGCTTCCCTTACTTACAGACTGAGCGGGCAAGGCCGCTGATAAGATCCATCGCTTTATAGCCAAAGAGGACATCACGCAAAAACCTTGCATGATGTCCTCTTTTTTATTATCGAAATTTTCAAAAATAGTGCCGGTCAAAACTGCATCTTTGCGATATGCTGTTTGAATGTTGCGCTAATTTCTTGACTTGCGATAAAAACGCAAACTGCTATATTTCAGCAGCTCCGTCAGCTTTGCCAGACGATGCACAACCTCGTCCAGCACGTCGGTGCCGCGGGCAAAATGCATCCGGATGAGGTGGTTGACCGGCTCTTTGAAGAAGCTCGAACCGGGGACAGCCGCCATCATGGCCTCGGTGCCGCCTCAGGTGACGCAGATTTCCGTGTTGGGATTCACCTCTTAGTCTTCCCTCGAGAGGGGAGCTGGCACCGAAGGTGACTGAGAGGTTCAGTCCTTAAAATACGCATTCTGCACAGCCAGCAGGACGCCTGCGCGGCTGGCGGCGAAGTTCAGGCCGCCCTGCAGGTAGCAGGTATACGGCTCACGCAGCGGGCCGTCGCAGGAAAGCTCGATGGTGCTGCCCTGGGTAAAGCTGCCGC
>ERZ812616.1852-NODE-1852-length-20549-cov-2.983654_pt1 | contig 20549 bp, 12 predicted proteins | sample MGYA00376249_ERZ812616 | MGnify/ENA primary metagenome ERZ812616 (study PRJEB26924, sample SAMEA4378265) | human gut metagenome | biome: human gut; feature: human-associated habitat; material: faeces | place: China | collected 2013 ... | reverse complement strand
GCATTCCTGTTTGTTGATATCTTCGACACACTGGGAACTCTGATCGGATGTGCGACAAAGGCAAACATGCTGGACAAAGAAGGCAAGCTGCCTGGCATCAAGGGTGCTCTGATGGCTGACGCTGTAGGTACAACCGTTGGTGCATGCCTGGGTACCTCTACCATCACTACTTTCGTAGAGTCTTCTTCCGGTATTGCAGAAGGCGGCAGAACAGGTCTGACCTCTATTGTTTCCGGATTACTGTTCATCCTGGCACTGTTCTTCTCTCCGGTATTCCTTGCAATTCCTTCCTTTGCAACTGCTCCTGCACTGATCGTTGTTGGTTTCTTCATGATGCAGTCTGTAGCGAAGATCAACTGGAGCGATATGCTGGAAGCAATTCCTGCATTCATCTGCATTTTTGCAATGCCCTTCATGTATTCTATTTCCGAAGGTATTTCGTTCGGCGTTATTTCCTTCGTTGTACTGAATGCGGTAGCTGGTAAGGCAAAAAAGATTACCCCTCTGATGTGGGTACTGGCAGTATTGTTTATTTTGAAATACATTTTCCTGTAAGATACGGGATTCTTTACTGAAAATCTGAAGCATAATTCATACTGAGAACAACTTCGAAATGATTTGAAAAAGGCGGCGAATAAGAGAAAACCTCTATCCTGCAGCTGCAACAATAGAATGCACGCTCCGCGAACATTCTATTGTCATGAACAAAAAGCCTACGAACATCAGATTTTATTCCCAATGTCCGAAGGCTCAATAACATTAGTTGAATTTTCTCCATCCGATAAGCCAAGTTAGCCTATGATTCACTTGGAATCATCTGAAAATACTTCAACGCCTCTTCAATCGCTATTTCTTTTTCTTTTGTGCATTCCGGCTGTCCGCCCTTCTCAGATTTTGGCTTATTATAGTTCTCTCTTTCTATAATTCCATGCTTCTGCTTTATCTGTGCAATATACAGATTAGATACCTTCATCCCATCATTATGCTTTGCCACATACTTCTTTATCTCCTCATAAGTAGCCTGTCTACGCTCCGCTTCGGTCCGCGCTGTCAAATCCATCTCATCCATATCCAGTCTCACATTCACATGATGTTTTGCTTAATGAAGTCGGGACAAAAGGCACACCGTCTCCACATGCCCAGTATGACTAAACTGGTCAAATGCCTGCCACTTTATGAGCTCATACTTCTCCTCGCAAAGTATCTTCAAATCCCTTGCCAATGTTGCCGAATCGCAGCTTACATAAACAATCCTCTCCGGTGACATCGCAAGCATTGTGTCCAGACACTTCTCATCACATCCCTTCCTTGGAGGGTCAACGACTATCACATCCGGGCGAAGCATATCTGCTTCATCTGTGTCTTTTTCTGCAGGTACTTCTGGCTTGATAGCTTCAATCCCTTTAGTTATATTTTTCTTTGCATCTGCATAGAACTGTGGCAGCACCTCCTCAGCTTTTCCCACGAAAAACTGCGCGTTTGTGATGCCATTGAGCTTTGCGTTGTTTTTTGCATCCTCGATTGCCTGAGGCACTATTTCCACTCCGTACACCTGCTTTGCCTTCTGTGACAAAAAGAGCGATATGGTACCGATACCACAGTAGAGATCCCAGACATTTTCATTTCCTGTGAGCCCTGCAAATGCAAGTGCCGTGCTGTAGAGCTTTTCTGTCTGCTTCGGGTTTACCTGATAGAACGACTGTGGAGAAATCTGATATGTGATGCCAGTCCCCTGTGGTGTGAAATCAGGGTAAGAAAGCAAATGGATGGTGTCCTCAATATATGGTCTGCCCCATATGCAGACCGTCTTTTTGCCGAGGATGACATTTGTGTTTTCCTTGTTGATATTGTAGGAAATGGAAGTCATTCCATCGATTTTTGAGAGTCTTTCGCACAGTATATCTGCTGCATTCCCGGCTCGGCGTTTTGCTTCAAGACTGTCCCCGTTTACCACAAGACACACCATAATCTGCTTTGATGTAAAACCATATCTGATAAGTACATGGCGCACCAGCCCTTTATGTGTGTTCTCGTCATACGGCGTGATGCCGCACTCATTCATCCATTGCTTTATGATATCCAGTATCTCTTTGTTTTGCGGCACCCCAAGCTTGCAGTCCCCAACCGGGATGATATTATGGCTGCGCGATGCATAAAAGCCTGTCACTATATTGCCATCCCTGTCATACCCCACTGGGAACTGTGCCTTGTTGCGATAGCGGTACGGACTGTCTGCGCCAACAGGCGGCTGCATTTTACTGTCCAGCTCTGCCTCGGAAAATCCACCTATGCGCATGAGATTGTTGCGCACCTTATCATTTTTAAATTCAAGCTGTTTTTCATAGGAGAGCGCCTGTATCTGGCAGCCTCCGCACCTCTTGTGCAGCTCACATTCCGGCTCAACGCGAAAAGTGGAAGGGGTCTTAATCTCTTCCACTCTTGCGTAGCCATAGTTCTTCTTTAATTTTGTTGCGCGGGCAGTTATGACATCACCGATAAGTGCATCCTTTACGAAAAAGGTCATACCCTCGTAATGTCCTATGCCCTCGCCATCTGTTCCCATATCTGTTATTTCAAGTTCAAATATGTCATTTTTTTTCATGCTTTTCTCTTCTTTATTATTTTTGTTACTGTTTACATTCCTTAGAATAGTGTTTGTACCCAGCGTTTGTATCCGGTGCAAGCTTTCACACCAAAATCACACCATAGCTATATTAATATCGTCCGCCTTTTACACACTTGTTCTGCGGAAATTTGTCTCCATAAATCTGTTGTAGCCCTGCCACTTTGTATCGTTTTCAGGCACATTTACAAGCAGTTCCCTGAAAGTCTCCATCTTGGCATCTATGTTGTCTGCAAAGCTGAGTGCAAGTGCCTCGACAAGTGCCGGTTTTTTAGGAGAGCCAAACTCAAGCTCGCCGTGGTGGGCAAGTATACAGTGCTTCAGCTCATTTGCAAGCACTACCGGGAAGCCGTCGATGCTCTTAATCGCATCGCCTACCCACTCTGCACCGATCATGATATGTCCGAGAAGCTGTCCTGCGTCTGTATAGTCATTCTCCGGGAAAGTAGAGAGCTCCTTTAATTTTCCGATATCATGGAAAATAGCTGCTGTAATAAGCAGGTCACGTTTTAAAACCGGATACATTTTTGCAAAATAATCACAGTTCTTCGTCACACCGAGTGTATGCTCCAAAAGTCCTCCTACAAAGCCGTGGTGCACGCTCTTTGCGGCTGAATGGAACTTGAAACGGCGCTCAAACTCCTTATTGTCAAAAAAGCTATGTAAAAGCTGTGACAGATACTGATTCTTTACAGAGCCGATAAAGCCCATTAGCTCCTTATACATGACCTCGACATCCTTATCGCTGACCGGCAGATAATCCGCAGGGTCATATTCTCCCTCGTTTACCTTTCTCGCACGCTTTATGGAGCACTGTAAATTGCCCTGAAAGCTCGTGATATCACCAGTTATGGCTATGTAATCCATTGCGTCAAATTCCTCAATGCCTACTGAGCCCACATCCCATATCTTGGCATCCAGCGTGCCTGTCTTGTCCTGCAGGATGACATTGTCATAAGGCTTTCCGCTTTTGGTCATGGCTGTCTGCTTGCTCTTGCATAAAAAAATCTCATTGATTCTCTCTCCCTCGCGGAGAGTTGAAATATACTTCATATATCCTCCTAATTTCGGCTAATTCATCACACCGATTTTCACCTGACAGGTAATCTCCGTGTAGCCGTTGCTTCCTTTTCTCTTTACTTTCAGATTGCAGGTGTCCTCCGGCTTTTGCTGCATAAGCTGTGTGTTGTACGCAGACACATTCGATACATCCTTATCGCTTACCGCCACTATCACATCACCGCTTTGAAGCCCTGCGACAAATGCCGGTGAATCCATGGTAACCTGCTTTATATAAACACCCTTTGGGATGTTATATCTGTTTGCTATTTTTTCTGTAACTGTAGTACAGGTGATGCCTATGTACGGCACATCTGCGCCGCTCTCGAGCTTTTCAATGACAGGTGACAGGTCGCTTATGCTGACAGCCGTGAGCGTATTGTTTTCCTCCGCCGGATTAAAATCCTGCAGCGAAAGCCCTATGACCTGACCGTCCGTATTGATGAGTATACCGCTCTGTGACCTGTTGCTTGCGATATCTGTGGTGAGCACCGAGTAATTGTTGTCCTGCGCCGACAGCTCATTGGTTGTTGATGTTATAAGCCCTGTGAGAATGGCATAGTTTGCTTCAAGTGCAATGACAGATGCTCCTCTTGAAACAATATTTGAATTACCAAGCTCCGCAACCGCTATAGCCGCTGTTGTGGCATCGTCCAGAAGTGACTTATCCACAGAAATAATCGCTATGCCTGTATTGCTGTCGTACTTGACCAGTGCAGCATCAGCCATCATGTCGTTTACAAAGGTCACACTAAGCTTATCCGCCTTATCCACTACATCTTTCTCTGTCAGAATGATTAGCTGCTTTCCATTGTCCTTCAGTATCACTCCCACACCCTGACCCTCGGTCTCATAGGAATTGTTGAAAATATCAGTGGCATCTGTCACGCCTGTGACTCCTACTACAAATTTCGTTGCCAAAGCTCCCACTCTGTATAGCTGGCTCTGCACTGCCTGATAATCCGCCAGTGTAGGCTTGTATGTCTGCTGGGATGACTCCGAAGAAGTGCCGGGCTCTGCGCTTTGTGTACCATTTTCACTATATGCATCACTGCTGTCATCTATGCCTGACTGCTGTGTGGCTGTCTGCACATCATTATTATTTTTCCCATCTGAAGCTTTTTTTGATTGTCTGTTGATTACCGGCAGAAATATAGCAAAAACAATGCTTGCAGCCACTGCAAATGCCACTCCGCAGAGTGCTGCCGTGCCTGCTTTTTTTGCAAGTCTTTTTTTATTCAGCGGTTTATCCTTTATCTTTTCTCTGATAAATTGCTCCATATTGTTACCCTGATTAGATGTCTTTAGTTACTATCTTACATTATATTCTGAATTATATTGCGTTGCAACCATATTTTTTCTTTGAGTATGGGCTTTGAGTAATGGCTTGCAGCAGTCCGGCGGGTACATGTCGCAAGCCCTTACTTTTTGGCTCATTTAACAAACTGGTTTGTTATGTATTAAACTTTATGTTATCATCTTGTAATTATCATTTAATACATATTTATTATGGTTTTTTTGAAGATTTTCAGCTATAATATGATAAGCTATACAGTAAATATGAATTTAATATTCAACTACCGAAATATAAGGATATAGAAATGAATAAAAAAGTTTACAAAACATTGGAATATAACAAAATCCTCACCATGTTAAGCAGCTACGCAGCATGTGATGAGACAAAGAAAAGGTGTCTTTCTCTTGAGCCGGTCACCGATTTATACGAAATCAGACATCTGCAGACCACCACTGCCGATGCACTAAGCCGCCTGTACAAGGACAGCGGAGTGTCCTTCGTGGGCATACACAATGTGCATGCTTCTCTAAAGAGGCTTGATATCGGTGGTGCGCTGAATACGACCGAGCTTCTTCGCATCTGCAGTCTGTTAGAGGTTGCAAAGCGTGTTAAGGCTTATGGCAGAAGCGGCATGGACAATGAGAAGCAGGATTCACTCTCTTGTCTGTTTGCAGGGATTGAACCGGTTTCTGCGCTCTGCGATGAGATTAAGAGGTGCATTTTATCTGAGGAAGAGATTGCCGATGATGCAAGTCCTGAGCTTTTTAAGATAAGAAAGGGCATACGCGGCATGAACGACAGAATCCATGCGCAGCTCACCAAGCTCATGAACAACAGCACAACAAGGACATATCTGCAGGATGCTGTTGTGACCATGCGCGACGGCAGATATTGCCTGCCTGTAAAGGCTGAGGCAAAGGGCAATGTACCCGGCATGATGCATGACCAGTCCTCTACAGGCTCTACTCTTTTTATTGAGCCGATGGCTGTCGTCAATTTGAATAACGAGCTCAAGGAGCTTTTCATAAAGGAGCAGGAGGAAATTGAAAAAATCCTTGCGGCTCTCAGCGACAAGGTTGCCATGAATGCAGCTGCTTTGGAGCAGGACTATGAGGTTCTTTCAGAGCTTGACTTCATTTTTGCAAAGGCAAATCTGGCTAAATCATATAACGGTGTGGCACCGGAGTTCAACACCGAGGGGCATATCAATATCAGAAAGGGCCGTCATCCGCTTTTGGATGCTAAAAAGGTGGTCCCTATAGATGTACGGCTCGGCGAGGAATATAAGCAGCTTATCATCACCGGACCAAATACCGGCGGTAAAACGGTTTCACTAAAGACTGTCGGACTTTTGACTCTCATGGGTCAGGCAGGTCTTCACATTCCTGCGGCTGACAGGTCAAAGCTCGCCATCTTTGAGGATGTCTTTGCGGATATAGGCGATGAGCAGAGTATTGAGCAAAGCCTCAGTACCTTTTCATCTCACATGACCAATATCGTAAAAATTCTTGAAAAAGCCGATGACAGAAGCCTTTGCCTGTTCGATGAGCTATGCTCGGGAACCGACCCAACAGAGGGTGCGGCGCTTGCCATCTCAATTTTAAACAGGCTGCACCAGTATGGTGCCATCACCATGGCCACCACGCATTACAGTGAGCTTAAGGTATATGCACTTTCCACAGACGGTGTGGAAAATGCCTGCTGTGAGTTCAACGTTGAGACCCTAAGCCCTACCTACCGCCTGTTAATCGGTATTCCGGGAAAGAGTAACGCTTTTGCAATCTCATCAAAGCTTGGTCTTGATGAAAGCATCATAGAGGATGCAAAAAGCAGAATTAATGATAACGACCTTGATTTTGAGGATCTGATTGCAAGCCTCGAGTCACAGCGACAAACTATCGAAAAGGAACAGCTTGAAATCAACAGCTACAAGGCCGAGATTGAAAAGCTCAAGAAACAGCTTGAGGAGAAAAACGAGCGCATAGATAAGAGCAAAGACAAGATTTTACGCGAGGCAAATGAGGAAGCCTACAAAATACTGCAGGATGCAAAGGAGCTCGCTGACAAGACCATCCGCAATTTCAACAAATACGGACAGGGGCAGGCTCCTATGAGCCAGATGGAGAAGGAGCGCTCTGCCCTTCGTGACAAGATGAATGACAAGGAAAAGAAGCTGTCAGACATCAGGAAAAACACTGCCAAGGCAAATCACAAGGCGCCTAAGAAGCTGCGCATCGGTGATTCTGTGCTTGTGCTCTCCCTCAATCTGAAGGGAACTGTCCATACTCTGCCAAATGCCAAGGGCGATTTGTATGTGCAGATGGGTATACTGCGCTCGCTGGTTAATATTAATGACCTCGTGCTCTTAAACGACGATGTATCTCCTGCCAAGAAGTACGGTGGCAGCGGAAGCAAGATAAAGATGAGCAAGTCAATGTCAGTTTCATCAGAAATCAACCTGATAGGAAAGACTACGGATGAGGCACTTGCTCTCTTGGATAAATACTTAGACGATGCATATATCGCCCATCTTTCATCTGTGCGCATTGTCCACGGAAAAGGCACCGGTGCACTGCGAAAGGCTGTGCATGGACTTTTGAAGAGGACAAAAACTATTGCGGAATACCATCTCGGTGAGTTTGGTGAGGGCGATGCCGGAGTAACCATCGCAACCTTTAAATAACGACAATTTACTTTTTACGGAATATAAATAATTTTTAAGAAGGAGATTCGAAATGGCTGTTAAACAGAAAATACTGATAGTAGACGACGACAACAATATAGCAGAGCTTATATCTCTATATCTGACCAAGGAATGCTATGACACCAAAATCGTAAATGACGGTGAGCAGGCGCTTATCGCATTTGAGCACTACAAGCCAAACATGCTTCTTTTGGACCTCATGCTTCCGGGCATAGACGGCTATCAGGTATGCCGTGAGATACGTGCAAAGTCCGATGTGCCGATTATCATGCTCTCCGCAAAGGGCGAGGTATTTGACAAGGTTTTAGGCCTGGAGCTTGGCGCCGATGACTATATACTCAAGCCCTTTGACTCAAAGGAGCTTGTGGCAAGAGTCAAGGCCGTGCTCAGACGCTTCCAGCCTGCAAAGCCGGAGGCCTATGCTTCCGTAGATATCAAGTGTGTGGAGTACCCGGGGCTTATTGTAAATCTGTCCAACTACTCTGTCACTTATGACGGACAGCAGATTGATATGCCGCCAAAGGAGCTTGAGCTATTATATTTTCTTGCCTCATCTCCAAATCAGGTGTTTACAAGGGAGCAGCTTCTGGACAACATATGGGGCTATGAATATGTCGGCGACACCCGCACTGTCGATGTGCATGTAAAGCGTCTCCGCGAGAAAATCAAGGACAAGCCTACCTGGCGTATCGCAACTGTCTGGGGCATCGGATACAAGTTTGAGGTAAAATAATAATGAAGCATACCATCTACTCTAAGCTGTTAATCAGCTACCTGATTTACGGTGTCATCGCTTTTTTCATTATATGCACCTTTACACAGCATCTCACCACAGACTATATCGAAAAACAGGAGGCTTCCAATCTCTACAGGGAAGCATCCATCATTGCAGGTGATTACGCCGCCGAATACTTTGGCTCATCCATGTCGCTTAGCGATTTCCAGAATCACATGAAAATCGTAGCCGACTATATGGATGCCAAGGTATGGGTGGTCAGCCCTGACGGTGAGCTGCTCATGGACTCAGATGATCCGTCAATAGGCATTGATACCCAAAATGACAGTTCTAAACCTGTAGTGATAAATGGCTTTGATGTCACCGATTTTGGCAGCAACAACTATATGATTGGAGATTTTTACGGCTCCTTCAAGCATAAGATGCTATCCGTATTTTCCCCGGTAAATGTCTCGTACCAGAATATCGGCTACATAGTCATTCACAAGACAATGAGCCATATCACGGCAGGTGTAAACGGTTTTATGAATATCTCATTTTACACTGTAGCGCTCATTTTTGCAGTGGCATTTATTATGCTTGTCATGATGAGCCGCTCCATTTACCGGCCAATCACACGAATCACAAAGACCGCAAAGAAGTATGCAAAGGGCGATTTCACTGCCCAGATTGATGTACATTCCAATGACGAAATCGGCTATCTGGCAAACACACTCAACTACATGGCAACGGAGCTGGATACACTCGAGGAGGATCAGCGCAAGTTTGTTTCCAACGTGTCACATGACTTCCGCTCTCCTCTTACCTCGATAAAGGGCTATGTGGAGGCCATGCTTGATGGAACCATTCCTGTTGAGATGCAGGATAAATACTTAAACATCATCCTTTTCGAGACCGAGAGGCTTAATAAGCTCACCAAGAGTCTTATCGATCTAAACCAGTTCGGTCATCATGGCATACATCTGGATATTGCTGATTTTGACATCAATACGATGATCCGCACGACAATCCTCACCTTCGAGGGTAAATGCAGTGAAAAGGGCTTAAGCTTTGACCTGGTGCTCACCGGAAAAGAGCTTTTCGTGCGCGGTGATATGGTCAAAATCCAGCAGATTCTTTACAACCTGATTGACAACGCTGTGAAGTTTTCAAATAATGATTCGAGTATCAAGATTGAGACGAGTATCAGAAATGAAAAGGTGTTTATATCTGTAAAGGACCACGGTATCGGTATACCGAAGGACAGCCTTTCAAAAATCTGGGAGCGCTTCTACAAGAGTGATTTGTCCCGCGGAAAGGATAAGCGCGGTACGGGACTTGGCCTGTCTATAGTCAAAGAAATCGTGCAGGCGCACGGTGAGAATATAAATGTGATAAGTACTGAGGGTGTGGGAACGGAGTTTATATTTACGCTGCCACTCAGCAAAAAAGAAGGGTGAGGTGCCTTGTGACGCCTCGCTTTTTAGGTTGTGAGGCTGCCGGCATAGCACACAGTATATTCCTCAAAAAAATGTGAAGTCAGCCGCGGTTGTTTGTCCGGTCAGGTTATGGTTTTATTTACATTTTCTTTCTTTTTTACTTTATGGAACTCCGCGGCAGTTCACATTTTTCTTCGGAACACACCGTGTACTCTCCGGCTAATTCAGGTTTACGAGCGAGGCGCTTTGCTACCTTGCATTCTGGCAGTGCCGGACTTATTTCACTGGCGTGAAATTTTGTCCGGCACTTTTTTCTTCTTAAATTTAAAGCTCATTTCTCAGATGCGAAATGAGCTTTATTTAGTAGTTATATATTGTTTATAAATAAATATTCTGAGCCGCCTTGAAAACACAAGAAAAACTGATTTTAAATAATTACGCTTATATCATATTTTACGGTTCATATTTGCTGCCGGCCGGGTCGGTTACTGTGTAGTCGCCGCCGGATATGTCGGCTGTGGTTTCAAAGTCTGTGATGTCCTGATTTACGGTACCATCGAACAGGTCATATGTGAAGGTGTAGCCCTGTGCCGATACTGCTTTGACATATATTTTGATATTGCTTGCAGCTGTGACAGGGATTAAGTCTTCGATTTTGACTGTGCCTTCGAGGCTATGGAGCTTACCGTCGTCCTCTTTTGAGGCATCAGAGGTATCATTTCCCGTGTTATTCTTTGAGCCATCTTTTTGGGCATCATCCTTCCGGCTTAAGGCTGATGTGATGGAGTCTGTGTCTGCAGAGTCTGCACTGTCTGTGCCGTTTTCTGCCAACAGCTGTCTGATATCGTAGGTCTTTAGCTCTGTATCTGAGCTTGCCACCACGAGCTGCACACTGTTAAAGTCAAAGTAATCATTTCCCATAACTGCTACATCTACATCTGTGCCAAGCTTTATGCTACCATTGTCAAAGGTCGGTTTATCTGAAAGTATGCCGGATGCTACATTTTTAAACACTGATGTCACACCTTCAAACTCATCGAGCACCTCTGTGCTTCTCTTATTTCCATCAACAAACAGAAATGTCACATTGCCTGCATAGTCCTCAGACAGTGGAAGCATGGCCTCGCCCGTATACTTTATGCCGTTTAGTTCGAGCGGTATCTCGTTTGTACCGAAAAATACACTGGTTTTTGTATCTTCTGTGTACTCCTTTGGCACTACCGAGACAGAGACTGTGTATGTCATATCGGTAAAGTCTGCACTTTTTAAGGAAATGTCCCAGTCTGTTATGAGGCTGGCCTCCTCCTCAAGAGTTGACTTGATATCATCCTGCATGGTCTGCACATCTGAAAGTATCACTGATGTGTTGTCTGAGGTGTATGACATCTGTGTCTCGAGCTTTTTTATTCTGTTATTAAGCAATACTGCCCCCGCAATAAGTGCGGCGAGCAGTATTATGGTAATCGCATTGAAAATATTTTTTTTCAAATTCATATTATAGTGTTATTCCTCATCTTCCTCTGCAGCTATAGCTATTCCAAGCTCCTCAAGCTGCTTTGGATCTACAGTTCCGGGTGCCTCTGACATAAGGTCCGAAGCGTCCTTTACCTTAGGGAATGCAATAACCTCCTTGATATTGTCTGTATGTAGCATATGCATGCAGATACGGTCAACACCAAAGGCAAGTCCTGCGTGTGGCGGTACACCATATGAGAATGCATCAAGCAGGAATCCAAACTGCTCATGTGCACGCTCCTTTGTGAAACCAAGCACCTCAAACATCTTCTCCTGGATGTCATCCTGATGGATACGCACTGAGCCTCCACCGAGCTCTGTACCATTGAGTACGATATCATATGCCTTTGCACGAACTGCGCCCGGATCTGAGTCTATCTTGTCCCAGTCCTCCTCCATAGGCATGGTGAAAGGATGATGCATTGCCATAAATCTGTTTTCCTCATCAGACCACTCAAGGAGTGGGAACTCTGTTACCCAGAGGAAATTGTACTTGTTCTCATCAATCAGTCCAAGCTCAGCTCCAAGCATGAGACGAAGCGCTCCAAGTACATTCCATACAATTTTATTCTTGTCGGCTGCGAAAAGAAGTAAATCTCCCGGCTTTCCGTTCATCTTTGCAACAAGTGCATCAAGCTCAGCTTCTGTCATAAACTTTGCAAATGATGACTTGTATGTGCCATCCTCATTGATGCACAGATAAGCAAGTCCCTTTGCTCCACAGCCCTTTGCATGCTCTACAAGCTTGTCAATCTTCTTACGAGGCATCTTTGCCTGTCCCTCTACATTGATACCGCGGACAGAGCCACCGTTTTCAAGAGCTCCGGTGAATACTCCAAAGCCACAGCCCTTTACCACATCCGAAACATCGCAAAGCTCCATGCCAAAACGTGTATCAGGCTTGTCAGAGCCAAATCTGTCCATAGCCTCCTGCCAAGGCATACGCTTAAACGGAATCTCAACATCCACATTGATAACCTCTTTGAAAAGGTGCTTTAAGAGTCTCTCATTTACCTCGATTACATCATCGATATCTACGAACGAAAGCTCCATATCGGCCTGTGTAAACTCAGGCTGTCTGTCTGCACGCAAATCCTCGTCACGGAAGCATCGTGCAATCTGGAAATATCTGTCATATCCTGAAGCCATCAGAAGCTGCTTAAAGAGCTGTGGTGACTGAGGAAGCGCATAAAAATGTCCGTGGTGTATACGGCTTGGCACGAGATAATCTCTGGCACCCTCCGGTGTAGACTTGCAAAGGATTGGTGTCTCTATCTCCAAAAAGCCCTCGTTTGCCATAAAGTCACGCATCACGCGAAGCACATTGCTTCTAAGCATAAGGTTTCTCTGAATATCAGGGCGGCGAAGATCCAGATAACGATATTTAAGTCTGATGTCCTCGCTGGTCTTTGAATTTTCCTCAATCTGGAACGGAGGTGTCTGTGCCTCTGAAAGCACTCTGATTGATGTAGCAATAACCTCTATATCACCTGTCTTTAGATTCTCATTGACAGCGGCTGTTCTCTTCTGGACAGTTCCCTCAACTGCGATGACGAACTCACTTCTTAAGGTGCCTGCCTTTTCAAAGCCCTCTGCACCTACATTTTCCTCACCGAACACAATCTGAAGTATTCCGCTTCTGTCTCTTAAATCTACGAAAATGAGACTTCCTAAATTTCTTCTCTTCTGTACCCAGCCCATAACAGTGACCTTCTCACCGATATTGGCATTTGATACCTCTGTACATCTATGGCTTCTATGTAAGCCCTGCATTGATTCTGCCATTTTACACTCCTTATATTCTACTATATATTTATTCTAATAACTGTTTGGTAACGCTGCTACACAGCTAATCTGCTGCTTATCAGATTCCTATCTGTTAAAGAACTCAACAAACTCCTCGTAGCCCTCTTTCATAAGCTGCTCCTTCTGGAATTTCTTGTTCTTGTTCATGCGCACAACAAGCACCTGCTGTCCGTTTGCTCTTGCGTCTTTTGCCTGGTTCATGACATCAACAAGCTTGTCTGCCGGATATTTCTTCTCAACCAGATAAGCTACCTTCTTTGGGCTCTCAGGAATCTTAAATCCACTCTCCATGAGAAGCAGGATAATTCTCTCAAAACCGATTGAAAAACCACAGGCCGGTACATCATTTCCGGTAAACTTTCCAATCATCTTGTCATATCGTCCACCACCGCCACAGGCTGCGCCAAGCTCAGGCATTGATATCTCAAAAATGGTTCCTGTGTAGTAGCTCATTCCACGAACAAGTGTAGGGTCAAATACGAGCTCAAACTTTGCTCCCTTTGTGGCATTAACAGCAGTAGCTATCTCTGTCATATTTGTAACCACTTCTTCGTCTAAATATTCTCCAAGCTTTTCTGAAAGTAAATTTACACCCTCAGTGACATCCCTTGTCTGCTCCAAAAGCTTGAACAAATCAAGATATTTGTCAATATTTTCCTGTGGGTATCCGTCCTGTGCAAGCTCACTTGCAACGCCGTCCACTCCTATCTTGTCCATCTTATCGAGAGTAATAAATACGCTGTCATAATCCTCCTCAGCGAAACCACTGTAAGCAGCCATTGCCTTTAGGATTCTTCTCTCGTTGATTCTTATCTCAAAGTTCTCGAAGCCGAGCCTGCCGATTGTGGTAGTGGTTGCTGTAATCAGCTCTATCTCTGCCAGATTGCTTGGCTCTCCGAGTATATCTATATCACACTGTGTAAACTGTCTGTAGCGTCCTCTCTGAGGTCTGTCTGCTCTCCACACACTGCCCATCTGGAGTGCCTTGAATGGCGATGGCAGGTTGTTGGCATTGTTTGAATAATATCTTGAAAGTGGCACTGTAAGGTCGTAGCGCATTCCAAAGTCTACTACATCCGACTCTTCCTTTGCTGTCTCCAGATTCAGCTTCTCGCCTCTCTTCATTACCTTGAAGATCAGCTTCTCATTTTCTCCGCCCTGCTTGCTTGTGAGATTTGCTATATTCTCCATGCATGGTGTCTCTATCGGTGTAAATCCGAAGCTTCTGTATGTATCCTTGATCACGCTTGTCACATAATCACGGATTTCCATCTCTGCAGGTAGTATATCCTTCATGCCGTTGACCGGCTTTTTGCTCAGTGCCATTTGGTTTCCTCCATCTATATTAAAATATTGAATTCATTAGCTATTCTATTATACTTTTCGGTTTTGCAATCGTCAAGGGTTTATGGCAATTATACGGGCTGCAAGCCACGGCACCGTTAGGGCACACGCATATGCTTTGCTTTCGCTACGCTTTGCCGCTAAGATACTGTACGGATTATGCTTTTTGCGCTTCTATGCTTGACGAAACCGTCGAAACGCGCCGTCCGTGGCGCGGTTCTCCTTGACTTGCCCTCCATGGCAAGTCATTTCTGTGCTTCATATGCATAATCCTACAGTATCTAAGCGGCTTCGCTATTCGCTCAATCAAATGCATATGCGTGCGCCCTGGCGGTGCCGTGACTTGCAGCCCTTACTCTGTGACAATATTTTCATTTGCACGGTTTCTTCCTAGTTTCTTCAATAAACTTGGTTGTACTGCAAAGATAACGAGCATCTGCGGTGAAAGGTTACAAATGCTAATGTGCTTCTACTGCGGCGGATTGCAGATACCGCACGGAGACAATCCCATGGATTTTGCTTCATCAAGCGTTACCTCTGTGTCACTCTTTTTCAAGGTCCGACAGCCCGCACGGTGATATTTCTTGCCGGTTGCGGTGATATGAACCATCGTCTTACTGTTTGAGGAATCTGAAACGCTATTTTCTGCCGGTGAGGTGTCTGAGCCTGACGCCGCACTTCCTGTTATACTGCCTGAAGAGCCGGTATCTCCCGCCGAAGCTCCTGCCTGGCTTCCATCGCTGCTCTGCGAACCTCCATTCTGCGCTGCACCCGTCTGAACGCTCTGCTCCTGTGGCGCGGTGCCATCCAGCCAGCTGTCACCATTCTCATAGTTTATTCCGACTCCGGGCTGCACATTATAGCAATAGACATTAAAAAGTATGCCGCCACCGTTGTCCTCAACCGACTTTGCCTCTATAAGCACACCATTTGCAACAAGATTGCTGCCAGAGAACATCGGAGTCACCCTGTAGAGCACATGATTGCCTGTATTGTTTACATAATCCGCTACCAGATTTTCAAACGGAAGCATCCCCTCCACATTCAGGTACCTCGTACCGGTAATAAGGTTCTTTGGATTGGCATTCTCGCCGGCAAGCTGATAGCCAATAAGATGACAGCGATTGTATAAATACCTGTCCTTTATCACATCATACTTCACCGTATGCCAGCCCGATGGCTTTATCATACCTATCTTGCCACGCTTCTCAGTCGGCATGATTTCCTTACAGATATTTGCATAAGCCACTCCGCATCTGCCAAGCGAATCCAAATCACTGTAATTTTCAAAAGCAGTGGTAGTCATATCGCTGTCCGTAAAAAAAGGCTCATTATTGTTGACGGCCACGTACGCCTTGCCATCATATGCCGGAATCGCATCGAGAGAAACATAGGAATTATTGTTTACCAGCTCATCCTGCGGCTTTCCTGCATCCGCCGTATCCTTGCTGCCTAAAGCACCGGATGAATCCTCACCCGCTACAACAGCTCCTGCGGTTTGCCCGGCACCTTCAGTGCCAGCTAAATCAGTGGAGGCACAGCCTGTAAAAATTGTAGCAATTGCAAGTAATTCACAAAGTGCTATTGCTGCTGTTTTCCTTAACTTTAGCCATATGTTCATATAAAATCACTCTTTCTATCAAACGATTGATATTGGATTTTCCCTAATTACAATAAATTAAATGAATACTTAGATTACTAAACCTAATATACTTTTATTTCCTCGCTTCATTTATTATAGCAAACAATTGTTCGTTTTTCAATCCTTTCTTATTTTATCCCATCGCAGCCTCGTAGAAGCAAGGCGTAGGTAAAACCGTTGCCGGTTGCAACAATGTGCAACTCGCAACTCTCTCCTAAGCGGATTCCATTCACAGCGTAAGGGCCGTAAGCCCCGCCCGGCGGGGTGAACACGGACTCTCGTGAGAGCGCATAGCGAAGCTGTTTAGATACTGTAGGATTATGCCCATGAAGAGCAGAAATGACTTGCCAAGGAAGGCAAGTCAAGGAGAACCGCGCCATGGAAGGCGCGTTTCGACGTTTTCGTCAAGCCTATAAAAACCCAAAGGCATAATCCGTACAGTATCTTAACAGCGCAGCGTAGCGAAAACGAGAGTCCGTGTGCACCACAACCGGGCGGAGCTTACGGCCCGAACCAACTAAAAAAGCCACCCCAGGCATAACACCCGGTGTGGCTTTTAATTATGTATTATGAAATTATATGAATCACCTAATGTGAATCAACACTGCTATATTGCAGAACAAATCTATTCGCAAAGCTTAGAAAACTCATCCGCAACAAACTGAACCTTGGTTCCGATAATAACCTGAACAGAATTCTTGCCAGGCTTCATAACGCCTGCAACACCTGCAGATTTAATCTTCTTGTCATCAACTTGAGTGATATCCTTAACCTCAAGTCTGAGTCTTGTGATGCAGTTGTCAATGCTTGCAATATTGTCTTTGCCACCGCAGCCCTCAAGAATAGTCTTTGCTACTGCTGTGTAGTCATTGTTAGTAAGCACTGCCTTCTTCTCTGCCTCGACATCATCGTCCTCTCTACCAGGGGTCTTAAGATCCCATTTCTTGATAGCGAAATAGAATACAATGTAGAATACGATAAAAGCTGCGATTCCAAGAGGAATGATGAGCCATGTCTTTGCTGCAGCCGGAAGTGAAGATGAGAATAATAAATCCATCGCACCGGCTGAGAATGAGAAGCCTGCTCTAAATCCAAGAGCTACCGTAATCATTGTGAAAATACCATAAAGTAAAGCATAAATCACATAGAGAACAGGAGCAAGGAACATAAATGCAAACTCGAAAGGCTCTGTAACACCACAGATGAATGCACAGATAGCTGCAGAAGCAAGGATACCGATAGCAGCCTTTTTCTTAGCAGTCTTTGCACACTTAACCATGGCAAGTGCAGCACCAGGAATACCAAACATCATACATGGGAAGAAACCTGACATGTACATTCCGAGGCTCCATGAAACATCCTTTGATGTCTCGCCTGCCCAGAAATGAGAGAGGTCTCCAAGTCCGATAGTATCGAACCAGAATACATTGTTTAATGCGTGGTGTAATCCTGTAGGGATTAACAGACGGTTCAGGAATGCATAGATACCTGCGCCGACTACGTCAAGACCAACGATTGCTTTACCGATAGCTACAAGAGCACCGAAAAGTAATGGCCATACAAACAGTAATACTACAGATACAAGGATTGAAACAACACCTGCAATAATTGCTACGCAACGCTTGCCACTGAAGAATGACAGCCAGTCAGGAAGCTTTGTATCCTTAAATCTGTTGTAACACAAAGAACCAATAATACCGGCTAAGATACCGATAAATGGGTTTGCAATCTTGTCGAATGCAAGTGTCTTTGTAGCGCTGTCAGCGATAGATGGCATGATTGTTGTAACAAAGCCTGTAGACAGGAGTGTTGTCATCATCAGCCATGAAGCTAAAGCTGCAATACCGCCGGTACCGTCGTTCTTTTCCGACATACCGACACCAACGCCGATTACAAAAAGAATGGCCATGTTGTCAATCAAAGCGCCCCCTGCTTTAACTAAAAACAGACCTATTAAATTACGCACTCCCTCGATGTCACCACCCTGCATGGTTGCAGGACATAAAAAATATCCAATACCCATGAGGATACCACAGATAGGAAGTACTGCTACGGGAAGCATTAAAGCTTTACCCAATTTTTGAAGAAATTTCATAAATTTCCCCTCCTTTACATTATGTATACTAAACTGGAGATACTCCAATAAAGTTCGTTATTATTATATAATTATATTCAAATCTACGCGAGACTTAAAATCTCATCACCGGCGGATACATCCCCCTCTTTGAGCATCTTTATCTCACTATAATCAGCAGTGTTGCCAATTAAAACCGGAGTAATGACATTAAGATCTGCTGCCTTAATCTGCTCCAGGTCAGCCTCCATCAAAAGGTCACCCTTCTTCACCTGATCACCAACAGAAATATGTGATGTAAAAGGAGCACCCTTTAGTATCACTGTATCCAGACCAATGTGCAAAAGCAACTCGACTCCCTGAGTGGTCGTCATGGTAAAAGCATGAAGCGTATCAAATACAGCTGTCACCTCACCATCCGCCGGAGCGTAAAACCTGCCCTCAGAAGGAATCACGGCCACGCCGTCTCCCAATATCTTCTCAGAAAAAGTAGGATCCGGAACCTCTGTAATAGGAACCACTCTGCCGTTGCACGGAGAACAGATCACCTTTTCCTTTGACTTATTCTTAAAAAAACCTAACATGATATCTCCTTTCCGTCGATATACACACTCACAATATCCAAATCTTCATTGAGAAGCACAAAATCCGCTCTCTTTCCTGCAGAAATGCTGCCTGCTTCATCATAAATGCCAATCTCCTTAGCCGGATTGGCTGTAGCACACATAATTGCCTCCTCAAGTGGAATACCTGCCTGCCTTACTGTGAAACGCATACAATCCATCAGATTGGTTGCCGAGCCGGCAATTGTCCCATCATGGAGTGTGGCAAGCGGACCTCTGACCGTCACTGCCTGTCCACCGAGTGTATACTCGCCATCCTCAAGCCCTGTGGCTCTCATGCTGTCACTTATTAAAATCATGCGTTCAGCCCCAAACATGGCAAATGTCGCCCTGATAACCGACGGATGAATATGCACTCCGTCACAAATGAGCTCCGCATGACACTTTTCTGAATCTCTCACAGCCCCGATAACTGCGGGATTTCTGTGATGAAGCGGTGGCATCGCATTATACAAATGTGTGGCATGGCTTGCACCATGCTCAATAGCCTCTACTGCTGTGTCATAATCAGCCGCTGTGTGTGCTATTGAAACCACAACACTTCCTCTTACCTTGTCTATAAACTCAATCGCACCCGGCTCCTCCGGAGCGATATCTACAAGCTTTATCAAGCCATGGGCAGCATCCTGAAGCTCGCAGAAATAATCATAATCACATCGCATGATATTCTCTGCCGCCTGTGCGCCCTTTTTAGAAGGACTGATAAAAGGTCCCTCCATATTGATACCTACAAGATGTGCACCACCATGATAATTATAATCACCGGCATTTTTCATGACACTCAAAAGCTCATCCCTTTGAATGGTCATAGTAGCCGGACACACGCTCGTCACTCCGACAGAAGCCTCGTATGCTGTAATCACATCAAGTGCCTCTGTGGTGCCGTCACACATATCAGCACCCTTGCATCCATGAAAATGAATATCTGTCAGTCCCGGGATCAGATAGCAGCCGCTGCCATCGATTATTGTTTCTCCGTCTTCGCCGGTCTCTGCAAAATTTTCGCCCTGTATACAGACTTCTTTTTCTTTAAATATGCCTTCTTCGGTATAAACCTTTGCGCCCCTGATGATCATTGCTCTTCTCCTCCTTCATCCTTCTCCTGAATCTGCCTTGATTTTATCAACATGACGGAATTATCATGCCGTGCCCGTTTCACCGATGAATCGATCTCCAGATAGTATCCGTATAAAATATCCGTCATCACAAGGATCGGATACTGCGGAGAAATGATATTTCCAAAGTCCAGATTTTTCTTTGCCGCCAGACACACTACCTCTTCACAAAATTCACTGTATTCCGAGCGGTCATTGGCAGTCAGCAGCACGGTATAAGCCCCCTGGCGGTGTGCCTGTTTCAGACATTCTATTACTTCCTCGGTTCTGCCACTGATGCTGATGCCGATCGCCATACAGTCTTCCTGTACGATCGTCGAATGAAACCGCATTGTATGAGTCTCATCTACCGCATCCATATCCAGCCCCAGACGCATGAACCGGAACTGCATCTCTCTGGCTGCCAGGCTGGAACTGCCTTTCCCGTAAACAAACACCCGCCGGCACTCTGACATCTTCCCGGCAATCCGGCGAAGCTGCGCCTCATCTGCCAGATTATAACTTTTGTTCAGTAACTCCTGATAAGAGTCAAATACTTCTCTCATCTGTCCTGTGATCTGGTGATCTTTTTCTCCGAATGATTCTTTGTATTT
>ERZ812616.1849-NODE-1849-length-20564-cov-3.218636_pt1 | contig 20564 bp, 14 predicted proteins | sample MGYA00376249_ERZ812616 | MGnify/ENA primary metagenome ERZ812616 (study PRJEB26924, sample SAMEA4378265) | human gut metagenome | biome: human gut; feature: human-associated habitat; material: faeces | place: China | collected 2013 ... | reverse complement strand
TCAGTTTTTCAAAAGCATCTATATTCTCTGTTACGTGTACATGATAGCTGTTTGTGATGTAGTTTTTGTCTGTTACACCCGGGATCAGTCCAAAACGTTTCTGCAGACATTTTGCAAATTTGTAAGTGGTGGACTCAAGCGGTGTGCCATACAGACTGAAGTCTACGTTGTGCTCTGCTTTCCACTCGTTGCAGACATCGTTCATATGCTGCATTACTTCCAGTGCAAACGGTGTTGCACTTGGATCTGTGTGGGATTTTCCTGTCATATAACGAACACATTCGCACAGACCTGCATATCCCAGTGAGATTGTGGAATATCCACCGTGAAGCAATTCATCAATGGTCTCACCTTTTTTCAGTCTTGCCAGTGCGCCGTACTGCCAGAGAATCGGTGCCACATCTGAAATAGTTCCAAGAAGTCTCTCATGACGGCAACGGAGTGCTCTGTGGCATAACTCCAGTCTCTCATCAAGAATCTGCCAGAATCTATCCATGTCTCCTTCTGCGGAACATGCTACATCTACCAGGTTAATTGTAACAACACCCTGATTGAAACGCCCGTAGAATTTATGCTTTCCGTTTGGAAGCATCTGAGAATCCTCTACTGTCAGGAAAGATCTGCATCCCATACATGGATAAACTTCACCTTTTTTCAGTTCCTTCATGATCTTTGCAGAAATGTAATCCGGAACCATACGCTTTGCAGTACATTTTGCTGCAAGCTCTGTCAGATACCAGTACTTAGAATCTTCTGTAATATTATCTTCATCCAGGACATAAATCAGTTTCGGGAATGCCGGTGTGATCCAAACACCCTTCTCATTCTTAACGCCTTGCATTCTCTGTTTTAATACTTCTTCAATGATGAGTGCAAGATCCTGTCTTGTCTGACCGTCTTCCACCTCATCCAGATACATGAATACGGTAACAAACGGTGCCTGTCCGTTACATGTCATGAGTGTGATAAGCTGGTACTGGATTGTCTGAATTCCGCTTTTTACCTCTTCTCTCAGACGGCAGTCTGTCAGTTTGTCAATGATTGCCTCATCCAGACTCTCCCCACATGCTTTACGTTCAGAGATAACAATATTACGGATTTTCTTACGGCTGATATCCACAAATGGTGCAAGATGTGCCAGTGTAAAAGACTGTCCTCCATATTGATTACTTGCGACCTGTGCTACAATCTGAGTCGTCACATTACACGCTGTAAAGAAGCTGTGTGGTTTTTCGATCATTGTCTCACTGATGACGGTTCCATTCTGAAGCATATCTTCCAGATTGATCAGATCACAGTTGTGCTCTTTCTGTGCAAAATAATCTGAATCATGGAAATGAATGATTCCCTGTTCATGTGCTTCTACAACCTCTTCCGGAAGAAGTACACGCCTGGAAAGGTCTTTACTTACTTCTCCTGCCATATAGTCTCTCTGCGTGGAGTTGATCACTGGGTTCTTATTGGAATTTTCCTGATTGACTTCTTCATTAATGTTATCAATCAGTGCAAGGATCCCGTTATCTGTTGTATTGGACTTTCTTGCCAATTCACGTTTATAACGGTAGCGCACATACTTCTGTGCCACTTCATAGCCACGCATTCCCATAATTCCAGTCTCTACCATATCCTGAATGTCTTCTACATGTATAGCGTGAGTTGATTTTTTTACCTGTCCTGCAATATCATCTGCAATTGCCCGGACCTGAAATTCATTCAGTTTGTAAATATTATCAACTTCTTCATTAGCTGCGCGGATTGCATTCTCGATCTTTCCCAGATCAAAGCCGACTTCCTCTCCATTTCTTTTTATTACTTTCGTCTTCACTAACATCTTCATGTCTCACGCCTTTCTTATATATCTTTGTTCTTCTGCTTTTCGGATCCACCACAACATCTTGTGTTCCACAATTCACACTCACTCCGGTAAGAAACTATTTAGTTTCTTCAAAATCACAAGATATTGTGTTCCGCTCCATTATATTACTACAAAATATGGCATTTGAAAAGCATTATTTTAATTTTAACATATTTTTATAAGTATACCTTTTTTCTGTCCATTTTTTCCCATTTTGTCTGTTAAAGATCAAATAATGACAACTGATTGGACTCCGGAAGGTCTCCTAAAAGTCCTAAATCTGCCATGTAATCTACAACCGCCTTACTTGCTTTCGTACGGTTTCTAAAATCATCTTTGGACAGATATGGACCATCTTTTGCCGCTTCCTCCACCGCTTCTGCAGCCTTCTCTCCCATTCCGTCAATGCTGGAAAACGGTGGCATCAGCTTTCCGTCTATGATGCTGAATTTTGCTGCTTTTGCGCGATAAATGTCAATTGGCAGAAATTCATATCCCCTCGCATACATTTCCTGAACAATATGCATGTCCTTCATCGTATCCTGTTCTTTTTTGCTGAGAGAATCAGACCGTCTTGTATAATCATCAATATAGTATTGCAGTTTTTCCTTGCCCTGACACATAATTTCATAAGAAAATGCATCTGCACGAATTCCAAAATATGCTCCATAGTATGCCAACGGATAATTTACCTTACAATAGGCGATACGATATGCCATCATGACATAGGCTGCCGCATGGGCTTTCGGAAACATATATTTAATTTTCTCACAGGAGCCAATGTACCACTCTGGCACATCATGTTCCAACATATCTTTTTTATACTCCGGCCAATCTTTACATTTTCCTTTTGCAACGGTACCTTTACGCACTCGCTCCATGATCGTGAAGGATTCCTCACTATCCAGTCCTTTGTTGATCAGATATGTCATAATATCATCTCGGGTACAGATTGCTGTAGAAATGGTTGCCTTACCGCTCTTAATCAGCTCCTGCGCATTGTTCAGCCATACGTCCGTTCCATGGGACAATCCGGAAATACGGATCAGATCTGAAAGTGTCTGTGGTTTTGTATCTACTACCATCTGGATTACGAAATCCGTTCCGAACTCCGGAATTCCAAGACATCCTACCGGACATCCTCCGATATCATCTGGTGTGATTCCAAGTGCCGATGTATCATGGAATAAAGACATTACCCCCTGATCATCCAGAGGGATATCTGTTGCTACAAATGGATGATCCGTCTCATTGTACTCATTTTCCATAGCAGGCGAACTGATATATGCCTCAAGTGCCTTGATCATGGTTGGATCATCATGACCCAGAATATCCAATTTTAACAAGTTGTGGTCGATGGAATGATAGTCAAAATGTGTCGTAATAATATCAGTCGTCATATCATTTGCCGGATGCTGCACCGGAGTGAATGAGTTGATATCTTCCCCGTGAGGAAGTACAATGATTCCTCCCGGATGCTGTCCGGTACTTCTGCGGATACCGGTACATCCCTGAACAATCCTGTCAATTTCGCAAGTTCTCTTTCTTGTTCCCCGCTCTTCAAAATAGTTCTTTACATACCCAAATGCTGTCTTATCCGCCAACGTACCAATCGTTCCGGCACGGAACGTCTGTCCGGCTCCGAAAATAATTTCCGTATATTTATGAGCATTACTCTGATAATCTCCTGAGAAGTTCAGATCAATATCTGGCTCTTTATTTCCTTTAAATCCAAGGAATGTTTCGAACGGAATATCAAATCCATCTTTTACAAGCCTGGTTTTGCACACCGGGCACTCCTTATCCGGCATATCCCATCCACAGCCCCCTGCGTAAGCCCGTACTTCTTCGGATTCAAAATCACTGTAGTGGCACTTCGGGCAATAGTAATGTGGGCTTAATGGATTTACCTCTGTAATTCCAGCCATGGTCGCAACAAAAGAAGATCCTACCGAACCACGGGATCCTACAAGATATCCGTCCTCGTTAGATTTCCACACCAATTTCTGTGCGATAATATACATAACGGCGAATCCGTTGGAAATAATGGAATTAAGCTCACGTTCCAGACGCTCTGTAACAATCTCCGGAAGCGGATCTCCGTACATAGAATGTGCCTTGTTATAACATATTTCACGAAGCGTTTTATCTGAATCTGGAATGACCGGTGGACACTTATCCGGGCGGACTGGTGATATTTTTTCCACCATATCCGCAATCATGTTGGGATTGTCAATGACAATTTCTTTTGCTTTTGCTGAACCAAGGTATTCAAACTCCTCCAGCATTTCATCTGTCGTATGCAAATACAACGGTGCCTGCTGATCTGCATCTTTGAATCCTTTTCCTGCCATAATGATACGGCGGTACACTTCATCTTCCGGATCCATAAAGTGCACATCACAGGTCGCCACGACCGGCTTATCAAACCGTTCTCCAAGACGGATGATCTCACGGTTGATCTCACGTAAATCTTCCTCACTTTGAACCTTCTCCACACGATCACTATCAATCATGAACCGGTTATTTCCAAGTGGCTGTATTTCCAGATAATCATAAAAATTAACAATTCTGGCAATCCGCTCTGCAGATTTTTCTCCCAGTATTGCCTGATACAATTCTCCTGCTTCACAAGCACTTCCAATAATCAGACCCTCTCTGTATTTTAACACTTCGCTCTTTGGCATTCTCGGCTGACGTCCAAAATACTCCAGATGTGACTTGGAAATCAATGTATAAAGGTTCACGCGTCCAATATCATTCTTTGCCAGAACAATGACATGGTAAGACGGCATCTTACGGATTGCTTCCGCGTTGTGCGCGCCAAAATGATTCATCTGATCCAGTGTCTCGATTCCACGTTCTTCCAGCATCTGAATAAATTTCACATAAATCTCTGCGGTAACTCTGGCATCATCCACTGCTCTATGGTGATGTTCCTGAGAAATATTCAGTGCTTTTGCCACAACGTTTAGCTTAAATTTTGAAAGTGTCGGTAATAATACACGGGCAAGTCCCACCGTATCTACAGAAGTAAAATCCGGTTCTATGCCCTGCTGCCTGCAATTTTCTTCGATAAAGCTCACATCAAAACTGGCATTGTGCGCTACCAGCACTGCATCTCCTACGAACTTTAGAAACTGTGGGAGAATTGTCTCAATCTCCGGTGATTCCATAACCATCTCATCAGTAATGCTTGTAAGCTGTGTGATTCGAAATGGAATCGGAATCTTCGGATTCACAAATGTACTATACTTATCCGTAATTTCTCCGTTCTCAACTTTAACTGCACCAATTTCGATAATCTTATCTTTTGCCGAACTAAATCCCGTCGTCTCCAGATCGAATACAACATAGGTTCCTTTTAAAGACTGACCTTTCTCATTGACTGCCACATCCTGCAAATCATCGACCAGATATCCTTCCACACCATAAATAACTTTAAATGGATCGTCTTTATCCAGTGTCTCAATATAATGATTCGCGTCCGGGAACGCCTGTACCACACCATGATCTGTAATCGCAATTGCCTTATGCCCCCAGTCATGTGCTCTCTTTACAAGATCTTTGACCTCGGAAACTCCGTCCATGTCACTCATTTTCGTATGACAGTGGAGCTCCACTCTCTTTTCTACCGCATTGTCTTTTCTGGATTCTGTAAAATCAGAAATTTTCTTAATTCCAAACACAGAAGAAATGACAAGTTCGCCGTCAAATTTATCAACATTGGTCACGCCTTTAATTTTCAGGAATGCACCCATTTTAATTTCAGCCAGTACATCTGCAAGTTGATCATTACGCACGAACATCTTGACCATGATCGTATCAGTAAAGTCTGTCACTGCATACATGACAATGGTCTTTTCATTGCGGATTTCTCTTGTATCAAAGCTAATGACTTTTCCTCGAAATGTAATTTCTCCCATCTCACCAATCACGGTTGACAGTTCAATCGGCTCATCGTCAAATGGACGTCCGTAAATCAAACCTGACTCATCAAGATCCATCTTCGCAGATTTCACAAACACCTTCTTATCACGAAAGCCACCCTTCTTTAATCCACTGCCTTTTGAAAATCCACCTTTTGCAGGACTGCCAGAATTTTTTCCGTCTCCGGAATTTTTTCCACCCTGTCCGCTTCCAGATGTTTCTTTTTCCCCAGACTTTGCTTCTTTTTCCTGCTTTTTTTCCTCTTTTTGCTTCTGTACAGCCTCAACCTGATCCAGTATACTGTCTACTTCCTGCTGCAGACGCATATCATTGTATTTCAAAGTACTTTCTTTTGGTTCTTTATACATGACACGAATCTCAATGGGCAATCCGAAACGGTCTGCATACACACCTTTTAAATAATCTGTCAGAGAATCTTTTTTTCCTTGCGCAATAACAGTGTCGATTAACTGCATGCAAAGAATATTTCCTTCTTCAAAGGTACATTTCGCATTCTGCAGCATATTGCGTTCTACAACACTTCTTGTATCCAGCTCCGCAAGAAAGCTGTCCAGATACTCCGCCATCACATTCTCTGGCGTGTACTGTCCGGACAGCTCATACTTTTCTCGAATCTCTACCTGCACGGCACTTCTTCCGAAAAGCTGGTTCTTGATCAGGTGCTCCATCTCGTATACCAATGTTTTCTGAATCAGATGACGGCTTACTGTATGTACTCTTAAAAATGTCCGGTCAGAGTTGGTCGTCACTTTTAATACCTGCGCTCCTTCGAACATATTACGTATATCTTCCCCTGCCTTTAACGTAGGGAATACTTCAAAGAACGGTTTACTCATTCCAATGCAACAGCTCCTGTCTCAATGTCTCTAATAGTTCCTCTTCTTTTACTTTTTTTACAATCTCGCCTTTTTTGATCAGGAGTCCTTCTCCCTTTCCTCCGGCAATTCCAATATCTGCTTCTTTTGCTTCTCCCGGTCCATTGACCACACAGCCCATAACTGCGACCTTAATGTCCAGTGGGATATCTGCAACCATCTCTTCGACCTGATTTGCAAGTCCGATCAGATCAATCTGGGTTCTTCCGCATGTCGGACAGGATACAACCTCAATTCCACCTGTGCGAAGTCCCAGTGTCTTTAAAATAATCTTCGCTGTCTTGATCTCTTCTAGTGGTGATTCAGTCAGTGACACACGGATTGTATCTCCGATTCCCTGTCCAAGAATCAGTCCAAGACCTACTGAGGATTTTATATTACCTGCCAATAATGTTCCTGCCTCTGTAATTCCTACGTGTAATGGGTATGGGCATTTCTTGGCGATCAGTTCATGTGCCTTTACACACATCATAACATCAGAAGATTTGATACTGACTACAAGATTATTATATCCCATCTCCTCGATAAGCTGTATTTTGTCCAGGGCACTCTCTACAAGTCCCTCTGCAGTCACCCCATGATACTTCTCTACCAGATGCTTTTCCAGTGATCCACTATTCACACCAACACGAATTGGAACACCGTACTCTTTTGCTTTTTCAACAACAGCACGGACTCTCTGCTCATCTCCAATATTACCCGGATTAATACGAATCTTATCTGCCCCGTTCTCAATCGCTGCAATCGCCAGCTTATAATCAAAATGAATATCTGCCACAAGTGGAATATGAATCTGCTTCTTGATCTCACCAATTGCTTTCGCTGCATCCATATTCGGCACAGCGCAGCGGATGATCTCACAGCCAGCTTTCTCGAGAGCAAGAATCTGGGCAACAGTCGCCTCCACATCTTCCGTCTTCGTATTTGTCATTGACTGTATTCTGATCGGATTCCCTCCTCCGATCGTAACATTTCCAATCTGAACTTCTTTCGTGTGATCTCTGTACATAATTTTTGCTCCTTCACATGCAGAAAACCTGCCACACGGCAGATTTCCTGATATTTTCGTTTTAGGTTTCTTTTGTCTGATACCTACTTTCTGATGAACGTGAACTGTTCCCCATATTCTCGTTCTGTAAGTGTCAGCTGATTGCCATCTATGCTGTATGAAAAAGATGAATCCAGATCATCCAGTACATTCTCCAGATCTTCTTTTGTATATGCACCGTCCGCTTTCTCAACTGCCTTGTCAATCTGCTCCTCATCTTTTGTGATGGTAATAATCTTTGACTTCATATCTACGCTGTAATTCATCTCTACGACTGCATCTGTATTCTCCGCAATATCCATGATGTCTACCTGAATCGTATCGTTCTTCTCAATCTTTAGCGCAATCGTTGCATCCTCACTTTCCCAGTTTCCTACTACTGGATTAGTCGTGAACATTCTCGTCAGCAGATATACTGCGATTAAAATGATCAGCACTGAGGATACAAGGGTAACCACTCGCCATATCTTACTTCTTTTTGCCTCATCATTGCCTGCTATAATCATACTCTTATAATCCTCTCACTTCTCTTCTTTCTATAATGACGTTGGGGTCAAAAGCCCACAACTATGATACTTACGGATTGTTTCGTGCGATGCACTCCCGATGGTCTCAGACCTTTTGACCTTGATATCTTTTATATAACTAAATTATAGATTCTTTTCCAGACAGTGTCAACGGGTATTCTAATGTTCCAGAACGGAACTTTTTCGCTACTTTTTGTTTACATCTGCCACACTTATCTTTTTCTCACATAACACTTGGTAAAATATACCAAAAATACAAAAGAAAGGAGACCTGGCAAGTGTCATTCGGTCAGAAGCTACGCAAATTACGCAAAAAATTTAATATGACTCAGGAAAATGTTGCTGACTGTATCCATGTCTCCCGCTCTGCTATTGCAGGTTACGAAAAAAAGGGCCGCCAGCCTTCTCACGAAAAGCTGACGGCAATCGCAGATTTATTCGAGGTCCCTGTTGATTATCTTCTGAATGACGAAGAGGATACTATCACCCTCTCTCCTTCCCGGCTTACAACCAATTCTGAGGATGAGCTGAATCTTTTGCTTGCATACCGAAGTCTCTCCCGAAGCAGCAAACGTGATCTCAAAAAGTATATGAAACTTTTGAAAGAAAAAGATGCTTCAGAAATCTCTTAATCTGCACTTATTATTTTTCTTTTTTATTTTCTAGCACTCTTCTGCAATTTTATAAATTAGATGCTCCGTATCTTCCCAGCCAATACAAGGATCCGTAATGGACTTTCCATATACCATATCAGGTCCGATATTCTGTCTTCCTTCTTCCAGATAACTTTCCACCATAACACCCTTGATCATATTTTTCAGATCCGGATTATATCTTCGTGTATGAAGCACTTCACTGACAATACGAAGCTGTTCTTTGTATTTTTTATTTGAATTAGAATGGTTCGCATCAACAATTGCTGCTGGATTTTTCAGATCTTTCTTCTGATAAAGTTCAAATAATCGCAGGCAATCTTCATAATGATAATTTGGCTGGCATGTTCCATATTTGTCTACGCCTCCACGCAAAATCACATGTGCCAGATCATTTCCTGACGTCTGTACATCCATACCTCTGTAAATGAAACGATGTCCCATCTGGGCTGCCACTACAGAATTCAGCATCACCGACAGATCTCCACTGGTCGGATTCTTCATTCCGACAGGAATATCCATTCCACTTGCTGTCAGACGATGCTGCTGATTTTCCACAGAACGTGCACCGATTGCCTCATAAGATAAAATATCATCCAGATAGCTTCTGTTCTCCGGATATAACATCTCATCTGCTCCGGTCAGTCCGCTTTCTTCCATAGCACGGATATGCATATGACGGATTGCAATAATACCCGCATAAAGATCCGGTGCCTTATCCGGATCCGGCTGATGGAGCATTCCTTTATATCCCTCGCCGGTCGTTCTTGGTTTATTTGTATAAATTCTTGGAATAATCATCAGTTTATCTTTTACTTTTTCATTGACTTTTGCCAGACGATTCACATACTCACACACGGAATCTTCATTATCTGCAGAACACGGTCCGATAATGACTGCAAATTTATCCGATTTCCCCGTAAAAATATCTCGAATCTCCTGATCTCTTTTTTTCTTTAACTCTGCAAGCTTTTCTGACAGAGGATATTCTTCCTTCAGTTCTGTCGGGGAAGGCAGTGTCGTATTGATTTTCATAGACATATTTTTTCTCCTTCTATGTTTCTTCTCTCTTATTCATTCAAGACTTAACTATCCTAAAATCTGTACTCCACCAAGAAGCACATAAGATATGAACCACATAATTACAGTTGCCATGCAGATTCCAATGATGATTGCCGGAAATGCTTTCTTAAATTTCACACCGAGAAGTGCGGCAATGAGTGAACCTGTCCAGGCTCCGGTTCCCGGAAGCGGAATACCAACAAATAATACAAGTCCCCAGAATTCAAATTTTTCAATCTGGTCTTTTTTCTTCATTGCTTTTGCTTCCAGCTTATCTACCAGCGGTTTTAAATGTTTTGTTCCTTTCATCCAGTTAAAAATCGGTGTGATCAGAAGCAGGATAAACGGAACCGGTATAATATTCCCAAGAATACATAATGGAATCGCTTTTGCGACCGGCACTCCAAGAAGCGGACCTGCCACAAGAAGTGCTCCACGAAGTTCCAGAATCGGAATCATGGAAATAATAAATACAATTGCCTCTTTCCCAACACTTCCACTGAGTGCATCAATAATTCCTTGTACTAATGATTGTGTCATACATCTCTCCTTATTTTTTCATTTATTTTTGTAACTGTTCAGAACCCCGCCACACAAATTCGCAAAAACGCAAATAACTGCTCCATCTCTTCTCTTGTCCCGATGGTAATACGCATATATTGCTCGATTCTCTCGCTGCCCCAAAATCGCACATAGATATCATGTGTCTTTAATGCCTCAAACAGCTCTTTCGCATCGTATTCCGGGTGCTTTGCAAATATAAAGTTGGAACCAGAATCCAGATATGTAAATCCAAGTTTTGTAAGTTCTTCTTTTGCCCACTCCCTTGTCTCAACAATTTTTCTGACGCCATTCTCGAAATATTCCCTGTCTTTCACAGCTTCCACACCACACACAATTGAAGTCTGGTTCATAGTGTAAGAGTTAAATGAATATTTCGCATCATTTAAGTATTTGATCAATGTCGGATTGCTGATAGCATAGCCGATTCGCATACCCGCCATAGATCTTGCCTTGGAAAATGTCTGGACAACGATCAGGTTATCGTATTTGTCAATCAGTTCCAGTGCGGAACGTCCTGCAAAATCAATATACGCTTCATCCACGATCACAATGACATCCTGATTATGTGCAATGATATCTTCTACTACTGACAGATCCTCATAGATTCCTGTCGGTGCATTTGGGTTTGGGAAAATCACTCCCCCGCTCTCCTTATAGTAGTCTTCTTTTACAAGTTTGAAATCCTCATCCAGTTTCTGACATTCATATGGAATCCGATACAGATCCGCCCATACACTATAAAAAGAATAAGTAATATCCGGGAAAAATATCGGTTTTTCGGAATTAAAAAATGTCAGGAAACACATAGACAATACATCATCGGATCCTACACCTACAAATACCTGGTCCGGATTCACATGATAAAAGTCCGCAAGCGCATTTACAAGTGGTGCTGCAGTCGGATCCGGATAAAGGCGGAAACGGTCTGTATCCATCTCTTCTAACGCTTTTGTGACTCCAGGTGCCGGTGGATATGGATTCTCATTCGTATTTAATTTGATGACTTTGCGCTGTGGCTGTTCACCTGGTACATATGGCTCTACTTTTCTTATGTTCTTCTCAAATGCTTTCATACTATGCTCCTGTATCTTTGCCAAATTTGTTCATCGCCGCGGCCTCTGAACATTACATGTATTCCTTTGCCAGTTCTTTGAATTTTGGAAGCGAATTCACGATTGTCTCATGAGATACACAATATGCCAGTCTTACATATCCCACGCAAAGGAACTACCCGGTACCATCAGGATATTATATTTCTTTCCTGCATTACAGAATTCCTTTTCATCTGCAACTGGTGATTTTACAAAAAGATAGAATGCTCCCTGTGGTTTGATGCATTCAAATCCACATTCTTTCAATCCGTTATATAGATCTTCTCTGTTTCTGTTGTAGAAAGAAAGGTCTGTCTTTGCATCCAGGCATTTTTCTACTACTTTCTGCTGCAGAGTTGGTGCATTTACAAAACCTAAGATTCTTGTTGCCACATTGGCAGCGGAAAGAAGATCTTCACTGTCTGCAACCTCATCCGGAATAACAAGATATCCGATACGTTCTCCCGGAAGTGACAGGGATTTACTAAAAGAATATCCTACAATCGTATTATCATAATATTTCGTCAGGTATGGAACTTCCACTCCATCATAAGCAAGTTCACGATATGGTTCGTCAGAAATCAGGAAAATCTCTGTTCCATATTCTTTCTGTTTGGCCTCCATGATTGCCGCTAACTTCTTGATTGTCTCCTCTGAATATACAACACCTGTCGGGTTATTCGGTGTATTTACAATGACAGCTTTTGTCTTTGGTGTGATCTTCTGCTCAAATTCATCAAGCTTTGGCTGAAAATCAACTGTATTCGGGGAAATCTCGACCAGAACTCCATCATAGTTGTTTGTATAAGAACGATATTCTCCAAAATATGGTGCAAATGCAATCACTTCATCTCCGGGATTGATCAGAGATTTTAAAATGACATTCAATCCACCTGCCGCTCCGACAGTCATGACAATGTTCTTGCCGGAAAATTTTGTATCAAATCTTTCATTCAGAGACTTTGCAATTGCCTCTCTTACTTCCGGATATCCACTGTTACTGTTCGTATAGCCATGAAGCACAACCGGATCTGTGTCATTGACCAGTTCGACAATTGCATCTTTTACAATCTGCGGTGCCGGAACATTCGGATTCCCAAGACTGAAATCAAATACATTCTCACGTCCGTAAATTCCTGCCAGACGTGTTCCTTCCTCAAACATTGCACGAATAGCGGAACTGTTCGCTACCATATTTTTCATTTTATCTGCTATCATTTTTCTACCTCCTTTTCATGTACATGCCCTTTTTCTACCATAAATACTGGTTTATAGGAAAGCTTTGCTTTTCTGAGTCCCTCAGAACCGGCATCATCTTCCCGATTCACATATTTGTAATCCATACACTCATGTTCTACAAATTGCTGATTGATCATAGTATATGCTCCGGGCACATCTGCATAAGCTTTCTCTATGTGAACAACAAATGTATCCGGGCAGATTGGTTCTCCGATGGTAAATGCTACGATTTTACCATCAATTCGAAGGATACCGCCCTTCAGGTCAAGTTCTTCAAAAAGTCTGAGTGCATTCATTGTCACACACATCTCTGCATTCTTATCTGTATCATCATTACAGCCATTCTCTTTTCTCCACTTCAAAGCCATCTGGAAACATTCCTCCAGATTCTCTTTTTTCATGGATTCGTAGCTCCAGCGTCCTTCAAATTCTTTTCGGAATCGATTCACATGGTTCTTCTTTCCATGCATCTTCTTACCAGACAAAGTCGCTAACTTCTCGCTTTCATAGACATAATCCGCTTCGTCCCGGTCATACTCAATCTCGAATCTTCCCGGATACCAGCTTTCCAGTCGTGCAAAATCATCCGGTGTCACATTATACATACGGAACGGATAACCTCGCTCCTCACTATATGTTTTCATCTTATCCAATGCACGCTTCACATGTTCATCTGTCCCTGCCGGAAATGCATAGGCAACATGTCCCTCATCTTCACTTTTAAACACCATGGCTCCTTCAACAATCGCCCATTTTACCGGGTACTGCCTGGACCATAAAAACACATTGACAAATGTACGTTCACAACTTCTGCTCGGATGCTCATCGAAATACTTTGTCATGATTTCCTTGTCTTCCAGCTCTGTTCTCTTAAAAATAATATCTTTCATTCTATGCTCCAATTCAAAACTAGTAAAGAGCACATCCGACGAAGAAATTCCCCGACATTGTACTCATCGCAGTTCTTGTCCATCTGATAACTGTAATTTTTACTCTTCCGAGTATAGCACATTTTCTATACTCATTACAAGGCATGCCCCTAATATCATCTATGTGCTTTTTACTGCTCTGCCAAAAACAAAGCTTCATAGCTGCAATATCTATGAAGCTTTAAGCGCTTTCTTCACAATCTCACTCATCAGTTTGGAAGCTCCAAAAAGTGCTGCCGGATCTACTGTGAATTTAGAATTATGCGCCGGATATTTTCCCCCGGTCCCCACATGAAAAAATGCTCCCGGAACCAACTCCTGATAACAGGAAAAATCTTCTCCGCCCATCTCCGGATGCTGCAAGGTTACATGGAATCCTTCTTCCATTGCTTCTTTTCGCACAAGTTCTGCCAGATTTGCATCATTGTTTGTTGCCGGACAGCCCGGGATCCATGTAAATTCCACCTGATAACCTTCCCGCTCCAGACCTTCAGCCTGTTCACGCACTTTGGGATTAAATGTGCGAACGGTTCCTTCTAGCCTGGCGGTCTCTGGGATAATGTTCCAGCTTGTGCCTGATGTAAAACGAGTCACACTGATAACTGCCGTCTCCGTCGGACTGATTCTTCGACTTACAATTTCCTGAAGACTTCCTACCAGTCTTGCTGCTGCCGGAATCGGATCCAGACCCGTCTGCGGGGCGCTTCCGTGGCATCCCATTCCTTTTACCGTATATAAGAACCGGTCTACCGCCGCTGAAAATGGACCTGGTGCAATTGCAATCGTTCCGACTGGCATGTTTTGTTTTGTGTGAAGTCCAAAGATTTTTTCAATCTTATATTTTTCAAACATTCCGGTATTTACAACTTTTTCACCACCATGTTCTGCTTCTTCGGCAGGTTGAAACAATAAAATGACGGTACCTTTTATATGCTCTCTCTCTCCTCCAAGAAGTTTTGCCACTCCAAGAAGCGCTGTCGTGTGGAAATCATGTCCACAAGCATGCATACAGCCATCATTTTCTGAACTGTAAGAAAGTCCACTCTCTTCCAGGATCGGCAGCGCATCAATATCCGCTCTGATTGCAACAACACCCCCTGGCTCTTTTCCCTCGATCTTTGCAAGTGCTCCTGTATCAAGTCCCAGATCCAAAAGCTCCACACCTTCTGTCTGTTTTAATACATTTTTTACATAGTTGGTTGTCTCATGCTCCTTTAATGCAAGTTCCGGATGTCTGTGCAGCCATTGAAAATGTTCCAATAAGTATGTCTGTAGTTCTTCTGCCATCACGATTTTCCTCCTGTCTTATCTACCATTCTTTACAAATCCCTAGTTTAAGAATGCCTCTGCATTCTTGCTGCGAGGTGCGCGTCATGCAATTGCATGACATACTTCTACTTAAGCATTCAAAGCATCTCTAAGCTGATCCATTGCCTGCCTTAACGTCTGACGCGGACATGCGATATTGATTCGTTCAAATCCTTCTCCTACTGCCCCAAAAATAAATCCCGGATCCAGCCAGAGATTTGCCTTATCAACAACCAGATGTTCCAGTTCTTCTACTGATAATTCCAGTTCTCTGCAATCCAGCCAAAGCAGATAAGTTCCTTCCGGCTCAATAAGATTGATTTTCGGAATCTCCTGTTTCAGATAATCCCGGACAAAGTCCACATTTCCCTGAAGATATACAAGTAACTCTTCCAACCATTCTTCGCCGTTTTCATAAGCAGCCTGACACGCTTCCATTCCCATCAGATTCGGCTGGCTGTAGCCCGCTTGCATCACTTCGTGTTTAAATTTCTCACGCAGCTTTTGATTGGAAATGATAATGTTGGAAAGTTGAAGCCCTGCCACATTAAATGTTTTTGATGGCGCGGTACATGTGACAGTAATATCTGCAATCTCTTCTGAAATAGATGCCATCATCTGATGTTTATGTCCTTTGTATACAATATCACTGTGGATCTCATCGCTGACAAGTGTCACGTGATATTTCAAGCAGAGCGCTCCAACTTTTTCCAACTCTTCTCTTTTCCACACACGTCCTACCGGGTTGTGCGGACTGCAGAAAAGTAATAATTTTACATCATTTTCCCGGATTTTCTTCTCCATATCCTCAAAGTCAATGGTGTAGTGCCCATCTTCTAATTTTAATGGACTTCCAATCAGCTTTCTTCCATTGTCTTCAATGACCTCTCTGAACGGGTAGTAAACCGGCTGCAGCATCAGAACACTTTCTCCCGGCTCTGTGTAGGCTTTTACTGCCATTGCAAGTGCAAATACAATTCCTGGTGTTTTGATGATCCAGTTACTCTTGATTTTCCAGTCAAATCTTCTCTTATACCAGGATTTCACTGCTCTGAAATAATCCTCCAGGGTATCACTGTACCCAAATATACCATGCTCTACAATCTCAAATAAGCGCTCTCTGACTGCTTTTGGTGCCTGAAAATCCATATCTGCCTCCCAAAGTGGAAGTATATCCGCTTTCTTTCCTCTTACTGTCGCAAAATCATATTTTAAAGAATGTGTTCCTTTTCGATTGATTACTTTATCAAAATCTGTTGCCATATTTATTTTCTCCTTCATTTTCGCAATTGCCTGTTGTCTTCAAATATTTTAGGACAGGGACTTCTTTTAAAAGTACCTGTCCCAGATTTAATTTTCTTATTTCAGCTTTCTAATCTGTCTTCATTTTATAATAAAACTTTTTATTGTTTCTTACAATTCTGCCATCTCCAAAAATGCTTTTGTACGTTCATTCTCCGGATTATTAAACAATTTCTCCGGTGTATTGTCTTCTACAATCTGTCCCCCTTCCAGGAATAAAATTCTGGAGGCAACATTTTTTACAAAGCGCATCTCATGGGATACTACGATCATCGTCATTCCATCTGCTGCAATTTCTTTCATAACATCAAGAACTCCCCCGATCCACTCCGGATCAAGAGCACTTGTTGGCTCATCAAACAGCATAACCTGCGGTTCTGCTGCAAGTGCTCTCGCTATTCCTACTCTCTGCTGCTGCCCTCCGGAAAGACGTACCGGGTATTCATCTCTCTTCTCGATCAGTCCGACACGTTCCAGCAAATGTTCTGCTTTCTCCGCTGCCTGGACTTTCGGCATCTTCTGAACCCGAATCAGTCCTTCCGTAATATTCTCCAGAGCAGTCTTGTTCTTCCAGAGATTATAATGCTGAAATACCATGCTCGTCTTTTCTCTGAGTGCCCGGATTTGTTGTTTATTCTCTTTTCCGGCTTCAATTGTAACTCCATCAATGGTAACTCTCCCTGCATCTGGTACATTTAACCAGTTGAGAGAACGAAGAAGCGTTGTCTTACCGCCTCCGCTTGGTCCGATCAGTGTTACAACTTCACCTTTTTCTATCTGAAAATCCAGATTTTTCAAAACCTGATTATCACCAAAAGCTTTACAAAGTCCTCTTACTTCTACTATCGACATCTTAACTTCTCCTCTCTTTTCTACGCACATAGGTCTCTATCTTTGCAAGCAGACGTTCCAAAAGCATACAGCATACCCAGTAAATCAAAGATACTGCAATATATACCTCAAAGTAACGATAAGATCTCGCTCCAACGATTCTTGCCTGTGCCATAATATCTACAACTGCAATGTTAAATACAAGAGAAGTCTCTTTTAATAATGATATAAAGTTATTGCCCAGACTTGGAAGTGCTACGACAAATGCCTGCGGGATTACAACACTTATAAGCGCCTGCCACTTCGTCATATTCAAGCTATAACAAGCTTCTACCTGTCCTTCATCTACGGACATCAATGCACTGCGGATAATCTCTGACATATATGCCGCTGCATTAAGTCCCAGTGTAATAATTGCGAATACGACCGGGTGGATTCCGTTAATATCAAAACTTGTTCCCCATGCTTCGTTCATCACACGAAGCAGTATCGGGATTCCGTAATACACAAGCACCAACTGTACCATAGTCGGCGTACCACGGATAAATGATATGTATACTTTCGCAACTGTCTTAAGTACCCGTACTTCAAAATAACGGGCCAACGCAATAAAGAACCCTACAATCAGTCCTGCTACACAACTGGCAATTGTAATCAGAAGTGTGATCGGCAGATATACTGCTATCTGCGGAATGGACTGTATCAGAAATTCAACACTAAATATTTTCCCCATCTCTTTTACACCAATCTTTCTCTTTTATTCGGAACTCTTGTAGTTTCCGGTACAACTTATGAATCGCCCTATAGAAATTCGTGCAAGAACGATTTCTGTATAACGGCGTATTGCACAAAATGCACGTCGCATCTCATACGGCGTGCATCTTACATTTTTCCTTATTTCTTTAAAGATATAAGACACTTTCTCGATTATAATTGTGGTGCATAATCTCCATCAAGATACTTCTCGGATAATTCTTTTAATGTACCATTTTCAATCAACGTCTTCAGACTGTCATCAATAATCTTTTTCAGCTTCTCTCCTGACTCGTCCTGTCTTAGAAGCATGTATGTAGTTGTCTCATCACCAGTCTCAAATGGAAGACACTCTAGTTCACTGTCAAGTCCCTGCTCTTTGAGAACATAATCAGCAGTTACTTTAATAGAAGCAATATGTGCATCTGCTCTTCCGTTAATAACTTCCTGAAGCATCTTGCTCATATCTCCATCTGCATACATAATATTGGCTGCTTTGTCCGGATGCTCTTTGTTATAATTCTCAAGCCAGTTTGTCTGTGCTCCTGAGGTTGCAGATACAATCGTTTTTCCTGCAATACTGTTTACATCACTGGAAATATCTGTACGGTCTTTTTTAAATACAATTGCTGCCTGAGTCTCTGTATATGGAATATCCGGGAAAAGATATTTCTGCTCACGCTCTTCATTCTTACCACACTGACTGGCAATCACATCAATCTTGCCAGACTCGAGAGCTGTAAAGATTCCATCCCAGCCTGTTGCTTCATATTTAAATTCAACATCTGGATTCAGATCATCAATTGCCTTCATAACTGCAATATCATATCCGTCCGGTTCGCCTTTTTCATTTACAAGGTTGAACGGAGGATATGCTCCTTCTGTTCCAACTGTATAAGTGGTAACTCCGGAATTGTCAGATTCTTTTTTATCCTCTGCTGATTTTCCACAACCAACCATCATACTTGCTGCCATTCCTGCTATCAATAATGTACTTAGTACTTTTTTCTTCTTCATAACTGATCACTCCTTACAAGTTTTTTTCATTAGTTTTTATGTTCTTGACTTTTCCTATTATAATTGTAAGATTTTAGTTTGTCTATGTTTAGATTTTTATAGTTTGCTATAGGATATAATTATAGCAATATCTGAATTGATTGAATTGATTTTTGTTTTTCTTGATGTTTTCCTATATATACGGTATCATTAATTATATTATGTGTAATCATTTTTATTATATGATACCAAAAACTCAACAACATTATATTATAGAGAGAAGACGATAATTATAAAATCAGAAGAGAAAAAACAGGGGTTCACATTAGTAGAACTCATTGTGGTTCTGACAATCCTTGCAATTCTTGCCGCACTTTTGATTCCGGCTTTAACCGGATACATACGAAAGGCAAAAGAATAAATAATCTGGGCAGAATTACGAACGCTGCTCTGAATGCTGTACAGAGAAATCCCAATGACAAAACAGAAATCAATACATCCAGCAGAAGAATTGCCCGACAGGTATTATCTTATCTGGATAGTGCTGATAAATCTAATGCACAGTACCTTTTCACTGCGCCTTCTGAAAAAAATACATGGGATACTACATTTAATGATTATTTTGGAGAAAAATATGATTCTAATGCTGTACTGCTTCAGATTTTCCATACAACAGACGGAAAAGTTATTGCAATTAATTTTGGCAAAGACGGTTATATGGTGACAATCGTTCCCGGCAAGGAAACTACATGTGTGTATAACGGGAAATCTTTAAAATCAATCGGAGGGTAAAAAGGGGAGTCAGTTTGCTGCAAGCATCTGGCTCCTCTTTTCTTTTTCATAGCACGAACGCCCACCTCGATTCCGCTTTGCTTCTTCTCGGTGCTCGTTTGCATTCTCACACAATATAACAAAAGGATGATTCTCCCTGCAAGCAGCCTCCCACCACTTTCGAATAGCACGAACGCCCACTTCGATTCCGCTCTGCTCCATCTCAGTGCTCGTTTGACTCACATAGATTAAAATAAGAGTACTCTGGCTCTCGTGCTTCGCTATACGTGCACATGCAAACATCCATCTCGAATCCGCTCTGCTTCTTCTCGATAATCGTTTGCATACCTATAACAGCTAAAAAGAGGAGTCAGTTTGCTGCAAGCAGCATCTGGCTCCTCTTTTACCTGTCGCACGTATAGCTTATTCGTCCATGTTTGCGAGTTTTTTGGCTTGATCGGCAGCGATGCAGGCATCGATGATTTCCTGGATATCGCCGTTCATGATCTTGTCTAGTTTGTATAATGTCAGACCTATACGGTGATCTGTGACACGTCCCTGTGGAAAGTTATAAGTACGGATTTTCTCAGAGCGGTCTCCTGTTCCGATCTGGCTCTTTCTTGCTTCTGCCTCTGCATCATGCTGCTTCTGACATTCCAAATCGTAGAGTTTTGCACGCAGAAGTGCAAATGCTTTTTCTTTATTCTGCAGCTGTGATTTCTCTGTCTGGCTGTAGATCACGATTCCGGTCGGGTAATGAGTCAGTCGTACCGCAGAGTCCGTTGTATTGACACACTGTCCACCGTTTC
>ERZ812616.1847-NODE-1847-length-20577-cov-3.984699_pt1 | contig 20577 bp, 17 predicted proteins | sample MGYA00376249_ERZ812616 | MGnify/ENA primary metagenome ERZ812616 (study PRJEB26924, sample SAMEA4378265) | human gut metagenome | biome: human gut; feature: human-associated habitat; material: faeces | place: China | collected 2013 ... | reverse complement strand
GAATCTGGTCGTCCAGCCCACCCATCTGATGCACGGTGCTGAGTACGACGAGATGTGCGCCGCCATTGACAAGGTTCGTGACAAGTTCGAGTCCGTTGAGATCGCCGAGCCCATGCTGGGTGAGGTGGGAAGCGACGCCACCGTCATCAACACCGATAAGGAAGCCGTTGCCAAGGCCGTCGTCGCTGCTGCTCTGAGCGAGAGCGGTTACGAGTCCACCGCCGCCGCCAAGGAGGCCGGTGTGGCTTATGTGCTGATGGGTCACGGTACGGCGCACGTGGCGAAGGTCACCTACAGCCAGATGGCCACCCAGATGGCCAAGCTGGGCTATGAGAACGTGTTCGTCGGCACCGTGGAGGGCGAGCCCGAGGAGACCTCCTGCGAGGCCGTGATCGAGGCCGTCAAGAACGCCGGCTACACCACCGTGGTGCTGCGTCCCCTGATGGTCGTGGCTGGCGACCACGCCAACAACGACATGGCCGGTGCAGACGATGATTCCTGGAAGACCATGTTTGAGGCCGCCGGCTTCACCGTGAACTGCCAGATCTCCGGTCTGGGCCGTATCGCGGACGTGCAGGCTCTCTACGTGGCACACACCAAGGCTGCCATCGACGCTATCGCGTAACAAGGACTGAACGGGCTCCGGGGCGGTATACCATCGCCTCGGAGCCTTTTTTCAAAGCAAGGAGGACTTTACCATGAAAAAAATTCTTTCGTTTCTGCTGGCCACTCTGATGATGACAGCGCTGCTGGTGGGCTGCGGGCAGCAGCAGACCGATGCCCCCGGCAACGAGGAGCCCGACCAGCCCGCTCTGGCGGACGGCGTATACACCGCCGACTTCAACACCGACAGCAGTATGTTCCACGCCAACGAGACCTGCGACGGCAAGGGCGTACTGACCGTGAAGGACGGCCAGATGACCATCCACGTCAGCCTCGCCTCCACCAGCATCGTGAATCTGTTCCCCGGTCTGAAGGAGGACGCCCAGAAGGACGGCGCCGTGCTGCTGCAGCCCACCAAGGACACCGTCACCTATCCCGATGGCCTGACCGAGACGGTCAACGGCTTTGATATCCCCGTGCCCGCACTGGACGAGGAGTTCGACGTGGCCCTCATCGGCAAGAAGGGCGTGTGGTATGACCATAAGGTCTCCGTCTCCAACCCTGTTCTGAAGGAGGATGACGGCGTGGACGCTGCCGCCATTACGCTGGCGGACGGCACTTACACCATTGAGGTAGGCTTTGAGGGCGGCTCCGGTAAGTCCCATGTGCTGACCCCCTGCACCCTGAAGGTGGAGAACGGCGCTGCCACCGCCACCATCGTGTGGAGCAGCCAGAAGTACGACTATATGCTGGTGGACGGCCAGCGCTATGACGTTCTCACCACCGAGGGCGGCTCCACCTTCGAGATCCCCGTGCGGGCGCTGGATACCCCGCTGACGGTGATCGGCGACACCACCGCTATGAGCACCCCCCACGAGATCGAGTACACCCTGACCTTTGATTCCACCACGGTGGTGGAGGCAGCCCAGTGAAACGGCTGACCGCCGCGGTACTGGCGCTGCTGCTGATGCTGTCCCTCTGTGGCTGCGGCACGGCAGACGCCCCTGCCAAAACAGATGGACAAACTGTCTCCGTATCGTGGGATGAGTTGGTCTTTGACCGTACCATGCCCCTGCGCTATGCCCAGCAGTTTACCGTAGAGTATGCCGGAGAGAGCTACAAGCGCATCACCATCCACGACGACCGGGTGTACCTGCTGGTCGCCGAGGGCGCGGCGGTACCGGAGGGCGTACCCGCCGGCGTCACCGTTTTGCAGCAGCCGCTGGATCAGATCTATCTGGTAGCCGCCGCCGCCATGGACTACTTCGACAAGCTGGACGCCGTCGGGTGCATCACCCTCAGCGGCAAAAAGCAGTCGGACTGGTATATCCAACGTGCCAAGGACGCCATGGACAGCGGAGCGCTGGTATACGCCGGCAAGTACTCCGAGCCGGATTATGAGCTGATCTTGTCACAGGGTTGCGATCTGGCGGTGGAAAACACCATGATCTATCACTCTCCGGCGGTGCTGGAGCAACTGGAGCGGATGGGCATCCCTGTGCTGGTGGAGACATCCAGCTACGAGACCCAGCCCATGGGCCGGATGGAGTGGATCAAGCTGTACGCGGCGCTGCTGGACAAGGAGGACGAGGCCGAGGCGCTGTTTAATGAGAAGATGGACAGCGTGGCGGACGTACTGGAGCAGCAGCCCACCGGCAAGACTGTGGCGTTTTTCTACATCACCAGCAGCGGCGCTGTAAACGTCCGCAAGTCCACGGACTATGTGGCGAAGTGTGTCACCATCGCAGGCGGAGACTATGTCTCCTTCGATGAATCGGCGGAGGACAACGCCCAGTCCACCGTCAACATTCAGATGGAATCCTTCTACCACGGTGCAGTGGACGCCGATGTGCTGATCTACAACAGCATCATCGATGGCGAGCTGCACACGCTGGACGAATTGGTGGCACTGGATCCACTGATGGCCGACTTCAAGGCCGTCAAGAGCGGTAATGTGTGGTGCCTGACCAAAAACTTCTATCAGGAGTCGCTGGAGCTGAGCGATCTCATTCTGGACGTGAACCATGCGTTGAACGACGCGCCGGATACGGCTTTTCACTTTCTGACACGGATGAAGTGAGCATTTTTTACATCATAAGGAGGAGCGGCATGAAAAGAAACCGAACACTTCGCATCTGGGGAGGCTTTTGGCTGCTCCTCCTGCTTTTATTCACATTTTTGATTTGGAATATCTTCGCGGGAAGCGTTTCTCTTTCCGCGTCTGAGATATGGCGGATCCTGCTGGGGGGCGATGTTGGCTTTACCCAGAGCCAGATCATCGTAAAGATCCGTCTGCCCCGGCTCCTGTCGGCGCTGATCCTGGGCGGGGCGCTGTCCCTGTCCGGCTATCTGCTGCAAACTTTCTTCCACAACCCCATCGCAGGCCCCTTCGTGCTGGGCATCTCCTCCGGCGCAAAGATGACAGTGTGCGTAGCCATGCTGGCGCTGCTGAGCCGCGGCAAGACCACCTCCTCCGCCATTCTCATCGCAGCGGCCTTCGTGGGAGCTATGGTATCCATGGGCTTCGTGCTGCTGATCTCCCAGCGGGTCAAGCGCATGAGCCTGCTGGTGGTCTGCGGCGTGATGATCGGCTATATCTGCTCGGCACTGACGGATTTTCTCGTGACCTTTGCCGACGATTCCAGCATCGTGAATCTGCACAACTGGTCTCTCGGCTCCTTCTCCGGCATGAGCTGGGACAACGTAAAGACTATGGCCGTTGTCTGCGGCATCACGCTGCTGCTGACCTTCCTGCTTTCCAAGCCCATCCGGGCGTACCAGTTGGGCGAGGTCTATGCCCAGAATATGGGCGTCCCCCTGCGGGCCTTCCGGACGGCGCTGATCCTGTTGTCCAGTGTGCTGTCCGCCTGCGTCACGGCCTTTGCCGGCCCCATCTCCTTTGTTGGCATCGCAGTGCCGCACCTGATGAAGTCCCTGTTCAAATCGGCGGAGCCGCTGTGTATGATCCCAGCCTGCTTCCTGGGCGGCGGCGTGTTCTGCCTGTTCTGCGACCTCGTCGCCCGCACCGCCTTTGCCCCCACAGAGGTGAGCATCAGCTCCGTCACGGCGGTATTCGGCGCACCCATCGTCATCTACATGATGATCCACAGAAAGGCGGCGTGAGTATGGCAGCATATCTGGAAACCAAGGCGCTTGCCGTGGGCTACCACGGCAAGCCGCTGATCGAGGATGTCGCCCTCCATGTGCAGCGGGGCAAGATCGTGACGCTCATCGGCCCCAACGGGTCGGGAAAATCCACCATCTTAAAAACCATTATCGGCCAGCTCTCCAAGGTGTCCGGCACAGTGTTTCTGGACGGCAAGGCCATGGAGGAGCGCAGCCGCAATGAGATCGCCCGGCGCATGGCCATTTTGATGACGGCCCGCATGGAGCCGGAGCTGATGACCTGCCGGGACGTGGTGAGCAGCGGCCGCTACCCCTATACCGGGCGGCTGGGCATTTTGCAGCCGGAGGATCAGGCCATCGTGGAGCGCTCGCTGGAGCAGGTAGGCGGCATGGAGTTTGCTGACCGCCCCTTCTCCGCCATCAGTGACGGACAGCGCCAGCGCATCCTGTTGGCCCGGGCGCTGTGTCAGGAGCCGGAGATCATCGTGCTGGACGAGCCTACCAGCTTTCTGGATATTCGCTACAAGCTGGAGCTTTTGACGGTGCTCAAGCGCATGGTGCGGGAGAACGATCTGGCGGTGCTGCTGTCCCTCCACGAGCTGGAGCTGGCGGAGCGCATTTCCGACACGGTGGTGTGCGTGGCGGGCGACCGCATCGACCGCATCGGCACCCCGGAGGAGATTTTCACCCGCGAGTATATCGCAAAGCTGTACCGGATGGAGCACGGGAAGTACGACCCCTGCTTCGACAGCCTGGAATTTGTGCCGTAAGGAGTGCTATCATGGAAAAACAAGGTGTTTTTTACGCCGTCAGCGTGGGTCCCGGCGACCCGGAGCTGCTGACCCGGCAGGCGTGCCGGGTCTTGACGGAGTGCGGCGTGGTGGCCGCTCCCCGGATGAAGTCCGGGCGGATGCTGGCGCTGGACATCGCCGCCGGTGCTGTGGATATGCAGGGCAAGACCATATTGCCGTTGGATTTCACCATGGCGCGTGACACAGCGGTACGGGAGAACAGCTACCGCACGGCGGCTGCCGCCATCGAAACGGCGCTGGCGACCGGGCAGGACGTGGCCATGGTCAATCTGGGCGACGTGTCCGTGTACGCCACGGCCTACTATATTCTGGAGCGCATCCGCTCTGACGGGTTTAAAACGGTGATGTGTTCCGGCGTTACCAGCTTCTGCGCCGTGGCGGCACGGCTGGGGCGCAGCCTCACCCGCATGGAGGAGCCCCTCCACATCCTGCCGGGCAGCGCCGATCTGGACAGTGCGCTGGCACTGCCGGGAACGAAGGTCATCATGAAGTCCGGCAAGGCCATCCACGAGACGGCGGCGGCGCTGGAGCGCCGCGGTATGGCGGCAAACGCCGGTATGGTGGCGGACTGCGGACTGGAGACAGAGCAGATCTACACCGACCTGCGGCAGCTGCCGGAGGAGATCAGCTATTTTGCCACCATCGTGGCGGATTGAGAGGGCGCTATGCAACGAGACGTACCCCGGCTGGTGCTGGCCGGTACCAACAGCGGCTGCGGCAAAACCACCGTCACCTGCGCCGTTTTGCAGGCGCTGGTAGCGCGGGGTCTGCGGATAGGCGCGGCAAAATGCGGCCCGGATTACATTGACCCCATGTTCCACAGCCGGGTCATCGGCGCGAAAAGCTCTAACCTCGACCCGTTCTTTTTTGACCCCGACACCATGCGCTACCTGCTGGCGCACAACAATCAGGATTGTGATATTGCGGTGATCGAGGGCGTCATGGGATACTATGACGGGCTGGGGCTGACATCCACCCGCGCCAGCACCTATGAGACGGCGCGGGAAACGGAAAGCCCCGTGGTGCTGGTGGTGAACGCACGGGGGGCGGCGTTGTCCGTTGCGGCGGCGGTGCAGGGCTTTCTGGACTTTGCGCCGGACAGCGGCATCCGGGGCGTCATCCTCAACGGGTGCAGCGCCATGAGCTATGGCCCGCTGGCACGGGAGCTGGAAAACCGTCTGGGCGTCCGCGCCTGCGGCTATCTGCCCCGTCTGCCAGAGTGTACGCTGGAGAGCCGCCATCTGGGGCTGGTGACAGCGGACGAGGTGGCGGATCTGCGGGAGAAACTGCGGAAGCTGGCAGAGGCGGCGGAAAAGACGCTGGAGCTGGACGCGCTGCTGGAGATCGCCCACAATGCGCCGGTGCTGGACTTCACGCCGCCGGTATTGCCGGAAAAGGGCGCGCCGGTGCGGATCGGCGTGGCGCGGGACAGGGCGTTCTGCTTTTACTATGAGGACAGTCTCGACCTGCTGCGGCAGCTGGGCGCGGAGCTGGTGCCCTTTAGCCCCCTGACGGATGAACGGCTTCCCAACGGCGTACAGGGGCTGTACTTAGGCGGCGGCTACCCGGAACTTTACGCGGCGCAGTTGGAGGAAAACCACGCCCTGCGCAGGCAAATCCGAGACGTTGTATACGCGGGGATGCCCTGTATCGCCGAGTGCGGCGGCTTCATGTATCTGACGCAGTCCATCGCAGGCTGCGCCATGGTGGGTGCGCTGCCGGGGGACTGCTTTGATACGGGGAGGCTGACCCGATTCGGCTATATCACCGCCACGGCCCGGAAGGACAATCTCCTCTGCCGCGCCGGAGAACAGGTACCCATGCATGAATTCCACCACTGGGATACCCCCCAGCCCGGCGGCGCTTTTCTGGCGGAAAAGCCCTCCGGTAAGCAGTGGACCTGCGTACACGCCACCGATACGCTGTACGCGGGTTTCCCCCACTTCCATTTTTACGCCAAGCCGGTCATGGCACAGCGCTTTTTGGCGGCTTGCAGAAAGGAGACGCTATGATGGAGCAAATGAAGCCTATGGACATTGAGAAGCGCAGCTTCGCCATCATCACAGAGTTGCTGGGCGACCGGCGGCTGGACCCGGAAAACGAGCTGGTCATCAAACGGGTCATCCACACCACGGCGGATTTTGACTATGTGGACAATCTGGCCTTTTCCGGCCACGCGGTGCAAAAGGCCATCGCCGCTCTACGGGCGGGCTGCGACATCGTCACCGATACCCAGATGGTCAAGGCCGGGATCAATAAGACGATCCTCGCCTCGCTGGGCGGAGAGGTACACTGCTTCATGTCGGATGCGGACGTGGCGGCGGAGGCTAAGGAGCGGGGCGTGACCCGTGCCTTTGTATCCATGGAGCGGGCGGCAGCCCTGCCCAAGCCCTGCATCTTCGCCATCGGCAACGCCCCTACGGCACTTTTTTCGCTGGAGGAGCTGATGGAGGCCGGCAAGCTCCGTCCCGCCCTCATCATCGGGGTACCGGTGGGCTTTGTGAATGTGGTGGAGAGCAAGGAGCGCATCATCAAGGCCGCTGCCGCGCCCTACATCGTGTCCCGGGGCCGCAAGGGCGGCAGCAATGTGGCGGCGGCCATCTGCAACGCCATGCTCTACCAGATCAGGCGGTAGGTCATGAAGGAATTTATCATACGGGATGGAAAAAAGCTCCGTCTGGGCTATACCACCGGCTCCTGTGCCGCGGCGGCGGCCAAGGCCGCCGCATGGATGCTGCTGAGCGGCAGCAAAAAGGAGTCCATCCGCCTGCTGACACCCAAGGGCATGGAGCTGGCATTGGCGGTGGAGGACATCTATCTGTCCCCGGACTGTGTGCGCTGCGCCATCCGGAAGGACAGCGGCGATGACCCGGATATCACCCGTGACACCCTGATCTATGCCGAGGTGCGGAAAACAGAGACTGTTGGCATTGTCATCGACGGCGGACAGGGCGTGGGCCGGGTGACCAAGCCGGGTCTTGACCAGCCGGTGGGCGCGTCGGCCATCAACTCCGTCCCCCGCCGGATGATCCGGGAGAATGTGGAGGAGGTCTGCGGTCTGCTGGGCTACACCGGCGGGCTGCGGGTGGTGATCTCCGCTCCCGATGGCGAGACGCTGGCGAAAAAGACCTTCAATCCCCGGTTGGGCATTGAGGGCGGCATCTCTATCTTAGGCACCACGGGGATCGTAGAGCCTATGAGCGAGCAGGCGCTGGTGGACACCATCCATGTAGAGCTGCGGCAGCGGCGGGAGGGCGGCGCGGATTATGTACTGCTGGCCCCCGGCAACTACGGCGTAGACTATATCAAGGGTGCCATGGGCATCGACCCCGCCACGGCGGTGATGACCTCCAACTTCATCGGCGACGCGCTGGAGATGTGCCGGGAGCTGGGCTTCCGAGGGGCGCTGCTCATCGGTCACATCGGCAAGCTGGTAAAGCTGGCGGGCGGTATGTGGAACACCCACTCCCGCTACGGCGACTGCCGCATGGACATCCTGACGGCCTGTGCCGCCGCAGAGGGGCTGCACGGCGGTGCGGCGGCGGAGATGCTCTGCTGCGCCACCTGTGACGACGCCCTGCGGCTGTTGAAGGAGCAGGGGCTTTATGACGCAGTGCTGCACCGGCTGGCCGGGCGCATTGACGACATGATGCACTATAAATGCAGTGATATAGAGACGGGAGCCATCCTCTTTTCCAAGGAATATGGCTATCTCTGTGAGACAAAGGACGCAGCGGCACTGCTGCGCCGGATAAAGGAGGACTGACAATGGTACATTTTGTGGGAGCGGGCAGCGGCGCTGCCGACCTTATTACCGTCCGGGGTGCCAAGCTGCTGGGCGAGGCCGACGTGGTGATCTACGCAGGGTCTTTGGTGAATCCGGCGCTACTGGACTACACCAGGGAGGGCTGCGAGATCCACGACAGCGCCAAGCTGACGCTGGAGGAGGTTATCGCCCTCATCGAGAAGGCGGAGGCGGAGGGAAAGACCACGGTGCGCCTGCACACAGGGGATTCCAGCATCTATGGTGCGGTGCGGGAGCAGTTCGACGAGCTGGAAAAACGCGGCATCGCCTACGACGTCTGTCCCGGTGTCAGTGCCTTCTGCGGCGCAGCGTCCGCGCTGCGGGCGGAGTACACCCTGCCCGATGTGAGCCAGACCGTCATCATCACCCGCGCCCCGGGCCGCACCCCGGTGCCGGAGCGGGAGTCCATCCGCTCGCTGGCGGCCCATCAGGCCACCATGGTGCTGTTTCTCAGCACCTCGCTGACGGAGCATTTGCAAGCCGAGCTGCTGGCAGGGGGCTATGCCGCCGAGACGCCGGTGGCGGTGGTGTATAAGGCCACCTGGCCGGAGGAGAAGATCTTCCGCTGCACGGTGGGGACGCTCCACGAGACGGTGACAGGCAACGGCCTGACCAAGACCTCGCTGATCGTGGTGGGCAACTGTCTGGGTGACAACTATCTGCGCTCCCTGCTGTACCACCCCGATTTTACAACGGAGTTCCGCAAGGGGGCGCAATGAGAGCCGCCCTGTTTGCCTTCAGCCGGGGCGGCTGCGTCACGGCGCGGCGGGTGATGGCAGCGCTCCCGGAGGCAGCGTTCGTGTGCTACACCATGGAGCGGTTTGAAGAGCCGGGCTTTCTACCGCTGGACAAGGCGGTATACGGCGCGTGCTTTTCCGCCATGGACGCACTGATTTTTGTGGGGGCCTGCGGCATCGCCGTGCGGGAGATCGCCCCCTATGTCAAAAGCAAAAAAACCGACCCGGCGGTGGTTTGCATCGACGAGGCGGGACGGTTTGTGATCCCCCTGCTCTCCGGCCATATCGGCGGCGCCAACGCGCTGGCGGTGGAGCTGGCGGAAAAGCTGGGGGCCACGGCGGTGGTCACCACCGCCACCGATGTCCGCGGCAAATTTTCTGTGGACGCATGGGCTGCCCGGCACGGCTGCGTCATCTCTGACATGGGGCTTGCCAAGGCGGTTTCGGCGGCGATCTTAGAGGAGGATATCCCCCTTTGCAGCCAGTTTTCTCTGCCCGCCCCCCTGCCGGAGGGTACGTTTGCCGGGGAGAGTGGCCCGCTGGGCGTTTTCATTGGCTGGCGTACAAAGGCACACTTCGCCCGCACCCTGCGGCTTATCCCTCGCGTACTGCGGGTAGGTGTAGGCTGCCGGCGAGGCATCTCCGCCGAGGCGGTGGTGCGTGCGGTGCAGACAGTGTTCGCGGAAAATGGGCTGGACACGGCGGCCATCTGCGGCGTCTGTTCCATCGACCTGAAGCAGGACGAGGCAGGCCTGCTGGCCGCCTGCGAGAAAAACAACTGGCCGGTGCATTTTTACACGGCGCAGCAGCTGCGGGATGTGGCGGGTGACTTCACTCCCTCCGACTTCGTCCGCTCCGTTACCGGCGTGGACAATGTCTGTGAGCGGGCGGCGCTGCTGGATGCCGAAAAACTGATCGTACAAAAAACAGCGCGGGACGGCGTGACCATCGCCGTCGCGGCGGAGCATTGGGAGGTGCGCTTTGGGTAAGGTAATTGTAGTAGGTATCGGGCCGGGCAGCTATGAGGATATGACCATTCGGGCGGATACCGCCCTGCGGGCGTGTGACGCCATCGTAGGCTACCCGGTGTATGTGGATCTGGTGCGGGATCGCTACCCCGGCAAGGAGCTTCACTCCACCCCCATGACACGGGAGGCCGAGCGCTGCCAGCTGGCGCTGGAGCTGGCGCGCAGCGGTAAGACCGTCGCCATGGTCTGCTCCGGTGACAGCGGCATCTACGGCATGGCGGCGCTGGTCTATGAGCTGCGGGGCGAGGCGCAGGAGCCTGAAATTCAGGTTGTGCCTGGTCTGACGGCGGCTTGCAGCGCCGCAGCGGTGCTGGGTGCGCCGCTGACCCACGACTTCGCGGTCATCAGCCTCAGCGATCGGCTGACGCCGTGGGAAACCATCGAAAAGCGGCTGGACTGCGCGGCGGCGGCGGATCTGACCATCGCCCTGTACAACCCCGCCAGCCACGGCAGACCCGACCACCTGAAGCGGGCCTGCGATATCCTGCTGCGCCGTCTACCGGGAGAGCGGCTGTGCGGCATCGTGCGCAATATTGGCCGTGAGGGGCAGAGCAGCCGCATCCTGACGCTGGCAGAGCTGCGGGAGGCGGAGGTGGATATGTTCTGCACCGTGCTGATCGGCAGCGCCGCCGTCAAAACGGTGGCCGGTCAACTGGTCACACCCAGAGGATACCGCAATGTGTAATATCTGCGTGTTTGCCGGCACCACGGAGGGCCGGGAGCTGGTGGAATTCCTGGCCGGACAGCCGGTGCAGGCTACGGTATGCGTGGCCACGGAGTACGGTGAAACGCTGCTGCCGGAGGCGGAAAACATTACGGTTCTGGCGGGGCGTATCCCGGTGGAGGACATCATCCGGATGCTGCAAGAGACCCGGTTCGATCTGGTCATCGACGCTACCCACCCCTATGCCACCTCCATCACCGAGAGCATCTGCACAGCCTGCCGGGAGACGGAGACGGAGTATCTGCGCCTGCTGCGGCAATCCTCCGAACAGACGGAGGATGTGGTCTGCGTGGAGAATGCGGCGGCGGCCGCCGCATTTCTGGAGAGTACGCGGGGCAATATCCTGCTGACCACCGGCAGTAAGGAACTGGCGGCGTATAGCGGCATCCCCGATTTTACCCAGCGGGTATACGCCCGGGTGCTGCCCATGGATGCCTCGCTGGAGGCCTGCCGCGCAGCAGGGCTGAAGGCCGCCCATATCATCGCCATGCAGGGGCCTTTCTCCGAGGAGATGGATCTGGCCACACTGCGGTTTGCCGACGCCGCATGGATGGTGACCAAGGACGGCGGCGAAGCCGGCGGCTTTCCCGCTAAGGCATCCGCCGCCCGGAAGACGGGCGCAGGTCTGGTGGTCATTGGCCGCCCGCCTCAGCGGGAGGGGCTTCCCTTTGCGGCGGTGCTGGATGTGCTGTGTAAGCGGTTTGGCTGCACCGTCCGGCCGCAGGTGCGGATCGTCGGCATCGGCCCCGGCAGCCGGGAGGCTATGACCCGTGAGGTCAGTGAAACCATTGAGGCGGCGGACTGTCTCATCGGTGCAAAACGGATGCTGGAGGCTGTGGCGCGGCCGGGACAGCACACCTGCGACGCCATTGCGCCGCAGGATATTGCGGACTTTATCCGCACCCACTGGGAGTACCGCCGCTTCGCGGTGGTCATGTCCGGCGATACCGGCTTCTTCAGCGGCACGAAAAAGCTGCTGCCCCTGCTGGAGGGCTGCGACACGGCGGTGCTGCCGGGTTTGAGCTCGTTGTCCTATCTGTGCGCCCGGCTCCGGACCTCCTATGAGGATGTCCGGGTGGTGAGTCTCCACGGGCGACAGCACAACATTCTGCCGGAGGTGCGGGCAAATGGCCGCCTCTTTGCGCTGGTAGGCGGCGAGCGCGGCATCAACGACCTGTGCCGTACGCTGACAGAGGGTGATCTGGGCCATGTCTCTGTGTATGTGGGCCAGCGGCTGGGCTACCCAGATGAGCGCATCGTGCGCGGCACGGCGGCGGAACTGACGGATGGTGTCTATGCCCCTCTGAGCGTGGCGCTTATCGAAAACCCCCATCCCGACGCGGTGGTCACACCGGGTCTGCCGGATGACGCCTTTCTCCGCAGTGCGGAGGGAATGCCGGTGGTGCCTATGACGAAAAGCGAGGTGCGGGCGGTGTGCCTTTCCAAGCTGCGGCTGACGGAGCGGAGCGTCTGCTGGGACATCGGTGCCGGTACCGGCTCAGTGTCAGTGGAAATGGCCTTACAGGCAAAGCAAGGGCTTGTCTGCGCCGTAGAGCGGCGAGAGGATGCCGCAGCGCTGCTGGGGCAAAACCGTAATCGGTTTGCATTGGAAAACTTACAGGTGGTCTGCGGCAGCGCGCCGGAGGCCTGCGTCGGTCTGCCAGCCCCCACTCACGCATTCATCGGCGGCAGTGCCGGCAATATGCACGAGATCGTGGCGCTGCTGCTGGCAAAAAATCCTCATGTCCGCATCGTGGCCACGGCCGTTTCGCTGGAGTCCGTGGCTGAACTGACGGACTGCCTGCCGGCGTTCCCCTTTGCGGAGACGGAGGTGGTGTCCCTGCAAGCAGCGCGGGACAGAAAAGCCGGAAGCTACCACCTGATGAGCGGACAAAATCCCATTTATATTTTTACGATGCAGGGCGGAGGAGAAACGGCATGATGTGGTCGCTTGCGGCACTTGTTATCGGCTTTTGCATAGACCTTCTGGTGGGCGACCCCCACGGCTTTCCCCATCCGGTAGTTCTGATTGGAAAATGTATCAGTGTGTTGGAGCGGGGGCTGCGGTACATATGCCCCAAAACGCCCTCCGGTGAGCGGGCGGCGGGCGCCATCCTGTGGGGAGCGGTGGTCATCGTATCCACCGCCGTCCCGGCTCTGCTGCTGTGGCTGAGCGGTCTGGTCAGCCCGTGGCTGCGTCTGGCGCTGGAAAGCGTGATGTGCTGGCAGATCTTGGCCGTCAAGTCCCTGCGGGACGAGAGCATGAAGGTCTATGACGCGCTGGAAAGCGGGGATTTGGCCGCCTCCCGCCATGCTGTTTCCATGATCGTGGGGCGGGATACCGACCGGCTGGACGATGCCGCCGTGACCCGTGCCGCCGTGGAAACGGTGGCGGAGAACACCTCCGACGGCGTGGTGGCGCCGCTGCTGTTTCTGGCCATCGGCGGCGCGCCGCTGGGATTTTTCTACAAGGCAGTGAACACCATGGACTCCATGCTGGGGTATGTGGATCCGCCCTATAAGAACATCGGGCTTGTACCCGCCAAGGCGGACGATGTGGTGAATTATATCCCGGCGCGGCTGTCGGCGCTTCTGATGCTGACGGCGGGCGGACTGATGGGACTGAATATTTCAGCGGGCTGGCGGATCTTCCGCCGCGACCGTCGAAAGCACGCCAGCCCCAACTCAGCCCAGACGGAATCCGTCTGCGCGGGACTGCTGGGCGTGCGCCTGGCGGGGGATGCGTGGTACCACGGCGTGCTGCACAAAAAGGAGTATATCGGCGACGCATCGCAGGAGATCACTCACGAGGACATCCCCCGCGTGTGCCGCCTGATGACCGTCACAGCGATCCTCACCCTGCTTTTGAGCTGCGGGGTCAAGCTGCCCTTTGCACTGTGAAGGAGACATAGATGCTGTATCAAACAAAAAATCAACACGGCGGCGATGTATACGGCGGCGGTATCACGCTGGATTTTTCCGCCAACACCAACCCCCTGGGTACGCCTCCCGGCGTACTGGAGGCGGTGTGCCGGGCTCTGCCACAGCTGCACCGCTACCCCGACCCCTACTGCCGCCGGCTGGTGCAGGCCATCGCCGCCCACGAGCAGGTGCCGGCGTCCTATATTCTCTGCGGAAACGGCGCGGCAGACCTGATCTACGCATACTGCGCCGCTCTGCGGCCCCGGACGGCGGTGGAGCTGGCCCCCACCTTTGTGGAATATGGGGCGGGACTGGCGCAGGTGGGTTGCCGCGTAGAGCGGTATTTCCTGCATCAGGCGCAGAATTTCGATTTGGACGAGAGGTTTCTGTCCTTCTTAGAGGAGAAAAAACCGGAGGTGGTATTCCTCTGCAACCCCAACAACCCCACCGGGCGGCTGATCCCGCTCCCACTGCTGGAGCAGATCCTGCAATACTGCGCGGCACAAGGGGCGCGGCTGTTTCTGGATGAGTGCTTTCTCGATCTCACGGAGGACGGCGTCAGCGCCAAGTCCCTTCTGGCAGCGCACCCGGAGTTGCTGATCCTGAAGGCATTCACCAAGAGCTACGGCATGGCGGGCATCCGGCTGGGGTACTGCCTGTGCGCCGACAATGCGCTGCTGCGCCGCATGGCGGCCGCGTCCCCGCCGTGGAACGTGTCCTCGCCGGCCCAGAGTGCCGGTGTGGCGGCGCTGGCGGAGCGGGACTTCCTGCAAAGGACGCTGTCCCTCGTCCACACGGAGCGGCGGTGGCTCACGGATAACCTGACGGCGCTGGGCTTCTGGGTATGCCCGTCCCATGCCAATTACCTGCTGTTCCGTGGGCCGCTGGGGCTGCGGGAGGGCCTGCTGCAGCAGGGTATCGCCATCCGTGGCTGTGGGAATTACAACGGGCTGGGTGACGGGTGGTATCGCATTGCGGTGAGGCCTCACGGGGAAAATGAAGCATTGATAACGGCCATCCGGCAATTCTGCAAGGAGAAATCACTATGGCAATGAATATTATGATTCAGGGGACCATGTCCAATGCGGGAAAGAGCCTGCTGGCGGCGGGACTCTGCCGCGTTTTGAAGCAGGACGGCTACCGCGTAGCGCCGTTCAAGAGCCAGAACATGGCGCTGAACTCCTTCATCACCAAGGACGGCGGCGAGATGGGCCGGGCGCAGGTAGTGCAGGCAGAGGCCGCCGGGATCGAGCCGGACACCCGCATGAATCCCATCCTGCTCAAGCCCACCACCGACGTGGGCAGTCAGGTCATCGTCAACGGACAGGTGCGGGGCAATATGCAGGCCATGGAGTACTTCCACCGCAAGCGGGACTACATCCCCGCTGTGCTGGAGGCCTACAACAGTCTGACCTCAGAGTATGACGTGATCGTCATTGAGGGGGCAGGCAGCCCTGCGGAGATCAACCTCAAGCAGGATGATATCGTCAATATGGGCCTTGCCAAGCTGGTGGACGCGCCGGTGCTGCTGGTAGGCGACATCGACCGGGGCGGCGTGTTCGCCCAGCTCTACGGTACGGTGGCACTGCTGGAGGAGGACGAGCGCCGCCGCATCAAGGGCGTGGTGGTCAACAAATTCCGGGGTGACCGGGCCATTCTGGAGCCGGGACTGAAGACGCTGGAGCAGCTGTGCGGCATCCCGGTGGCGGGGGTCATCCCCTACGCCCACGTAGACATCGACGATGAAGACAGCCTGACCGAGCGGTTTGACCGCTCCAAAGAGCGAAAGCTCTTGGATATCGCGGTAATCCGTGTGCCGCGCATCTCCAATTTCACGGATTTCAGCCCCTTCGAACATTACGGAAACGTGTCGCTGCGCTATGTGGATCAGGTGAGTGACCTGCACCAGCCGGACATGATCCTGCTGCCGGGTACCAAGAGCACCATTGCCGACCTGCGGTGGCTGCGGCAGTCCGGTCTGGAGGCGGCCATTTTGAAGGCGGCTGACGCCGGCACGCTGGTTTTCGGCATCTGCGGCGGCTATCAGATGCTGGGGCGCACCGTGTCCGACCCGGAGCATGTGGAGGCCGCCGGTGTCACGGAGATCAACGGTTTGGGTCTGCTGGAGATGGACACCGAATTTCGGGGTGAAAAGGTGCAGACCCAGACGCGAGGCGTCTTTTACGGTGTGGAGGGAATGCTCTCCGGCCTGAACGGACTCGCCTACGAGGGGTACGAGATCCACATGGGCCGCAGTCAGCAGCAGATGCCCGCCCTCACCGGCAGCAGAAACGTATACGGCAGCTATGTCCACGGCATTTTTGACGCGCCGGGCATCACGGATACGATCCTGAAAGCACTGTGCGCCAGAAAGGGCGTGTCTTTTGACGCGCTGGCAACCTTTGACGCCTGCGGCTACAAGGAACGGCAGTACGACCTGCTGGCGGACGTGGTACGCGGCGGACTGGATATGTCCTTTGTCTACCGGGTGCTGCGCCGGGAAGTATAACGAAACAAGTTCCAATGGAAAAAGGGGGAGAGACCTGAGCAGGATATTATGCGTGATTGACGGCATGACGGATCCCCACTTTCAGGTGGAGCGATATGGTCATCTGGCGTCCATGGGTTCTGTGCGGTATGTGGATACCTGCGGCGGCTTCCCACCGGAAACACTGCACTGCGTACTGCGCCTGTTGGGGGTAACGGATCTGCCGGTACATCTCCGAGGCTATGTAGAGGCGCTGGGGGCCGGAATCCCCGTCCGGCCCGATGACCTGCTACTGCGGGGCAGCTGCTACACGCTGGATGGAGAGGGCTGCTGCACCATGCCTTGCTGTGCCCCGGCAAAGGTAGAGGATCCTGCATTTACCTATTACCGGCTGGGCGGCTATCAGGCACTGCTGGTATTTCCCCACATGGCGCATACTGTGAATAACATTGTAACGCAGATTCCTTCCTGCGGGCAGCGGGCACTGTGCCCGCAGGGAAGCTTGGTACTGCGCCATGCCTTTGAAAGACTGCTGACGAAAGAACGATGTATGCTTCTGTGGGGACAGTCTGTTCCGGTAGCGCTGCCGCCATTTCCCCAGAAGAGCGCCGTGATCTGCGGCAAGGAGTTGGTAAAGGGGATTGCCCGGCTGCTGCACATGGAGCTTTTCCCGGTAAAGGGGGCTACTGGCGATGTGGATACGGATCTGGACGCCAAGACAGAGGCAGCCCTGCGATCGGCGGAACGCTGCCCCTTTGTGCTGCTGCATATCAACGGGGCGGATGAAGCGGCCCATCGCCACGATTCGGCGGAAAAGGAGACTTTCCTGCGCCGGGTCGATGATAGGGTGCTCTCCCGGCTGTTGGCGTCTGAGCATGAGATTGTGGTGGCCTCCGACCACGGAGCTGATCCAGAAAGCGGAGCCCATCTGGGTGGCCCACAGCCTTCTTTTACCAGCCGTTAAATGGTAATAGTCAAGATATGAAGACTGCATAACGGCGGCAAGGCTTAAAATCAAAACCTCTGGCTTATCCGTAATCTCATTAAGATAAGCAATAATCCAGACCGCCGATAGGGCGGTCTGGATTATTTTTGCAAAAAAATCAAAAAAACACTTGACAATTTGAACCTGCGGCGATTTAAATCCGGGTGTCACCTCCAAAAGCCACCCCATTAGAGAGTTGAACTTAGGGATTATTGGAAATCATTAAGGCAAGCGACATTATTATCAGCTTTATACCGGCGCATTTGAGCTGGAATGATCTTGAGGAGTCTTGAAAACGTACAGTTTTCAAGACTCCTCAAAAATTTTTGCAGCAATATTCTCCAATGCGTCACTGAAAATCTCATGAACACGGATCAGCGAAACGACCTCGCAGATAAACCGCTCCATCAGTTCCTTTTCATCCAACCATGTGGTCTGAGGAGTTGTGTAATGCCCAGGATCAGCCTCCGCTTCTGCTCTGGCCTTGTTAATAGCTTTCTGTGCGGAGAGCCACCGGCCGTAGGCGCCGCCGTACAAGTCCTTTTTCAGCTTCCGCAGCGCGGCTTTGTACGCCTTCTCCACACCGCTGGGACCGTTGTAATTGAGCCGGATCGCCAGTTCCTGAAAGGTCATGCCAACCTCGTCCGGCTGGCCGATGCCGAGGTAGCTTTGCACCAGATTCAGCTCTCTGGGCGTCAGCACCTCCTCCATCCGCTGCATCAGCAGCGTCCTGCGCATCAGGCGGTCATAGGTAACGGCTGGATCACCGCCGCAGCTGATGGAAAATACATCGTCCCCCAACTGCCGGACGCAAAACAGCGTCCGGTATTCCTTCAACAGTGCCTCGACTGCCTTGGAGGATACCTTCAGCTTTTCGCATACCGCCTTGGTCAATTCCGTCTCTGAGGCATCCTGTGCCTCGGCGCAGAGGTGTGCCACCCTGCGCAGTTGATTGTACCGGCTGACGGGAATGGACAGAGAGGAAGAATACCGCGCGGCGTAGTCGGACAGCGCCGCTTCTATCGCGGGCGTCGCATAGGTCAGCAGCCTCGTTCCGTAGGCGGGATCAAAGCGCCTTGCCGCGTCCAGCAGCGCCAGCGCCGCCTCCTGCTTCAAGTCCTCCGTCTCACACCATGGTGTGTACGCCCACGCCAGTTCGGTGAGGTAGCCCTCGTTCTGTGAGATAAGCAACTCCGCAGCATTCTTGTCTCCTATCTGTATCCGCAAAGCCAGCTCTTCATTGCAGGGGCTATCCCCGGCAACGGTGTACATATTTTTCGCCACAGGAACGCCCCTTCCTCATTTCAGCCGCTTTTCCGCCTCCGCGTAAATGTGTTCCAATTCCATATCCCTCGCATATCCGTCAGCGGCGTAGTCATTGTCCATCAGCGCCTTGTCCCGGTAGTTCCCCGCCAGATAGAGCGCCTCCTGTCTTAGTTCGTCGGAGATTTTTCCCCGCCAGTGATGTTTGCGGATCGTACCGGTTCGGGTATTGAACAGGCGGTAGACCGGGTGCTGTTTGTTCTGCTCCTTCTGGTGCATCATTGCGCCGTACTGCCGGCAGGTATAGCGGCTGTCCTGCGGAGCGACGCCGTCGCAGTATTTGGGGATGTGACCGCTGGTGGTCAGAAAGTATCTCCCGCAGCCTTGGCATTGGCTGGGCGCGTGGCCGTGGTGCAATCCGTTCATCAGGTCGAACACATAAAAGTCAATGGCACGCTTGCAAATCACGCGCTGCGCGGTTTTCCATTTTTCCGCATCGTTCTCATCCTGAAAATATTTGAATCCTGTGATAACTCTCGGATAAGAGAAAAACTCCTCTACCCCGCCAAACGGCATCTGCTCCAGCAGGATCAGAAAGCTGTCATCCTCATCAAAGCACTCATGCGCCGCCTTTGCGAAGGCGTCTGCATTACGCCGCTTCAATCTGCGCAGATATTTCATCTCGAATGCGCGGATCAGCAGGCAAAAATTATAGATCGCCACCAGGATTCTCAGAATCGGTTCGCAAAAGGAAAGCGCCAAGTACGGAAGATGCGCCTCCTCTTCCTCATAGTCCCGATCGAGTCGCTCCTCGCTCAAAGCATGTTCAAGATCCTCATACGCGCGTTGCTATTCGCAATAGCAAAACGGGGGGCAAGTATACAGCCAGGAAACCGTGTCATGCAGCAGCGGTTTCAGTTGTGCTGCAATATCATGGCGCTCGCTCTTTTCGGCTGTGCTCAAATCGTTCACAAGCGCCGTCAGCACAGTAATACGCTCCAGAAGAGGATCATGGATCGCTCCGGCAAAGTTCAAAATCTCCGCTGCAAAATGTCCTGCCGGAAATTCCTTTCCTTCGTAGTACACACGGTCATTCCAGCAGTCCATTGTCATGGTGTCAAATGTGTTGTACTGATCCGTTCCGATCTTCAAAAGCTCACCCCCTGTCCCATATCCGTTTTGCATCTGTCCCGCAATATTCTCATTCTATCAAAAAATACAGAATAATCAAGTGAAAGGGTTAGAACCTCGACTGCAGCGAGGTCTCTGCCCTTATCTTTTTATCCGGAGGAACAAAAATTGAAAAAAGAAAACAGATTGCTGACCATCGACGGTGAAACGCTGATGAGTCAGCCGCTCACACCGCTGAACTTTGTGGTGGATACGCTGCTCTCTCAGGGTCTGCACATCCTCGCGGGCTCACCCAAGGTGGGTAAGTCCTGGTTGGCGCTGTGGCTGGCCGTCACGGTGGCGAAGGGCGATCCCGTCTGGGGCATGGGCGTGAAGCAGGGCACCACGCTCTACCTCTGCCTGGAGGATTCCACCCTCCGCATCCAGAACCGTCTGTTCGAGATCACGGAGGACGCCCCCGCCAACGTCCACTTCTCCACCAACAGCGATACCCTTGGCAAGGGGCTGGAGGAGCAGCTCTGCGCGTTCCTCGCGGAGCATCCTGACGCGGTGCTGGTCATCATCGACACGCTGCAAATGATCCGCGGCGCCGGTTATGACAACACCTACGCAAATGACTACCGTGACCTCTCCGTGCTGAAGCACATCGCAGACACCCACGGCATCGCCATTCTGCTGATCCATCATCTGCGGAAGGAACTCGCCGACGATGTGTTCAGCCGCATCTCCGGCACAACAGCCATCAGCGGCGCGGTGGATTCCAGCTTTACGCTGGTGGAGGACAAGCGCGGCAGCGGCAAGGCGACACTCTCCTGCATCGGGCGCGACATCGAGTACCGGGAACTGACGCTGGAGCGCAACGCGGAAAATGTGTGGGAGCTGGTGTCGGACAGCCGGACGCAGCCGGAACTTCTGGGCGGCCAGATCGCCATTCTTCTCTCTGAGCTGATGCG